>ERZ1031449.225-NODE-225-length-14432-cov-5.884329_pt1 | contig 14432 bp, 11 predicted proteins | sample MGYA00516705_ERZ1031449 | MGnify/ENA primary metagenome ERZ1031449 (study PRJEB33719, sample SAMN04261152) | wastewater metagenome | biome: rural village; feature: human; material: feces | host: Homo sapiens | place: El Salvador | collected 2013-01-14 ... | reverse complement strand
GGAAAACTCAAGATTGGTCGTAATCATATAGTGGTTATAGATTATAGCTGGCATTAGGAGCTGATATTATTCCTTTAGGAACTGGCATTATAGGAATATCTATTAATCTCCCCCTCTCATCAAAGATCAATTCAAAAAGAATGTCATCTAACGAAAACTTTTTTGATTGTACACTCATACCTACCGATTGCAACCCCGCCATCAATGCAAAAACCGCCGGAAGGGGAGCCATGATGGCTCCCCCTCCGGCGGTTTTATGGCAGGCATAAAGTGCAAAGGTTTACAGGATGTAATTCGAAATATCTATATTCTCCGTGACATCGCCAAGCTTATTTCTCACATAGCTCTCGTCGATGGTGACGTGCTTATCTTCGAGGTCCGGCGCATCGAAGGAAAGGTCTTCCAAGACGCGCTCCAAGATCGTATAGAGGCGGCGGGCGCCGATGTCTTCGGTCTCTGTATTCACGCGGGAGGCGATATCGGCGATGGCGGAGAGGGCGTCTTCGGTGAAAGTGATGTCGACGCCTTCGGTCTCGAGGAGCGCGGTGTACTGGCGGATGAGGGCCTGCCGCGGCTCGGTCAGGATGCTGCGGAGGTCATCCTTGGTAAGGCTTGAAAGCTCGACGCGGATCGGGAAGCGTCCCTGGAGCTCGGGGATGAGGTCGCTGGGCTTGGAGACATGGAAGGCACCGGCGGCCATGAAGAGGATGTGGTCGGTCTTCATCTGGCCGTACTTGGTCTTGACGGTCGCGCCTTCGACGATCGGGAGGATGTCGCGCTGCACGCCTTCTCTGGAAACATCGAGACCGCCGGAGGAACGGCCGCCTGCGATCTTGTCGATCTCATCGATGAAGATGATGCCGCGTTCTTCGGCGTAGTGGATGGCTTTGTCTTTGACGACTTCCATATCGACCATCTCATCGGCAGCGGCTTCTGCGAGGATTCTCTTCGCATCGCGGACGGTGACTTTCTTCTTTTTCATTTTCTTCGGCATCATGGAGGAGAGCATCATGGAAATCTGATTCGCCTGTTCGTTATCGGTGTTCCCCGGATTTCCTTTCTCTTCCACTTCGATCTCGATCACGCGGTCGTCAAGATCACCGTTTCGGATGCGCGTCTCGAGGTCCTTTCTTCGCTCTTTTTCGCCTGCATCCATCGGCGTCTCTTTCTTTGCTTCGCCGAAGATAATGTCCATGGGGCTTCGTGTCTCGACTTTCTTGGAGGGCCACATGGCTTCCGCGATGCGGTGAATGGCTTCTTCGTCGGCATCCTTGCCATGGCGGGCGCTCTCTTCTTTCTTCACAAGGCGGACGGCTTCTTCGGCAAGGTCACGGATCATGGACTCAACGTCGCGGCCGACGTAGCCGACTTCGGTGTACTTGGTCGCTTCGACCTTGACGAAGGGGGCGCGGGTGAGGGTCGCGATGCGGCGGGCGATCTCTGTCTTGCCGACACCGGTCGGCCCGATGAGGAGAATATTCTTCGGGCTCACCTCTTTCGCCATTTCCGGCGTGAGGCGGCTGGCACGCCAACGGTTTCGGAGGGCGACGGCTACAGATCTCTTCGCATCGCTCTGCCCGATGATGTACTGGTCCAAGTATTCCACGATTTTTCGCGGGGTCAGGTTTGTATTTTCGTTCATCAGATTTCCTCCACGATGACATTGTGATTCGTATAGACGCAGATGTCGGCGGCGATGTGCAGGGATCTCTCCGCAATGTCACGGGCGGAGAGATCGGTCGCGGAGACCAAAGCACGGGCGGCGGCAAGGGCGTAGTTTCCGCCGCTGCCGATAGCGAGGATGCCGTCGTCAGGCTCAATGACTTCGCCGTTCCCGGAAACCAGGAAGAGGTGCTCCCCATCAGTCATGATGAGAAGGGCTTCGAGCTTCTGCAGCACGCGGTCGCGTCGCCACTCCTTGGCAAATTCGACGGCTGCGCGGACAAGATTGCCATTACAGTCGGAGAGGCGCGCCTCGAATTTATCAAAGAGGGCAAAGGCATCAGCGACAGAGCCTGCAAATCCGGCAATGACGCGGCCGTGGTAGAGGCGGCGCACTTTGCGGGCGGTATTCTTCATGATGACCGCATTGCCCATGGTCACCTGTCCGTCACCGGCGACGGCGGTGTGTCCATCCTTCTTGACCGCGAGAATGGTGGTGGCGTGAAATAGAGAGTCTTGTGACATGTGGTGTTCTCCTTTATCGTATTGGCTAAGGGAAATAGTGTTCAGGGTTAGCCCCTCGGGGCGTTGCCGTCCTTTGATTGCGTGCGAAAGAGGTTCAGCTGGTTCTACAGGTTCAGAGGGTTCAACAGGGTTGGTGCGGCGCATAAAAATCAAAAACGCCGCGAGTATATATGAGGCAATGCCCGCATTCCAAATTCTCCCTCCTTCCTCTGAAAGGAGGGAGTACTATCGCGATCCGCTTCCTCTAAAAGAGGAAAACCCGCGCAGAGGAAGGGGTTGGCATTTTTATTTGCGTCGCTTTGCAACGCCTCGACTTATCTAAAACTCACGGCGCCTACTTATTTTATGCGCCGCTCCGCCACCTTGAACCTGTCAACCTGAACCCTGAACCTGTCGCGCCAGCGACTAGACTAGAACGCAAAGAGACTCATCTGTTCTTCTTCCGGCAATCCTTTGAGGACGCCCATGGAGTCTAAGGTATCTATGATGGACTGGCTGACCTTGCCTCGCTTCTTGAGGTCCTCCTTAGAGGTGAAGGGATGATCCTGTCTGGCAAGGACGATCTCCTTAGCCACCGCATCACCCAGAGCAGGGATGCAGTTGAATGGCGGCAGGAGTTTCCCATCGACCATGAGGAATTGCGAAGCGTCAGATTTTTCCAAATCAATCGGCAGGAAGGAGAGTCCGCGCAGGTACATTTCAGCAGCGACTTCGATGACGGTCGCATTTCCTTTTTCCACGGCTGTCGGCTTGTCGAGCGCTGCGATGCGGGCCAGCTCCTGCTTCATGGACGCAAGACCGCGCAGGATGACGGGTGCATTGAAGGAGCCTTCGGCACGGATGGTGAAGTAGGCGGCATAGTAGGCCAGCGGCTGATAAACCTTGAACCATGCGATGCGGAAGGCCATCATGACATAGGCGACGGCATGGGCTCGCGGGAAGAGGTAGCCGATCTTGAGGCAGGAGTCGATGAACCACTGCGGCACGTGCGCGGCGTCAAGTTCGGCGCGGTTGTTCGAGCCGCCTTTTTCGAGGCCCTTTCCTTTACGGACATTTTCCATGACTTTGAAGGATGTCAGAGGCTTCACGCCATGCTGGATGAGGTAGTTCATGACGTCGTCTCGAGTAGAGATCGCATCCTCCAGTTTGACGACGCCGTTCTTGATGAGGTCTTGGGCATTGTTCAGCCATACGTCAGTGCCGTGGGAAAACCCGGAAATACGGACCAGCTCCGAGAAATTCTTTGGACGCGTGTCTTCGAGCATGCCGCGGACGAAGGGCGTGCCGTATTCCGGCAGACCGAGGGCTCCGACGGTGACGCCTTTATTTCCGATCGCACTCGCAAGCTCATCCGGCGTCAGGCCCAGCGCCTCGGGCGAGCTGAAGAGGGAGAGTGTCTTCTGGTCGTCGAAGGGGATCTTCAGCGGGTCGATACCGGTGATATCCTGCAGCATACGGATGACCTTCGGATCATCGTGGCCCAGAATATCCAGCTTCAGCATACGGCCGGAGATGGAGTGGTAATCGAAGTGTGTGGTGATGGTCCCGGGGATCTGCCGGCCATTCTCATCCTTCAGGTATTTTTTATTCGCGGCGTACTGGAGCGGCGTGAAATTGTGAATATCCATATCACGCGGGCAGACCATGATGCCTGCCGGATGCTGGCCGGTCGTGCGCTTCACCCCGGCTACACCGGCGGAGAGTTTTTCGATGAAAATATCATTGAATGTCAGCCCGCGGTTCTCCGCGTATTTCTTGACGAAGCCATAGGCTGTTTTATCCTGAATGCCTGCGATGGTGCCGGCACGGAAGACATTGTCGCGGCCGAAAAGCTCTTCGGTATATTTGTGCGCGACGCCCTGATCGTCTCCCGAGGAGAAATTGAGGTCGATATCCGGTACCTTGTCTCCGTCGAATCCGAGGAAAACGGCGAATGGGATGTCATGCCCGTTCTTTGCGAGGTCGCTCCCGCACTTCGGGCATTTCTTATCCGGCAGGTCGAAGCCGCCGCCGACAGAGCCGTCTTCAAAGAAATGGGTCCAGTGGCACTTCGGGCAGACGTAGTGCGGCGGGAGGGGATTCACCTCTGTGATGCCTGACATCGTCGCGACAAAGGAGGAGCCGACAGAGCCTCGCGAACCGACAAGGTAGCCTCGGTCATTCGAGTGTTTGACGAGCTTGTGCGCGATGTAGTAAAGGACGCCGTAGCCGTGATTGATGATCGGCGTGAGCTCGAGCGTCAGGCGGTCCTGTACGACCTTTGGGAGCGGGTCGCCGTAGATGGCCTTCGCATTGTCGTAGCACATCTTGACCAGCTTCTCATCCGCACCTGCGATTTTCGGGTTATAGGACTTCCACTCTTCGGCGAGTGGCTTTAAGACTTCGCACTGCTCGGCGATCTTTCTTGTATTCGTGACGACGATCTCGATGGCCTTTTCTTTGGGAAGGTAGCTGAATTCATCCAGCATTTCCTGTGTGGTACGGATGTAAACGGGCGGATGGGACTCGATCTTCCCCGGTTTTTCCCAGTTCGAGAGGAGAATGTCACGATTTCTCTGGTCTTCCGCAAACATGTAGTGCGCATCGGATGTCGCGCAGCAGGGCATGCCTGCCTTGTCGGCGATCTCGATGACCTTGCGGTTCAGATCCTCTAAGTCCTTCTTCGTATTGATCTTGCCATACTTGTCGTCATTGATGAGGAATTCATTGTTCCCGAGCGGCTGGACTTCGAGGTAATCGTAAAACTTGGCTTTTTGGATGAGTTCCTCATCGCTTTCCCCCGCAAGGACCGCACGGAAGAATTCTCCCATGACGCAGGCGGAGCCGTAGATCAAGCCTTCGTGAAGCTCTTCCAGAATGGGCTTGGGGATGAGCGGACGTTTTCTGTAAAATTTGAGGTGCGACAGTGTCACCATGCGGTACAGGTTGCGCAGGCCGGTGATGTTCTTCGCAAGGATGATGATATGACCGTACTGCTGGCGGTCGGCATCCGGATCGGCCGGTATCTCATCGATCATGTACCCTTCCATGCCATAAATGACCTTCTGGTGGTACTTGTCTGCGAGGTCCTGAATCTTCGGGAACGCCTGAATGACGCCATGGTCTGTGATCGCGACCGCCGGATGATGCCACTTCGCTGCCGTCTTGATGATTTCTTCATTATCGATAAGTCCGTCAAGACTCATCTTCGTGTGCAGATGAAGCTCGACGCGTGGCGTCTCGTAATTGTCCTCGTGGTCGATCTTGACTGTCTCTCCCTTTTCCATCTGAGACAGCTCTAGCACAAGTCCGCCGGAGTACTTGTCGAGACGCACATTCCCGCGCACCTTGACCGTCGTTCCCGGCTTCAAAGACTCGACAGCCTCTGCTTCCTCGGGGCGGTCGAAAAATTTCTTGCACGGGATGCCATTCGTTTCATCAGCCAGATTCATGAGAAGGAGCTTCTTTTTGCTGCGAAGCTCGCGGACCTCGATAGAAATCACCGTGCCGACAAAAATGACACCATCCTTCTCTTCATTCACGCTACGGATCTCGATGGCCTCTCCCTTGATATGCTTCCTGCCAAGGTATATGCCATTCACTGCGCCGCTTTTTTTGGCAGCGGGCGAAGGTGCTGCGAAAGCACTCTTCGGCAGGACGCTCGAAAGAGATGGCAGACTGCTCGGCATGGAGATCCCCGGCATCGGTATCTCTTCTGCCATTGCCGGTACCGTCATTTCCGCTTCCTGCGCCGCGGCGATGTCGTCAGCGGTCGGGAAGACAGGGATATCCGGCGCAAGGCTGTAGCTCTCCATGGGCTCTTCCGGCGGCGGGAAATTCGCCGGCGGCATATCCGGATCCATCATGGGTGCTGCTGGCGCAAAAACCACACTCGACACATCGTCACCATTGATATAGATCGTTTCCACGCATGCCAAAGCCGGCCCCATATCTTTGAGCGCCTTCAATGCGGCTTCTTTATGGTCGGCCTTGATGTACCATGCGCGGCTCTCGGTGTCGATCTCCATCAAAGTGATGACGGATCCCGCCTGTCGGGACTTCAGACGATACTTTCCCATAGGATCTCCTTTCGAGGTATAGATAACACAGGTGGTGACATTTCGACTTTTTAGGATGAGACATTAGAAATTAGGGATTAGGGATTAGAAATCCCAATTGACTAGTGACTGGTGACTAGTGACTAGTCACTAAATGCCACCGTCAGGCATTGCCATGATTTACGCTCCGCGGAGCTTCTATATTTTGATGCGCCGCTCCACCATTTCTCATTTCTCATTTCTCATCACTTCATGCTCCCTTCTTCACTGCCTCAGGGGAGGGCGGCTCGGATGGCTGGGGAGGATCATCCGGTTTCACCTTATAGGTGATGACAGTATCGACAGGTTCATAGTCGGAGTAGAAGCTGTCGTGGTAGATGCGGCCGTCAGCCCACTTGACAGACTGCGTGACGAGGACATTGTGTCCTTCGTGGCCTTCCTCGACCTTTTTATCCTCTTCCTGCGAAGGGTCGACACGGATCACAGTCTTAAAAGGCAGGATTTCATCGCCCTTCTTTGCGATCTCTACGAAAGAGGGCTTGTCTTCCTGATTTCCTAAGATGCGCACGGTCACAGCACCCGGTTCGTAGACCGCATAAATGTAGACGCCATGCTTCAAATGATTCAGGAAGCAGAAATCCAGAGAACCTTCCGCGACGGTCGCATCACGCCCGATCGGTGCATAGGATGCCGGCGAATAGTGACAGGTACGCTCTGTCACAGCAAGTCCTGACAGGATGACGGCATTGAAGAGCGTCGTGCTCACCTGACAGACGCCGCCACCTGTCCCCGGCTCGACCTTGCCATTGATAATGACAGGGGCTTCGAGATAGCCATTCGCGCTGGAACGGGAACCTGTCGCCTGGTTATAGGAAAAAGAGACTCCCGGTGCGATGTACCTGCCGCTGATACTGTTTGCAGCGATCTCGATATTTCTGCTGCGGTTGCCCCCGGGATAAAAGGTGGTCGTGTATTCGGCAAGGACCCCATTGATTTCCTTGGCAGCCTCTTTTGTCATATTCGGCATCTGGATGTCTGTGGCCGGGATCTCCACCTCTCCGCTTTCGCCCTTTTTGAGTTGGAGCGCGGCTGCTTCTTTCAGTGCCGCCTTGTCGATTTTCATGGAAGGCCGGCCTTCATCGAAGGAAACGAATCCGTCTTTCCCAAACCGGGGCTTCGCATTGACAGGAGGCTTCGCATACTTGGCGGCCAGCTGGGCAATATCCTCGGTGAGGTGCTTCTCATCAAAAGAAGCATCGATGGCCGCACTATGCCCGGTGAGAAGGATCCGCCAGCGATCGTACCAGCGCTGGAAGAGCCCGCCCGTCCGTCCAAGAGCCATGGCTTTCTCTATGGCCTTCTCGTCATAGCGGACAGAGAGCGAGCGGAAAGAGATCTCTTCGTGAGCATCCTCCTTTGTAAGTACCAATTTTCCGTGCAAAAGATCCGCATTTTTCACGGAAAAAAGCTCCTTGAGCTCTTCCTCCGTCGCGCCGCCTGCCTTTGTCCCATGGATGGTGACACCGGGGATGACCCTGTCGTCACTTCCCCAGAGAAACGGCGCGCTTCCGATGCCGATAACAGCCAGTGTGAAAACCAGTCCGAATATCCGCTTCCAGCGGTATCGTCTTTTACTCAATGATAGTCCCTTCGTTTCGTATATGACATTTGAGGTTATGGGTTCAGGGTTCAGGGTTGTGGTGCGGCGCATAAAAATCAGAAGCGCCGCGGAGTTTTGATAGCGCTTCGTACCGTCGTCATTTCGACCGCAAGCGAGAAATCTCTATGGCAGAGCGCTCATTGTCGCATATGAGGCAGCACCAAGCCATCGTTTTCCCTCAGTGCATACATGCTGATTATCGCAGTGCAATAGAGATCCCTCGGCTACGCTCGGGATGACGTTACGAGGAATCCCAGTCACCAGCCACCAATCACCAGTCACTTATTTCCTCAAACAATACTTCAGCAGCAAATCTTTGAGTTCGAGCTCCGAGGCGCCTTGGCGGGAAGCGAGCTGGTACTTCATGATCTCCAGAAGAAACCACTCCGCCTCTTCTTCCGTGACCTTCCTTGCCTCGGCCTGCACGGCCCGCCACTGCCAGGAGGATCTCACCCCCAGCGCCTGCTGGATACGGGTGGGCGGCACGTGATTCCTTTCCATTTCCTTCAAGATCTTGATCTTTCTGAATTTGGAAGAAAGAAGTCCGAGATTTTTGATCGTGGTGGTCATATCCGTGAAGACGCGGTCCGCACTCTCTAAGACCAGCTGTGACTTTTTGTCCAGAAGAGCATCGACGAATTTGAAGATCCCCTGATTCATGTAGTCGGGAAGTGCAAGCTCCAAAAGCTCCTTCGTCACGACGGACTTTTCCCCGCACATCAGTACCATCTTATCACATTCCGTCTGCAAAAGGGGAAGGGAAATCGTATCCCACGAGGAGAGTACATCCTCCAAATAAGTCCGTGCGGGGAAATCGACGCGCTTGCCCGCTGCTGACAGGAGACGTATCATCGCACCTGCTGCATCACGCGGCAAAAGGAGCGAAAGCTCTTCACTGTAGCAGACAGACAGCAGCCCTTTCACAATCTTCGTTCGCTTGTCCGGCTTTCCATCGAGCTGGATCAGGCAGAAAATATCAGGAGGCAGGCCTTCGAGCCTCTCCACAAAGTGGAGGGCCGCCTTTTCTTCTTTCTCTGCTTTCGAAATGCGCTTCAGGAAAGGGGGATTGTGTATCACGACCGCAGTCGCACTGGAAAAAAGTGACTGCCCTGCCAGGGCATTCTCATACTCTTCCAGACTTCCCTCTCCATCGAACAGAACGGGATCGGGCGGATCTCCCTCAAAATAGGCCTTGAGCAGTCCCTCCCGACGAAGGGCAAGGGATACCAGATCTTCACCATAGAGAAAGCAGCAGTTCTTTTTATTTAACTTTTTGGCAGGCATAAGTGATCGTCCTTATATAAATGTAAACAGGAATCGGGAGTGACTTGGGCTGGTGTCTAGGGATTAGGGATTAGACTTATAGACTGAAAGACTAAGAGACTGGGACGTCTGATGTCTGATGTCTGACTTCTCACCCAGTCCAGAAGCTGACAAATCGCAATACCAGTCACTAGTCACTAGTCACTAACTTCCACCCATTCTTGTACACGACCTCCTGCATCCCCTTCTGGTACAGGTTCACGGATGGGATGTCTTTGAAGTCGAAAAGCTCCATATCTTCATAGGCATGGACGAGACGGGTCCCGCCGTAGATGACCAGATCAGGCGCCATGGTCTCCGCGTCTTTTTCCGTATATTCTTGAAAGCCATGGCTGCCGGTGATCCACAGGGTATGAGGAGACGCTTTTGGCATGGGTCTTCGTCCGGAAAGAAAGATGTCCTTCTCCCCCATCACCATCTGCCAGCTGCTGCCATTGGTGATAAAGCGCAGCTCATCCAAAGAAAGTGCGGCCCTTCCCAGACATCGCACACGCGCTGTCTGCCCCGATAGAAGCTGCGTCGCCCATTTCCGCGGATCGCCGCCTGTCACCCAGATCTCCCTGACAGGTATCCCCATCACGAGAGGGAGCGGCTTATCGACATCCTCCAGATCCAGAATGAGTACATCTGCCTCCTCTACCCCTTCATAGGCGAGGATGGAATTCCACTCCCAGACAGCGGTGCGTGAGGAGATGCGGCTTGCCTTATAGTATAAGATGTTTCGCCCGTCATTGACAAGAAGGATTCCGCGGTCACCGCCAAGATCCGGGCAGATGACGCGGGTCGAAGGCGCCAGGAGCTGAGCCGTCGCTATGGCAAGAAAAAGAAGCGACAGCATGCCTCCGGCAGCCATGCGAGAGCGAGCGGAAAGCCGCTTTCTGAAATACACCGTCGCAAGAAGTGCATAGTAAAAGGCTATTTCTAAAGAAGAAAGACCGCCTGTCACAAGCTGCGCTCCCCTGGCCGAGGAGAGGAGAAGATTCAGACGCAGGGCTAAAAAGACCGCATAGTCTGCCGCATAGAGAAGCCCTGCCATCAGCGGACGGCAAAGAAGGGAGACGGCCGCCGCGATAAGCCCTGCGATGATGACCCATTCCAGAAATGGCGTGACGAAAAGATTCGCAAAGATGAAATACACCGGAAAGCGATGGAAATCATAGAGCATGATCGGTATCGCGAGAAGCTGCGCCGCTGAAGACAGCGCGATCCCTTCCTTCACCCATTTCGGCAGCTTTTGGCAAGGGCTCATCCACCGAAGGATCGGACGGTAAAAGAGGAGGATCCCCGCGGATGCACCGACTGAGAGCTGGAAGCTCACATCGTACACATAGTAAGGATCCCAGAGCAGCATGCCAAAGACCGCCGCCCCCAGAAGATTCAGCGTCGCCCTCTCCCGGTCAAGGAAAATCCCAACGACAGAGAGGATCCCCATGACCGCCGCACGGATGACGGGCGGCACAAGCCCTGAGAGCACCGCGTAAAACAGCACAAGCAGGATGGCCGGCAGGATCACAAGGCGTCGCGGCAGCGAGAGCCAGCGTCCCAAAAGGTACAGGAAGCCAAAGAGCAGCGCCACATGCGAGCCCGAGACAGAGAGAATGTGGATGATGCCCGTCGCGGAGAATGACGTCATGACCTCTTCCGGAATATCATTATAATTGCCTCCGAAGAGGAGCGTCATCAGGATCGAAAGACGCACCGGATCCATGTAAGGCGCAAAGGTCTCTTTCAGCGACTGCTTCATCTCCGAAGAGAATCTCTCTATGCGATAGGTACCACTCTCACCGGCAAAGGCGGGATGCATGCCTTCGGTGAGATACAGCCTTCCAAGGAGATGGCGGCTCCGATAGCGTCCCGTGAGATCGATCTTTCCCGGATTCTGATACAGACGGATCGGGCTCATTTCTCCTTCGGCGTAAAGGCGGTCACCGGGATGGAAATGCCGGGTCTCCTTCTGATCATAGAGGTAGCACGTCCCCGAGAGCGGCTGGAGCGTCCCATCGGCGTATCGGATAGAAACGAGCGCAAGCGCATATCTCGCATAGCCCTCCTCCCCTTTTTGTACCAGCGGCTCCTCCATGACGATACCTTCATAGGTGCCTGCGCTTCGGCTCGCCCAGTGTGACTGCTCCTGCCACAGGGCATCAGAGAGTGCCATGCGGAAAGCGCCGATCGTCAGAAGAGAAAGCGCCGCTCCCAAGAGGACAAGGGAAAAGCGGCCGCGGAAATGACCATAGAGAAGGAAAATCACACCGGAAAGGAGCAGCAAGGCATACCCATAAGGCAGCAGAAAAGGCGGAAGCTCCTCGAAAAGAAAGACTCCCGCTGCCAGCAAAAGCGCACTCCAGAAAAGCCCCAGCCGGATCATCATAGGGTGATTTTATCCGCCATCTTCTTGTAACGACTCTCACCGATAGAGGGCACCTTTTTGAGCTCCTCCTTCGAGGAAAAGCGGCCATGCTCCTCACGGTAGCGGATGATCTTCTCCGCCGTCACCTGGCCGACGCCCGGGAGTGCTTCGAGCTCTTTCGCGCTGGCGGCATTGATAGAGATGAGCCCGCTCCCCCGTGCATCCACCTGCTCCGGATCAAGCGGGATATGGATCTTCATCCCGTCAGAAAGCGGCTCGGCCATATTGATATCTTCCATGACCGCATACGGCAGCACATCACCCGCAGCCTTCACCGCATCAAAGAAGCGACTTCCCTCAGGAAGCTCATAGACACCTGGCTGCCTCACGGCACCCGTCACATAGACGAGGAGAGTCCGGGAAGACTCCTTGCCGGAAAGCTCGACCACAGGAAGCAGCTCCTCTTTCGTCTCCCCTGCGGTATGCCACAGAAAAAAGGCCGCTCCCAGAGCCAGAAGAGCCGCCGCAAAACAGATCACAAGGATCCGTCGGCTTTCCTCTTCTCGTCCCATGGGAATGGCCTCCTGTATGCTTCATCCAAAACCGGAATAACACTTATCCCCTTCCCCAAAAGAGGAATGAGAAATAAGGAATGAAGGTACGCCCTGAAGCATCATCCATCAATCTGATGACACTAGCGAAACGCAACATGCGTTCCGTCTTCGCATGAAAATATGCCATAAGGTACAACGGGCTCATTGGGTGCAGCGGGTGCTGATCCCCGAACTCCGGCCCCTCATCACTTGTTCTCTTTTTCCTGCTGACGGGCAGCGGCGGAATTGGAATCGATCAGGCTCTGACGGTTCTTTTTCAGGCTGTCTAAGACATTTTCCATATTTGTTTCCACATACTTCAGGACATCTGTCGCATAGGTGACAGAGCTGGTGCGGAGCTCATCAGCGGATTTATTGGCCGAAGAGATCACTTCATTGGCACGCTCCTGCGCCTGCTTGACAAGTTCGCTTTCTTCCGTGATGCGGGCGATATAATCCTTCGCCTGCGCCACCGTGTCCTCTGCTTTCTTTTCTGCGTCGAGCATGATACGCTCTTTGTCCGCGACGATGCGGCGTGCGCTCTCGAGTTCATTCGGCAGAGACTGATTGATGGCATCGATCAGTCGTTCGATCTCATCCTTATCCACCAATTTCTTATTGGTGAGCGGTACTTCACTCGCGTTATTGATGACATTTTCTAATTCTTCTAAGAGTTTTCTTGTGTCCATAATTGCAAGCCTCATTTCTTTTTCGAAGTTTGAGAAAAAAGCCGATGGCGATCAGCGATTCTCTACCTTTTTCTTGATCATTTCCTGTACATAGGGCGGGACCATCCGGGTAATATCACCATCAAAATGGGCCAGCTCACGAACGCCGGTAGACGACAGATAAGAATAGCGTCCATCCGTCATGAAGAATGCGGTCTCCAGTGTGGGATCGATCTGTTTGATCATGAGCGCCCGCTGAAATTCGTATTCAAAATCACTGAACGCACGAAGTCCGCGAATCAGAAGATGGCAATTCTTCTTCGCTGCGTATTCATTCAAAAGACCATCAAAAGCATCCACTTCGACATTGGGAATGTCTTTGGTCGTCTCACGAAGCATATCCAACCGTTCTTCCGTAGTAAACATATAATGCTTGGTCGGGTTTAAAAAAGCTGCCACAATCAGTTTATCGACCAGACAAGCGCTTCTTCTGATGATATCCAGATGACCATAGGTCACCGGGTCGAAACTTCCTGGGCAAATCGCTATTTTCATTGCACTTCTCCCTCTGTAGATCTGCATAGCAGATAGGTAACAACAATGGCTCCCACTTTTTTCTCTTTCCAGACTTCACATCGGTCAGCAAAGAGTGATATATCCGGGGGTTCTGATATAGAATGTTCTGCAATAATGATCGCATGATCAGCAGGAAGGCCGCAGTCGAAAACCATCGCCAGTACTTCATTGATATAGCCCTTCCGATACGGAGGGTCCATGAAAATATAATCAAAGGTCCTGCCCTGAAGAGACTTCAGCGCAGCCCCTACATCTCTCGATATGATCTGTACCTGATCTTCTACATGGCACTTCTTCGCATTTTCGCGGATGATGCGTCCCGTTGTCTTGTCGATAAAGACCGCAGACGATGCATACCGGCTGAGCGCCTCAAGCCCCATCGCGCCTGTCCCGGCGAAAATATCAAGGACATCCGTCTCAACGAGCCCCACATTGGCAAGTACATTGAAAATGCTTTCCCGTACCCGTCCCAGCGTCGGTCTCGTCGTATTTCTTCCTACGGGTGCCAAAAGGTTCGTGCCTTTGGCTTTTCCACCAATAATTTTCATATCTGTTTCCTCATCGTGATTTCAGCAGGAAACCTGCTGATTACACTCATAGTCATTATAGCATAAATGAAGGAAATTGGAATTAGAAATTTGTGATCGACAGCTAAGGATTAGGGGTCTCGAGTGATTGGGTGACTAAGAGACTGGGAGACATCAGACTTTCCCGTATCGTCATTTCGAGCGAAGCGAGAAATCTTTGTCATTCGCGGCGAGAGGCTCACACTTTCCCCACATGTATCGCGCACTTCTCCGCTTTTCTCATCTGTTTTTCATACCGCCTGTACCCTATCCGCCCCTTCGGGGCACCTTCCCCTCGAGGGGAAGGCTATTAAGTTAAGGAAATCGTTAGCTACGTAACGTCTTGCTTCCCCCTTCGGGGGAAGTGCCGAAGGCAATAGGGGCATGCTAACGGTATAGCGTGCTATGTTGAATAGTCCGATGCTATCGATATTCCAACACTTTCATGCAATACCGCTACGTAGCCCCCTCA
>ERZ1031449.221-NODE-221-length-14561-cov-6.367503_pt1 | contig 14561 bp, 5 predicted proteins | sample MGYA00516705_ERZ1031449 | MGnify/ENA primary metagenome ERZ1031449 (study PRJEB33719, sample SAMN04261152) | wastewater metagenome | biome: rural village; feature: human; material: feces | host: Homo sapiens | place: El Salvador | collected 2013-01-14 ... | reverse complement strand
CATAGCTTGCAAGCAAGCTTGCATCTCTGCTCTCGGTTTGCATTATCTTTGCAAAAGATACAAACCTACGCAATTTTTTATTCACCTAAAAACATAATAACTTATGGCAATTGAAAAAACATTGGTTTTGCTGAAGCCATGCACCTTACAGCGCAGTCTGGTAGGTGAGATTATCAGCGTGTTCGAGAAGAAAGGCCTGCAGATCTGCGGCATGAAGATGATACAGCTCGACGACAAGATCTTGAGCGAGCACTACGCGCACCTCAGCGGCAAGCCGTTCTTCCAGCGTGTGAAGGACGCCATGATGACAGCTCCCGTCATCGCCATGTGTCTGTCGGGCGTTGACGCCATTGCTGCCGTTCGTGCTTTGGCTGGCCCCACCAACGGCCGCAACGCTGCTCCAGGAACGATAAGAGGAAGCTACTGCATGAGCTTTCAAGAGAACATCGTCCATGCTTCCGACTCGCCCGAGACGGCTGCTGCCGAGCTGAAGCGTTTCTTCCGCGACGAAGAGATCCTGGAATGGAAGCAGAGCATCTTCGATAACCTCTACGCCAACGACGAGTTCTAAAACCCTATTGGAACGCAAGCAAAAAAATTAATCTCTGTCTTTTGCAAAGATTAATATTCACATCGCGCTTCGCGCTCGTGTTTTTTTAAACATTAATTTCCATTAATGACCCATTAATTATCATTAATACGCGCTTCGCGCGAAATATTGATGTTTCATTAATGTTCAATTAATGGAAATTAATGTTTAAAAAAATGCGCGAAGCGCAAAATTATTTTTTCGTTGTTTTATGCACATGAAAAGCTGCCATCCAAGCTTGTAACCATCTTATAAAGCGTCTGCTTTTTACATACAAAAGTTCAATAAAAGATTGTCCCTATTGTCTCTATTGTCTTTAAAATTTCCCGGCCAAAAGCCACATTGTCTTTATAACCGGCAAAGCGTTACCTCGTGAGAGAGAACTTGAGGCTAAGGCCAAAGTCGCGAGTGGTCGTCGGGTAGCTGCTTGACGTAAGCAGCGGCGTGTTCGTCTGTCGGTCATAATAGAAGCTCATGGTGAGCAGACGCGAGAACGAATAGTCGGCAGAGAACGACAGCTTGAAGGCTGTGTTGCCACTGCTTGCCGCCGACGTCATGGATGCGATGTCACGGCTTATGGCTGCCTGCTTGCGATAGCTGAGGTCAAGACGAAGCTTCAGGTCACTGTTATAGCCCGATGAGCTGCGGTTGTTTCGCGATGAGCTGTTCTGCTTCTGCTGCGCATCGTTCTGTCCGTTACCGCTCTTCCTGCCCGATTTCACCTTACGCGCCTTCGGTCCGAAGGGATTGAAGTTGCTGATGGTGTAGCCCATGCCCAGCACCCAGTCGTGTGATGACGACTCGTTGATCTGCACACTCGTCATGCTGAGGTTCAGCGTGCGTATGGTCTTATACTCGAGCTTGCACGTCAGGTTGTTCTGCAACGTGACGTCGATGCCAAGCAGCGGCGAGAACGACTCGTTGATGCTCACGGTCGAGACGTTATACATTGACGACGGAACAGGCATGCCCGTGGTGGCGTCTGAGATGAAGCCAAGGCCCGGACCCATAAGTTCCATGAAGGTGCTGTACGACTGGTATGCACCCACGGCATAGATGCTCTTGTAAGAGTGGTTGATGTTTACGCTCTTGAACACATCGCGGAACCAAGGAAGCTTTGACAGTCCGCTGTAACGCACCGTCCAGTTGGGCAGCATGCGCGACAATGTGGGGAAGATGTTCAGACTGTTGCCTCCCGACGAGGTGTAGGCTGCGAGGAAGGCAGGCACCATGACATCGGCCGAATATAAGCCCACGCCACCGTTGGCAGCATCAAAGGGCTGTCCTGCGAGCGCCGAACCTTGCGGATAGGTAGCGCCGACATAACGTTGCTCCACGCGCTGACGGAAGCTTTCCAAGCTGTTGCAGAAGCGTTCGAACGATGCCGAATGGTAGCCGTGTTCGGCATCGCCCATGCCCTCAAAGGCGCTGCGCAGCGAGAGGGTGGTCATGGAGAACGTGCCGCTCTGCGTTGTGGGCGACCCTTCATACATATATTGCACGCTGCGCGCCGTTGTCTGTGTGCGGGCGGCATTGAGGTCGATCTTCAGGTTGCGCACAGGCTCAAGGGTCATGCGCACCTGCAGATCCTCTGTCTTGTTGGTAGAGGCAGGGGTGGCGATAGAGTCGCTGAGCAACAGCCATCCGCGGTCACGCGCCTTGTCCACATACGAGTCGCCTGTAAGGCCAAAGGCAAAGTCGAGGCCTGGCGCCCACGCACCTTGGTTGCGCTTCTGTCCGAAGGCATCGCCCACGCTGGGCATGAATCCGGGCAGCGACATTGAATATTGGTTCGAATAAGACAGGCTCACGTTGCGCACCATCATCAGCGTGCGCGCAATGGTCTGCATGGTCTTGTACCAGCCCTTGTTGTCGAGCGGCTCCTTGGGCGTCACCGTGATCTTCAGTTTCAACGCCGAGTCGAGACGGCTCTTTATGCCTATGGTGTTGTTGTCGATCTTACGATATTTCAGTTGGAACGGCTTGCCGTCTTCGGTCTTTGCAGAAACGATAAGACGCTTGCTGTTCTTGCCGTGCTTGATCTTCATAAGGGTGTCGGGCAACAGCGTGATCTCCTTCTCAAAGCCCTTCTTGTTCTTGGGAAGCTTAGCCTTCTGCTTGTCAAGGTCTGCACCCTGCCGTCCGTTGCGTTTAGACAACGAGTTCTTGTCCTTGGCATCTTTCTTGTTCTTCACATTCTTCTTGTTGCGGTTGCTCGACGGCTCTTTCTTAAACCTGTCGTTTGCCTTCTTCAGGAACGGCACATGGTTATAGAGCTTCTCCATGTTGAAGGTGCCGTTAAGACGGATCTGACGGTTGTTGCTGATGGTGTTGCCCAGCGACGTGCCGTCTTCAAGGTCGGAGCCACGCATCCAGTTGTAGGTGGCGGTGTATTGAGCGTCGGCGTTCACCCAGTCGAAGACGGGTATAAGGTTGAGCGGCAACTGGTAGGAAGCCGTGAACGTCTGGTTATAGTCGAGCGGCGTTCCGAAATGCTTGATGCTCGTCCACACCGAGTCTTTCCATGCCTTATACTGGTCGGCATAGAGGTCCTTGTTCACCGGCGTGTAGGGTTCCTCTATTTCTGCGTGCGTGGCGCTCTGGAAGTTCATGTGCAGGTTCTTCGTGAGGTCCCAGCGTAACGAGAACTCACGGTTCCACAGAAACTGCTGGCTGAACGTGAGCGGCAGTTGTGAGCCGCCAAGGTCTTGCATGTCGCGCTCCTGTAGCTCATAGTAGCTGCGTGAGATCTCTGAGTTGAAGCCCACGTTCTGCGGCAGCCAGTTGAAGCCGAAGCGTCGCGGCAGATCGAGCCACTTGCTCTTGTTCTTAATCTTCTTGAAAGGCTCAAGAGGCTTGTAGACAGGCACCCACGAATAGTTGAGCGAGCCCTGCCAGTTGTCTTCCTTCTCATAGACCGTGGTCTCGCCAGACGAGTAGCGATGGCTGTGGCTGTAACTGAACGAGAAGTTGGCGGGGTCATAAGGCATGGGGTGACGCTTCGTGGCTATGCCCACACGCACACCCGACAGCGAGAAGTTGGTGTTGGTGGTCTTCGTCACGGCGATGCTCTTTATCGAGTCGCGCTCATGCTTGTCACTTGCTGCATCGAGGGCGTCCTTGAGCAGCATGTCGGTGTCGAGCGGGTTGTAGCGTGGTGAGGTCTCTTCTTTCGTCACACTATAATAAAGAGGTATAGAGACCTTCGCCTTGTCGGGGAAGAACTTGCCCAGCTCGAAGTTGGTCGTCAGACTATAGGTCTTGTAGTCGTCGGTGGAGCGTGCTGCCACACCGTCCTCCAAGCCGCCAAAGCCGTCGCTCACATACTTGCCTGTGAGGTTGACCGTACCGAAGTCGGAGAGCTGCAGGTTGAGGTTGCCCGATGCTGCCCAACCGCCCGAGTTGTTATAGTCTCTCAGGCGCAGCTCGTTCACCCACACCTCACCACTCTTGGCGTCGGAAGACAGGTTGCGCACACCAACGACCATAGTCTTGACCTCGCCGAGCGTGGGGTTACCCATGACCGTCACCTTGTTGTTGGGTTTGTCTTCATCGTAGGCCGAATAGGGGCGACTGTAAGAGGCTGTGCCAGCGGCCTTGGCCTTGTTGCGGGCCTTCTTCACAGCCGTGAAGAGCGACAGTGGCACGTCGAGCATGTTCTCCTCGGGCCACACCAAGCGACGGTCGGAGGGCGAGTTCATGCCATAGTTCGACTTCCACGGCGTGAGCGACAGCGGAATTTCATACTCATAATAGTTGCTCTTATAGTCGGAGCCGAGGCGTACGAACACCGCCAGCTGGTTGTCTTGCAGATTGGTGGTGTTGGGGTCGAGCGAGTTGGCATGCACAAACATCTGCATGCGCTTATACTGCCGGAGGTCGAGGGTGGTGTTCTTGTACACAGCCTTCGACTCGCCGTGACCGAGGTTTTCGACGTTCATAGACAACGCCTGCTCGTTGCTCTCTACAAGCTGGGGCTGCGAGGGGTCCTGTGCTCTGCTGATGCCGGGAGGCAACACATAATTGACTGGCGACTTGTCGTTGTTCTCCTCAATGTTGACAGCACCCATCGTCATCTTGCCCTGCTGTGGAGCCGTGGCATCAAGCGTCTGGTTATACATGCGCCACTTGCCATAGACGAGGTCGAGGTTGCCAAAGCGCAGAACGATGGGCTTCTTGAAGCCTGCGAGGAACATACGCATGAAACGTATGGATGTGAAATCGCTGATGCCACCCACGCGCTGCTCATAGTCTCTCAGGGGGATGCGGAACTGGTACCATGTGACATGGTCGGTCTCGCCGTTTCTCAACTTTGGCGACACCTCACGCTTGTCGACGATGTAGTTTTGGCCCACAACGAGGTCCTCAGGACGAATGGAGATGCGATACTGATAGTATTTCTCATATTCGTTGAGCGTGTAGTCTTGGTTTATGTCCTCCACATCGGGGGTGGTCTTGTAAGAGGTGTCGTAGCCCTCGGTGCGGCTATCGTTGTCGGGCGAGTTGCCTTGCGGGTTATTGATATACTTGTAACGCAGCAAGATGGGTGCCTCCATGCGGTCGAGGTCAGAGCCACGGAAATAGTGGTAGTTGTCGCCAGCGGGGTCTGCCCATATTGAGTCGTAGGCGGCCTTGCTGATCTTGCCCTCAATGGTTTTCAGGAAGGTCTGATAGGTCTCGAAGGTCTGCTCCTCCTGGTCGTTCAGTCCGTTGAAGCCCACATCTTGCAAGGCACGCGCTCCCTTGGCCGACGCGAACGAATAGGTCACGGTGGCCTGTGTGGGAATTTTGCCCCATTGTGTCTTTACGAAACTGTTGGAGCCATCGACGGGCATTCCGCTCTCATAGAATTTCTTTCCGTCGCGCAGAATGTCTTCGCTCACCTCGCCGAGGTTAAGATAGAAATCGCCGCCAAAGTCGCTGGCGTTGCCGTCGCGCCGACTGTAGATGAAGGGGTCAAGCATCCAAAACTCCACATATTCTATATTGGCTGCCTCAAAGTCGTTGGTGTCGAGCTTGCGCATCATGCCGCCCCAATGGTTCTCGGGGTTGTTGAGCGTTCCGTCATAGGCAAGATCCGTGCTGAAGTTGTAAGGACCGCGCTCTGAGGGATAGAAAGCGAGGTTGAGCACGCTGAGCATCGATGTTGCTCCGCTGTAGCTGTTCTGGTTGCGTTTCGGGAACAGCTCACGCACAGGCACCTCACGCACATAATGGTTTGACAGCTGGTTAAGGTCACTCTTTATGTGGGATGGGGTGAGCGACGAGGAACGACGCGTGAAGAGCGGGTCGATGGTGTACCAAGCCAGGCGGGCACGGTTGTAGCCGCTGGCGAGAGAGGCCTTGTCCTTGCTCTCGGGGAACATGGTCGGCACGCTTGAGATGATCCATGATGTTGGGGTGCTCACATCGATGGTGTTCTTTGTGTCTTCAAAGTCGTCAATGTAAGAGGCATTGTCTTGCGTGCCATGGCTCTGTCCTGCCAAGAGCTGTGCAAACTCGCCCGAGAACGAGATGTTTGAGGGTTGCGTGAGATGGAGGAACGGTATCTTGTCGAGCATGTTGGTGACCCACTGGCTCTCCTTCTTCCAGTTCATGTTAACGCCCCACAACGTGTTGTTGAGCGGCTCGCTGCCCATGTTAACCTTTGTGGTAAGGGCTTGCTCCGAGAGGTGCTGTATGGTTCCCGACATCTGGAAGTTTTTCGAGAAGTCGTACTCCCAGTTCATTCCGAACATGGTCTTGCGCTGCTGGCCGTAGTCGCTGTTGCTCTCCAACGACACGTTGACAGACGTGCCCGCATCGATGATGCTCTGGTTGAGGATGGTCACCTCGCCAGCGCTATAGTCGACAGAATAGTCGGAGTTTTCGGTGAGCTTCACACCACCTGCCGTGACCACCACCGAACCTTGCGGCACATTGTATGCGCCGAGCGAGATGATGTTGGCTGCCGTGCCTTTAAACTGTCCCGACAGCATGTACTTGTCTTTCTCTGCTATCTGCTTGGCAACGGTCTTGGTCGAGTCGTAAAGCTCGGTGAACGCATATTTCTCTGCCTTGTCGGCAGGCACGCCACGGCTCACAAGGAAACTGTATATACCTTTTCCGAACGGCTCTGCCTGCGGGAAGAACACGCGACCGTTGGACACAGTGTAGCCCTCGACAAAGTCGAAATAGCCGTTAGGATGAGGTTTGTTGTTGTTGTCGAGACGGTCGGCACCGAGGGCTCTGATGATCGGCTGGTCCTTGGTCTGTGGCTCAGGCAGGTAAGAGAGGTACACGCCTGCCGTGTCGCTCTGAAACTTGACGTCGAGACGGAACTTCTCTTTCTCCACCTGTGAGGAGAGATAGTAGACGTTCTTCATCATCAGTCGCCAGTTGCCCTGAGAAGGGTTGTTGCTGGTGTTCTTCAACGCCTTGACGAAGAGAGCCTGTGACACGTCCGTCACGTCGCTTGCAAACTCGCCCACCTGGAAGGTCTGTCCGCCATAAGTGTACTCGTAAGCCACGGCAAGCACCTGGTCGGTCTGCAACGAGGTCTTCAACGAGATGTAGCCGAGGGCGGTGTTTACGCTATACTCGGAAGAGTTGAGCAGACGGGCGCTCGACAGCTTCTCATAGTCGCTGCCGCCAGCAAAGGAGCCGATACCGTCAAGCACGGTCGATGTCTGGTCGATGTCGCGGGCAGCACCATACTGCTCCACCATGGTCTGATATTCGGTGTTGGCGGCGTTGGCAGGCACCTGCAAGCCTGTGGTCTGCCACATGTGGTTATGGACAAGCGTGTTCTCGCCCAGGTCGGTAAGGGCTATGATGGAACGTGTGTTGCTGGTTGTGGCTGTCTTGTTCGTGACCCACACCTCCACGCGGTTAATCTTTATGCCTGTGGTGAGGTTGGGGAGCGACCGCATGCCGGCATCATATTTCTCACGGAAATATTGTGAGAGGAAGAAGTGGCGGTTTTCTTCATAGTTGGCAGCGTCGATCTCGAAGGGCGTGAACTGTGTGCCGCCCTTTGTCGACACGCTCTTGGTTGTCGACTTCTTCTGCGAGGCAACGAGCTGGAGCTTGAGCTTGCCAAACTGCAGGTCGGTGCGCAAGCCAAAGAGTGAGGACGCACCCTTGACCAACGACGAGTTGCTGGGGAACGACACGTTGCCGGCCTCAACGAGCTTTATGATCTCGTCTTCCTTGCCGTCATACTTGAGTTTGAGGTTCTGCGAGTCGAAGTCGAAGGTGGCGTCGGTGTTGTAGTTAAGGTTCATGTTGACCTTGTCGCCAACCTTTCCGTTGACGTTGAGGTTTATCTTCTCGTCAAAGTCGATATTGGTTGTCTTGCGGTTTCTGATGGGCAGCGACGGGTTGTCGATGTTCTTCATCGTGGCGCCAAACTTCAGTTCTGCCGTTCCCTGGGTCTTTATGCGCACGCCGCCGGGGCCGAAGATCTTTTCCGCGGGACCGAGGTCGAAGTGCATGTCGGTAAAGTCGAATTTCTCCTTACCCTTGGCCTTGTAAATCTCGTCGTTCTTTGAACGGAAATAGCTCTGCATGGCCTTGCGCTCGCTCCATTTTCTATACTCCTCGGGCGTCATCATGACAGGGGCGTTGATGTAAGAGTCGCCTATCTTGGAACCAATGATGTAGCGGTTGATGGTGTCGTTATAGACCACCTCCTGCTTAAGGTTGTCGGGACGGCGCAGGTCGGCAGCGCCCTGGTTGAGGTCGTTGAGAGTGATGGGCATGGTGCGTTGTATTTTCCAACGCGGATGGAGCAACGAGTCGGGAATGGTGTCTTCGTTCTCTATGAGGGGCTGTGTCAAGATGCTGTCCTTGGAAGGAAGGTTCTTCTGTGCCCCACCCTGTCGCTGGTTTGCGCCATTGCGCTGCACACCCTGCTGGCGTTGAGCGCGGCGTGTGCGGTCGTCCTGACGAAAAGGCACAGCAAAGGCATAGCTCGCCACGATGGCAACGAGCAGACATGTTATTATCGAGAGAAAAAGGTTCCTTTGCTTCATTCAGTTTTTTATATTACTTTATGCGCTACATTATGCGCTTCAACGCTTCCTTGACAACCTGCTCCACGGGCATGGCGGCGTTCTCTTCAAGCAACGCCTTGACAACCTTGGCTGAGGGTGCGGGCGAGAAACCAAGCATGGTGAGAGCAGACACAGCCTCATCCATGACCTCGTTGTTCACAGCCACGGTGTTGCCGCCCTCGCCCATGGTAACCTCTTGAGCGATGCCGAGAGCCACAACTTTGTCCTTAAGGTCGACAATGATGCGCTGGGCGGTCTTCAGACCGATGCCTTTAACACCCTTAAGCAGCCGTTCGTTGCCAGAGGCGATGGCGTTGCTGAGGTCTGCGGGCGATGCTGCCGAAAGGATCATGCGGGCTGTGTTGGCACCCACGCCCGACACGCTGATAAGCAGACGGTAGAGGTCGCGCTCCTGCTTAGAGGCAAAACCAAAGAAGGTGTAGCTGTCGTCGCGTCCACCTGTAACAAGCGACTCATGGACAAAGAGTTTCACATCTTTCTTGCCTTGTATGGCGGTGTAGGTGTTAAGCGATATGTTGAGGGCGTAACCCACGCCTGCCGCCTCGATAACGGCCTGTGCCGGTGTCAGTTCGGCAAGTTCGCCTTTGATATAATCTATCATGCGTTTGTTCTGTAATCAATGTTCAACATGTTAAGCGGCAATTTCTTCTTCAGGCCCTTCCTCTTGCCTGAAGACATGCGGTTTCTTGACATCTGTTCTTGAAGAAACCGCAATATACCTTTAAAATAACGCTCAACGACCTTGTTTTAGTATATTTCAGATATAAAAAAAATATGCTTCAATGCATCACGCACTAAAGCATAAAGAAACGAATTTGCTTGTGTCTTCATGGTATACACACTGCCTAAAATATGTAGGATATATAAATTAAATAAATTTTTTATTGTAAAAAACCACCCAGACTATGCAAAAACTGAGAAAACATAGCCGTGGGTGGTCTGTTATAAACGTCTTGTGTAAAAACTTTACTCTATTTTTTTAATAGCCACAAAACTACGAATTGAAAGGATATATCTCTTTTAAAGCTGTTTACTTCTTAAGAACCTTGATAGCCTTGCCATTCTTAACGACGATGTTAACGCCCTGCTTCATCTGGTCTGTGCGCACACCGTTGAGCTGATATACAGCGTCAGCACCAAGCTCGTCGGCTGTTACACCGTTGATGCCTGTAGCGCCGCCCTTGGTCAGCTTGATGGCAAAATCTTCTGCATAATACTCGTCATGACCACCATGTGCCCATGTCTTGATGTTCTTAACCTTTATTTCTGAACCTTCAACGAAGGTCTCGTCGGCCTTGATGTTGAAGGTGCAAAGCTCACCCTCGTTGGCGCTGAAAGCGTCGTCCTCAGTATAGTCGAGGAGGTTGATGGTGAAGAGATTGTTGTAAAGGTTGATCTTGTGGTTTGTGCCAAGAGCACCTACCTTAGCCGACTTGTCGACGATTGTGACGCCAGCGGGAAGCTCTACGTTGAAAGCCACACCACGCATGATGGCCTTGGGGAAGCTCAGGGTGAGGGTAACGGTCTGCTCCTCACCAACCTTGACGGGCTGGGCTGTGCCTGCAAAGACCACCTTGTTCTCTGTGTCGACAACCTTAGACACAACGTCCTTCTCGCCATAGACAACGTCCTGGCCGGGAACGGCGAGCTGTGTTTCGCTCATAACAATCTCCTTTGAGCCAGAATAGTCGGCAGCAACGTTAACGTCGAATGTGAACACATCGCCTTCGCCAGCAGCAACCTCGGCGCCGAAGCCCACCATGGCAGCGGTCTTCTCGTCAATCTTGCTCAAGATAAGGCTCATGCCCTTTGTGCGCTCTGTCTTGTTGATGTTGAAACGCTTAGCGTTGTTTGCCTTCTCTACAAAGGTAAGACCCTCAGGCAGAGAGATGCGAGCCTGAAGACCGTTCACCACAGCGTCGTTTTTCAGACCAACGGCAACGGTGGCCTTTTCGCCGGGCTTGAGGAAGGTTACTGTCTTGAGAGTAAACTCCTGTGCCATGGCGCTTGCGCTTGCCATGAGAAGCATGGCTAACACAAAAAGGCAATTATAAAGTTTTGTTTGTTTCATAATTGTTGAATAGTAAATGTTTATCATGTTACTTTTTTAACCATTCATCATTTTTCTTTTCAAAGGAAGGCTTCCCTCAACGGGAAACCATTCCTTCAAAAGAATATGTGATGTATGATTGTTTTATTTTGAGAGATACTCAAGATAAGCATCGAGGAACTTGTAGAAGGTGAAGCCGTCACCAGTCTTCTGGAAGTCGGCATCAGCGTCAACGAGGTCCTGAACGTTAACCTTGCCATCACCGTTGTAGTCGAGATCGGCATCCTTGGCAGCCTGAGCAGCAGCCTCGAGAACCTTTGTCACGTCGCCAGCAAGTGTGGTGAGGTTTGCGATGAAGCCATCCTTGTTTGCAGCGATGGTGTTTTTCTCAACCGAAAGATCGATAGATTTCTTGAGATCTGTCAGCTTGCCTTCGATAGTGTTGAGGTCAGCGTTAGCCTTGTTCTTGATGTCATCAGCATAGACGGCAACCTTAGTGCGGGCGTCAGCAATAGCCTTCTCTACCTCTGCCACCTTGGCGCTAACCACAGGAGCAGCAGCCTCGTTAGCCTTAGCCTCGGTGAAATGCTGGATCATGTACATCTTAACAGCATAGTTCTCCTTTGCCTTCTCTGTAGCTTCCTTACACTTAGATGCTGTCAGGCAACCTTTCTCAAGATTCTCGAGTGTCTTTGCCAGATTTTCGTTAACGGCAGTAAGCTCCTTGTTTACGTTGAAGTGGTTCTCGGCAGCAACGTTGTTGGCCTTCTCCCAAGCGTCAACCTTAGCCTGAAGCTCGTCCTCCTTAGCCTTGGCTGTGTTCCACTCGACCTTGAGGGCATAGATGGCCTCATACTGCTTGTTGTAAGATTCAAGCTCTTGGTTAAGAGCGTTCACAGCTGTCTCTACAGGAGCGATATACTTCTCGGGCAGCTCACGCTTGCCTTCCTTGTTCTTAACAACCTTGTCAGCAAGGATGTTGTCCTTGAAATCGGCCTTGTTGATGTCGTAGTTCTTAAGACGATTAATCTCTGTCTTTGCAATCTCAACATAACCCTCACCCTGCTCACCTTTGGGAGCTGTGAGATCCTTCTGGGCGATCTTGTCGTAAGCAGCAATGAACTTAGCAGCAGCTTTAGCGCTCATCTTCTCGTTCTTGTCGCCAGTCTTTACTTTGCGCTTAGCGGCTTTAATCAACTCATTAGCCCAACCGATTGTATTAACGCTGTAACCGTTCATAACGAAATCGTAAGCCTTGTCATTAGCTGTAGTTGCAGCTTCCTTCAGCTCATCATAGATGGCATCAGAAACGGTCTTGGTGCTGTTGAGATAACCAGTTACCTTGTCTTCTGTCAGACGGTAGATGTTCTTGTTTGCCTCATAGTGAGCGCCAAACTCCTCATCCGACTCCTTCTTGATGTTCTCGGTCATCTTGTTAACAGCCTCTGTTACCTCAGCCTTCATGTCGTCAAGACCGTTAACGATAGAGAAGAGCTCGTTGAGGTTTGCCTTTAAGTCTGTGGCAGCCTTCTTTGTTGCGTCGTCGTTGATCCATGTGTTGATCTTTTCTACATAGAGAGAGTAGTCAGCACGAACGGCATCAATGGCCTTAAAGATTTGATCCTTGGCAGCCTGGTTGTGGGTGAGGATCTCTGACTTCTGTTCGCTAAGAGTTGTGCCCCAGATCTCGTCAACCTTCTTGTTGATGTTAGAGATCTGATCAACGAATGCCTTATAGTCGGTCTGAACTGTTGGGAATGTAGAAGCTGCAACTTCCTTCTTAACCTTGTCGAGACTGTTCTGCTGCTCAGAGAACTGCTTCTGGTATTTTATCTGTGTGGCGCTCTCGTGCTCATACTTTGCAGACACCTCATAAGAAACCTTTGTCAGGTTCTTCTGTGCTGCATCAAGCTTAGCCTCAAGGTCTGTACGAGCCTTGCCAACGAGCTCTGTGTAGAAGCCGTCGAGCTTGGTGCTTACGCCGCTGATAGTGTTTACAAATTCAGTGAAATTGTCCTGGCTGTACATGTAGCGGTTCTCAGAACTGTTAATCTCTGTCTGCATAGCCGTGATCTGCTCCTTGAGCAAGGTGAAGTCGTTGTCTGCATTGAGAGCGAAAGGAGCGCCAGCCTTGAGAGCTGCGTCTACCTTGTTAACCTTTGCTGTAAGGTCATTGACCGTCTTCAGGTTGTCGCGCTCAAAGTTTGCACGAGCGATAACGTTGCGGAGCTTCTCAACAACTTCCTTATACATTTCCACGAAAGCCTGCTCGTCGTTCTCAACGAAAGCTTTAGGGAATTTGCCAAGTTCGGCAACAGCTGCGTTCTTGATTGTTATGTTAACCTCGTCGTTGAGCTTCTTCCACTCGCTCTCGATCCATGTTGTCTTGAAACCATCGAGCTCGGTGCCTGTAACGAAGCCAAGATTGTTCTTCACAGCCTTAAGGTTGTGTGTGAACAGGTTGGTGTTGTTAATTTTCTCGCCTTTGTAATGAATCCACTCGCCTTGGTTTGCTGGGCCGTTAGCATGTGTCAGAGCATTGAGGGCATTCTCTTTTGCGTCAGTATCGATAATCTTGTTAAACAGAGCGAATGTAGTTTCGGCCTCTGCGACAGCATTCTCAGCCATCTTCACAGCGCCGTAGTTGCCGTCAGCAAGGAGCGTAGTGCTGGTAAGCTCTGCGATGAGAGCTTCACGGTTATCGTCGGTAACTTTGTTAGTCTCCTTAAGCTCAGCAAGCTTAGCCTTAACGTCCTGTACCTTCTGGCCGGCCTTGCTGATTTCAGCCTGAACCTTGTTGTAGAAGTCGCCATAACCTACATATTTTGCGACAGCAGCGATGGCCTCACCCATCTTAACCTGTGCCTTCTCAATCTCGGCCTGAACCAGACGAGAGTTGCTTGAAACGACAACAATCTTTGTAACGGCGCTTGTGCCGAGCTCAATTGTCAATGTTCCGTCGGCTGTTGCTTTGTACTTGCCGTCTTCAGCAGTAAGAGCAGTGCCGTTCAGCTTAACGGTAACGTCACCTGTAGCTGTGAGCGTGATTTCGTCTTCAGCTGTTACAGTGAACGAGAAGGCCTTGGCGGTCTCATTGTACTTAAGAGATGAGCCGTCCTCTTTAGCGTCCACAGTGGGGTTAGCGAAATTAAAATCGCTAGCCATTGCAGTGCCTGCGCATGCAGACATAGCTGCCATCAAAGTCAAGATTTTCTTCATAATCTTTTGTTTTTTGTTATTGTTATGTTTTATTTTTTTCAGATTTCAAGAGCCAACTAACAGCCCGTAGTCTTCTTCACTACAGCTCGTTGTTTTCATTACAGCTGCCGGTAGTTTTCGTTACAGTCATATATCCTCATCAATTCGCTCTTTCTATCCTTCACCCTGCAAATTTCGATATTTTTTCACAACCGCAAACACTTGTTAAATGCCTATTTCCCGAACACTCGGGGTTTTTGCACGAGCTATCGGGACGTTTGCACCGAGTGGTTTAACGCCCTAACTATCAGTTAACAAAGACAAAAAGAGCACATTTTAACCTTATATCAAGCCGTTTTGTTGTTCATTCGTGCAAAAATCCCTATAGTTCGTGAAAAATAATAGTCGAATTGTTTGCAAAATCTAAAAAAATTATTAAATTTACACCTTGTTAAGACTTACATGGGGTGGTTCAAGGCTTTTCTATGGTAGGCCAAGGGTTACAACGGGTAAGAAATACCAATAAAAAAACCGAATTCAAAACAAAAAAATAGTAGAAAAGAAGAATAGAAAAGCAAAAAAAACTACTCTATAAAAATTATTAACGAGACTTTTTCTCTTCGCAATCAACGGCGCGTCACAACGACGGGGCTCTTGAAACGGAGAG
>ERZ1031449.203-NODE-203-length-15120-cov-6.029937_pt1 | contig 15120 bp, 13 predicted proteins | sample MGYA00516705_ERZ1031449 | MGnify/ENA primary metagenome ERZ1031449 (study PRJEB33719, sample SAMN04261152) | wastewater metagenome | biome: rural village; feature: human; material: feces | host: Homo sapiens | place: El Salvador | collected 2013-01-14 ... | reverse complement strand
TAGGTATGAAAAGGATGACGAGAAAGGCGATGCCAAGGGGCTTTGGCACCCAGTTGTAGAACGGAAAATTCTTAGGCATGTGCTCGGGCACTGCCGTATATATCTCTGCTTGTGTCATTTACTTAAGTTGAGCCTTTACTACAACCATCATTCCAGCAGCCAACTTGTCGTTGTCTTCCTTCGAAATTCCCTCAAACTCTATGCGTACAGGCACACGCTGCTGTATCTTGACGAAGTTGCCGGCAGAGTTGTCGGTAGGAACGAGCGAGTATTTTGAGCCTGTTGCACCCGATATGGCGGTGATGCGTCCTTCAAACTCCTTGCCCTCGAATGCGTCAACGCTCATCTTCACCTTCTGTCCAACATACAGTTTCTCTACCTGTGTCTCCTTGTAGTTGGCTATTACCCACTTCTGTGTGTTGGGCATGATGTAGGTGATGGTTTGTCCGGCATTCACAGCCTGACCCTCTTCCAGTGCACGTCTGCCCAGTTTGCCGTCGCAAGGAGCGGTTACTACACAGTAAGAGAGGTTGAGCTTTGCCATTTCCAGCGCAGCCTGAGTGCGCTCAATGGCAGCAGCTGTATTCTTCTTGCGTGTCTGCACCTCGTTAACACCAGAATAGGCAGCCTTCTGCTGGCGGCGTACGGCATCGAGTTTCTTCTTCGTAGCGTTGTATTCGGTTTCAATCTGTTCGAGCTGTATCGGTGTGGCGGCATTGCGAGCCACGAGGTTCTGATAGCGCTGGCGGTCCTTGTCGAGTTTGGCAAGACGTATTTCTATCTCGGCTATCGAAGCCTCGTACACAGTAGCCGAGGTCTGAGTGGTCTGCAGCGAAGCGTCTACAACGTTGGCTCCAGCCATTGCGTCCTTCAGTGCAGCCTCTGCCTCCATTACACGGATGCGATATTCACGGTCGTCAAGAACGAGCAGCGTGTCGCCCTTCTTCACGTCCTGATGTTCCTTGAAGTATATCTTCTTGATATATCCCGAAGCACGCATGTTTACAGGCGATATGTACTGCTCTATCTGGGCGTCGTCGCTCTTCTCGTTGCTCTTGTAGTCCATAAACATGCAGGCAATCTTTACGATGCCCCATACCAGTATAGCCACGCCGATGAGGCTTACCGCTATCTGGCGGATGCGCTGGCGCTTAAGCTGCTTGGCAGTTAGTTCGTGGTTAGACTGTGTGCTGTTGTCGCTATTATTGTTGTTGTTTGTAGTGTTATTGTTTGTTTCCATTTTTTTGAGTTTTGAATTCTTAATTCAACATTGAATAATTCCTAATCGCAGGCGTAGCCGAGAACAATTCCTAATTCCAAATTCCTAATTCAACAGTTTCTCAAGTTGTCCAGTGAGTTTCAGCAGTGTCAGGTTCGACACTTGATAGTTGAAGTGGGCGGTGAGATAGTTGTTTTGGGCGTCGCTCATGCTCATTTCGTCTTGCAGCACCTCGGTCATAGATGCAATTCCTTCGCGATAGCGGTCGCTCGTCACCTTATACACATCCTCAGCCAGCAGATAATTGTCGCGTTGCTTGCTGAAGTTGCGCTGATTGTTGGCAAGATCGTTCACGGCATTGGCGTATTGTGTCTGCATACCCTTCAGTGCATTCTCGTATTGCAGCTTGGCGTTGTCGATGTCCACCTGCGCCTTTCTAATCTTCGAACGCTTCTCAAAACCATCGAACACAGGTATGCGCAACGACAGACCAATGCCGTTCGATTTATACCAATGGTTCGACTCGCCCGAGTGAAACCAGTTCTTGAAATTGTCGGTGAATGTAGCGTAAGTCCAGTTGCCGGTGAGCGCGAGCGTTGGCAGATAGCCGCCCTTGGCAAGCTTCTTCTGCTGTTCGGCAAGTGTTTGCTGCTTTCTGAGCAGCTGAAGTTCCGACAGATTCTCGTTCAGTCCGGTGAGAGCCGCCATGTCCGTCAGCTCCACGTTAGCCTTCGTTACGGTAATGTTCTTGTCGGCAGGATAGTCGATAACGTATTTCAGCATGTTGTATTGCTGTGTGAGCATAGCCTTGGCGTTGTCGTATTGCACGCTGAGATTCTCCAGATTCACGTTCACACGCTTCACGTCCACGCTCAGAGCCATGTCGTTGTCGTGGAAAGCCTGTGTGATATTGCGCAGTTCTTCAAGTCGCTTGATGTTGTCCTTGATTATGCCAATCTGCTCCTCGGTGTTCTGCGCCAGATAATACATCTTGCTTATCTGCACAATCAGGTCTTCCTTGGCTTTGGCGTACGATAGAGTGTTGAGCTGGTCGAGAGTCTTCGAGATGTCCAGCGCCGTAAGAGCCGTCTGGCTGTATAGCGGCATTTGCAGCTGAACGCTCGCCGAAGAGTTGTACTGCAGCGTCTTTGTCACGTTATAAGGTTTGCCGTAAGCCTTACCGTCCGTTACCGATACTGGCGGCGTGAAGTTGTCGTTCAGTGCTGCACCGATATTAATCTGTGGCAACAGACGCGAGCGGTTCTCGCTGATATTGTGCTTGCCTTTAAGCACATTACCCTCATAAGTCTTTAAATTAAGATTTCGTTCAATGCCCATCTGCAGGCATTGACCCAATGACAATGTTTCTTGCGCCATCGAATAGTGGGCAAGAAGAGTCAGGGAAAATGTGAACAATATTCTTTTCATACCTATATTAATAATTCAGCTGCAAATTTACTGATTTATCATTTTATAGGCATATTCATATAATATTACAAGTTGTTCACATTTTCCCTTTTGTTTGTGTTTCTATTGTTCTTCTGGAAATTGGAGTAATCTCACGATAATTCGTGACTAAGACAACGCAATCGTTTTGTCACGAATTACCATAAATTATTCACGAATATTAAATATAGTATCACTCCAAATATAGGATGAGCCTCATTTTAAGGTATTTCATTTTCAATTATTTGTTGAATCTTAGAACAAGTCGCTATGTGTTCCAGTATCCAAAAAAAGTAGTGTAAGTTTACCGTCATCTTGTAGCCACGTCATCAACCAATCAGCCGTGATGTGGCATTCCCATACTCCCTCGTAGTTGCCATGAAGTTTATGTGGTTTGTAAGATTTAGGTAAACAGCCTGTTTCTTCTAGTGTGGAGACAGCTTCTAACACAAGATTTGGATCAAGTCCTCTTTTTACACTTTTTTTAAGTGATTTTTTGAACTTGTTGGTGAAGTCAATAGAATATTTCATTCCAAACATCTTTCTATAAGGTCTTTGGCACTATTTGCATGAAAAACATTGCCTGTCTTCGCATCGTTAAGAGCTTCTTCAAGTCCTGTTTTGGGGGATGAAGTGTTGTTAATTGTCCATCCGAATTTTTTTGCTAAATCTTTGAGTAACGATAAATCCATTTTAGGGATTGTTATCGAGGTTGTGAGTGTTGTAGTATTCATACGTGTATTCTTTTTGATGTTTCAATGCAAAAATAAGAATTATTTGTGTAAGTGGCAAGTGTTTGTTGTAAAAAATAACGATGCAAATATAAGACAGGTAGTAAAAAAGTGTTACAAAATAAAAATCGATTATAGAGATTTGTAGAGCGGTTTTTATAGGTTTTTGTGGTGTCCGACACCATGTTTTTATTCAATTGGGGCTTCTTTGCACTCCAATGGGACTACTTTTGGAGTGCAAAGAAGCCCCAATTGCAATGCAACGGAAGCCTAAATGGAGTGCAAAAGTGGTCCTTTTGCAACAAAAGAGAGCTTTTTTGCGTTGCATAAAATTGCACACTTCTGTCGTTAATGCTATAAGTTGTTGTGTATAAACAACATATGGCTGCACGCTCAAAACTCGCGAATTTCGAGCCAAAGATTTCCTCGTGCGTTCAACTCGCAGTTTTGAGCGGTTAGAAATGCAAATATTGTATCGGCAAAGCCGAATTTTGAGTTTCGAAATAGGAGTTATTCTTAAATGTTTAGAATAAGCGTGTTATAGCTATTCCCGTAAGAATTGCTATTGTGAAACTTGCAAATGTACCAATCAGAACATATTCTGTTGTACGAATCTCTTTGGCTTTGCTCAACTCTCCAAAACGAAATACGGACTTTGCTGCTAATAAAAATCCGACACCTTCAAAACTGTTCACGAGGACAAATGTTAGAATCAGAATTCTTTCTATGTAGCCAATCCATTGTCCGGCATTAGGCAAACTCTGTGTATTAGGTGATGTTGGTGTCCATTTATTGAGAAACAAGTTCAAAAAGATAGATGATGGTCTAAGCATTAGCAATACCAGCATGTGTAATGCTATGAATAAACTGAAAGAGGAGACCTTTGGAACCTGATTTACGTTTCCCATTATTTATTTCATTTGTTTGGAGTATGAAATCTGAACATAAATGGGCACAGAGTAATTTTATAAGTATGATGAATGATTCCATATTACTGCTTGTTGTAGTTTGAGATTAGCGATTTGAAATATTCGATATAGTCCAATATAAGTTGTCCCTTGGCTGAACTCCAATGGTAATTGAAGTTTTGTCTTGTCATGCCCAATTCCTCAGCCAAATCTTTTTGAAGTTTTGGGAAGAGAATAGATTGATAAACAACTTTGGCTTGTTTTGCTGTCCATGATGTAATTACGTCGTCTGCAAAACGAGTGACAAGATCAATGGCGTTATCAAATTCTTGCCATGGGGTTGATATATTGAGTCGCTTTTTCCCTATATTGTCAAACGAGCGTCCTGATAGTCTGAATGCTTCTCCGTCGCTAGTTAGAATGTTGTCACTTTCAAAAGATACATCACCTATACCAATGGACAATCTTGCATCCCACATCTCTTGCTTCTCAGGAGTTGTTGCTTTTAGTTTGGCTCTAAGCGCAATGGCTACAGCCAAGGCGTATTCAGGTTTGTCAACAACAACTTGGAAACTATCGCCACGATACATCTCCATTTTCACGGGAGTAAGTGACATGGATTCTGCAATACATATATGTAATGCTTCCACTACTGCCTGTCTCCATTCTGCAGCAATGTTTGTGGAGTTTACCAAATCTCCTGTAATCACACCTTTTATCATAGAATTGTAAATTGATAAATCTGGTGCAAAGATAGTGCTTTTCTTTTGTAAAATCAAAGATATAACCTTGATTTTGTTGAATCAAATGTATTTCTTTGATTTTGTTGAATCAATCTTATTCCTTTGATTCGGTGTACTCACAGAAGATAGGTTCACGCATAGAATATGTATTTCATCATTCTTTATACCATTCGAAGAGCTTCTGCACCCCTTCTTCTATTTCCACTTTGTGTGTCCATCCGAGCGAATGCAGCTTGCTTACGTCTATTAGTTTCCGCATGGTGCCGTCGGGCTTGCTGGTGTCAAACTCAATGGTGCCTTCGAAGCCTACGGCTTTGGCTACGAGATGTGAGAGCTGGCGTATGGTGAGTTCCTTGCCCGTGCCAACATTGATGTGGTAGTTGCGTATTTCGCCCAATGACGGGATGGCACCGCCGCGCCCCTCGGAATTGTTGCGGTCGACCGCACCGTCGGTCTTAGCGCCATAGAATACGCTGCTGTATTTCTCTATGCCGATGATGTCCTTGAAGTCAACATTTAGGAGCAAATCTTACGTGTCACGAAGGTCTCACCACGACGTTCGCTCTCATGGTTGAAGAGAACGGCGTATTATGCCGTGCACGTCATAACCTTTGTCCAGCAGCAATTCTGCCAGATAAGAGCCATCCTGACCGGTAATGCCCGTGATGAGGGCAATGTTCTGTTTGCTCATAAACCGATATTTTTATGTTATGTGTTCCTCATACACATGAGTTTTCACTCCGTTATCAATGTTACGTCTGCAAAATGTAATAGAAATTGCAGAATATGCTGGCAAAGATACAACTTTTTTGCTGTTTTCGTGTCGTTATTACACAGACAATTATTGATTTCTAAAAAAACTTCCTACGTATTTTGAGAGCAGAAACCCGAAAAAGTTGCGATTTACCGTGGAAATCTACCAAAAATCAATAGATATCCACGACTTATCGATATATTTTTGTATCTTTGTCACCTAATAAATAGAGAATAAAACAAGGAATACGATATGTTAATAGGCAGAGAAAATGAAATAGCAACACTCCACGGACTGATGAGTTCTGATGAATCACAATTCGTGGCTGTTTACGGAAGACGACGTGTCGGCAAGACCTTTCTTATCAGAGAGGCCTACAAGAGTCATTTCGTTTTTCAGCATACCGGCACATACGGAGCCACTCGCAGGCAGCAGTTAAGCGATTTCCGTGAGTCTCTTTATCTTGCCGGAATGGGGAAATGCGCAATGCCTAAGACATGGTCTGAGGCATTTGGATTGCTGTGGAATTTCCTGAAGACGTTCTCTGAAAACGAAGAGAAGAAGGTCATCTTCATCGATGAACTTCCTTGGATGGACACGGCTAAATCCAACTTCGTCCGTTCACTCGACCATTTCTGGAATGCCTGGGCTTCTACAAGAAAAGACCTTATCCTTGTCATCTGCGGAAGCGCCACATCATGGATCATCGACAATGTGGTCATGAACTACGGTGGCCTTCACAACCGTCTTACAGGCAAGGTGCTGCTGCAACCATTCACCCTCAGAGAGTGCAAGCAGTATTGCGAAGCAAAGAACCTTGGCTACAAGGACCGACAGATTCTCGAAGCTTACATGGCTCTTGGAGGAATTCCATACTATTGGAGTTTCCTGAAAAAGGGAATGAGCGTGGCACAGAATTTCGACCGTATATTCTTCCAGCCAGGCGGAGAACTCACACAAGAGTTTGATGCTCTCTATGCTTCACTGTTCAAGAAGCCACGCTGTCACATAGCAATCATTACAGCGTTTGCCAAGAAGAAACAGGGACTGCAGAGAGAAGAATTGCTGAAGGCTTCGAAACTCACAGACAATGCCGATTTCTCGAAAGCGCTACAGGAACTGGAGCAATGCGGTTTCATCCGCAAGTTCACAGCCATTGGTAAGAAGACGAGGGATGCAACCTACCAACTCATAGACAACTACTCCTTATTTTACTTCGATTTCATATCGGAGAACACCAATGGTGATGAACATTTCTGGTCTTCATCCGCAGGTTCATCCATCCATTACGGTTGGGCAGGAAGAGCATTCGAGCGTGTCTGTATGCAGCACGTCAACCAGATCAAGGCAGCCCTCGGCTTCTCAGCCGTTGTGAGCAGCGTTCACTCCTGGTCATACAAGGGCACGAAAGACCCTGCCACAGGCAAGACGCTGACGAAGGGAGCACAGATAGATATGCTCATCGACAGAAACGACGATACAATCAATCTCTGTGAGATGAAATATACCAACGCCCCTTATGTTATAACAGAAGAAGAGGACAACCGCATCCGCAACCGCAGGGAGACTTTCGTCAGGGAAACAGGCACCGAGAAAACGGTACTCATCACGATGATCACCTCCTTTGGACTTGCACCGGGAGGCTATTCTGACGATATTCAATGCCAGCTGACTATGGCAGATTTATTCAGATAAAAACCGAAATATGGACTTATCACGTCATTGTATTTTACTAAACGGAGAACCAAGAACTTTACAAATTGACACAATTGAGAAGAATGGGTCGAATGGATATTTTGTGCGTTTTAAAAATAGTAGCAAATGCTATACCTATGGCTATGACAAAGTTACTTGGTTAAGCAATCCCGAATGGTTAGACCCAACTTACTGCAAGGTGTACGTTAATGGTGGATTGCAATGTAATGTAAGAGAAATATGGAAGTTTGCTTATGGGATGATATGCTATTGGCGAATAGTCTATACCAATGGTTATGTGCAAGATGGTGATGAGAACAAGGTAAAGGTACTGACCTCTTGCCTTGGTGAGGACGTGAGTAAAGAAACTTTTACTTATTTGAAAAATGTAGCTATAGTCAATCCTCTTAGAGACAATGAGGAAAGTAATGGTATTTTGGCTAAATTGTATGAGAAGGTAGAGTTTGTAGATACTGACACTGCTGCGGCATGCTATCTCAATCCCAATAAACATAAGCCAATGAGGTTAAAGCATGCTGACTTGATTTATCCTTTTGGTTGTAATGCAAGCCAAAAGAAAGCTGTGGCTGCGGCTTTTGAGCATCAGATGAGTGTGATACAAGGTCCTCCGGGTACTGGAAAGACACAGACCATATTGAATATCATTGCCAATATAGTATGTCAAGGAAAGACGGTGATGGTGGTGTCAAACAATAATTCGGCAACGGCCAATGTGTGTGAGAAATTGGAAAAATATGGCATGTCGTTTATTGTTGCATCACTCGGAAGTAAGGAAAACAAAGAGGCTTTTATAGCTAATCAACCTTCTGTACCTACAGAATGTTCGCAGTGGGGATTGTCTGTTTCCGAATCATTAGGTATGAAACGTAAGTTGCATGCAACATTGCTGCAACTCGACAACGTGTATGCATTGCAGAATGAGCGAGCAGAACTGTTGCATGAACAACAGGCCGTAGCCTTGGAGTGGAAACACTTTTGCATGGACAATAATATTGCTGAAGACTTGGAATTGTCAAGTAGTGTAAGTTCTAAACGTATCATATCGTTATGGTTGGAGTACCAAGCGTATGCTAATAGTGAAAAATCAGAAACGACAAATTGGTTTTCTGGATGGATCGAGAAGATAAAGTTGTTGTGGATGAATTGGATGTGCCAGCATCGTCTGCACGTAAAGAGCAAGTTTGATAAAAACGACTTGACTCCGCTTATTAAGGAACTTCAGACAATGTATTATCTGAAGAGGTTAAAAGAGATAAGTCTACAAATCGATTCTATAGAAAATGATTTGGCTATGTATGATGCAAATGATTTGACAAATACTTTGATTGAACACTCAATGTCATTATTCAAGTCATCGTTATGTGGTCATTATGCCAAGCATGTACGCAAGAAATTTGTCGATACTAAGGATATGAGAAGACGTGCTGACGAGCTGATGCAGCAGTATCCTGTTGTACTCAGTACTACGTTCTCAGCTCGTTCTTGTGTTTTCACAGATAAGCCATACGACTATATCATTATGGATGAGGCTTCGCAAGTACCAATCGATACAGGAGCATTGGCTTTGACTTGTGCTAAAAATGCTGTTATTGTCGGTGATACTTTGCAACTTCCAAATGTTGTGACGAATGAAGACCGAGTGAAGCTTGATATTATAATGAAGCAATACAACATCACGGAAGGATATGATTGTGCAAAGAATAGCTTCTTACAGTCTGTATTGGATGTTATAACGAGTGTACCAGAAACGTTGTTAAGAGAACATTACCGTTGTCATCCTCGTATTATAAACTTCTGTAATCAGAAATTCTATGGTGGCAACTTGCTCATTATGACAGACGACAATGGCGAAGAGAACGTATTGACAGCTATAAGGACAGTCAAGGGCAATCATGCTGTAAACCATTATAATCAGCGAGAGATTGATGTTGTTAAAAAAGAAGTGCTACCGATGTTTAAAGATTTCGATAGCATTGGCATTGTCACACCATATAATAATCAAGTAGATGCTTTCAATCAACAGCTGGAACTTGTGAAAGCTGGAACTGTTCACAAGTATCAAGGTCGAGAGAATGATGCTATCATAATGAGTGTAGTAGACAATCAGATTTCGGAGTTTGCCGATGATGCCAATATGTTGAATGTAGCAGTGTCGAGAGCAAAGAAGAAATTTTGTCTTGTGATGACTGGCAACGAGCAGGATAAGCGTGGCAATATTATGGATTTGCTCGACTATATAGCCTACAACAACTGTACTGTTACAGAAAGCAAGTTGGCATCCATCTTTGACTATTTGTATGTACAATATACAGAGCAACGTATGGCTTTCCTTGAAACGCATCCGCAAATATCGGAATATGCGTCTGAGAATTTGACTTATGCTATGCTTAATGAAGTTATTGCATCTGATGCTCGTTTCAAAGTCCTGATAGTGTTGTGTCATATCCCTTTACGGCAAGTAGTGAAAGATACATCGTTCATGAGTGATAGAGAACTGAAATATGCTGCCAATTATAACACTCATTTGGACTTTCTCATTATAAATCGAGTGAGCAAGCAGCCGGTTCTTGCTATTGAAACAGATGGATATGCATATCACAATATTGAAACAGTACAGCATCAACGCGACTTGATGAAAGATAACATTCTTTCCAATTACGGTCTTGCTTTACTAAGACTGTCAACAAAAGGTAGTGGTGAACGAGAGAAAGTAATTGACATGTTGAACGAATTAATACATTAATGTTCTGATTTTAACAGGACACAAATGAAAATATATATTATCATAAGATGATATATTAATGTTAGATTAATGATAGATTGGTGATGATTAATGTTGAAACAAAAATAGCAGTGTATTGAACGTTAATCACCATTAATCTGTTCGTTAATTTTTTTATTTATAGTCGGACAACAAGAATATTGATTTTCATTCTTTAGTCTTTTTGTTTATTCAGAAAAAGACTGTAACTTTGATTATAAGCTAAGGTTCAGAAATGGATCGATTGAATGAACAAAGTGTATAATAAACCCAAAAAAGCATTTATATTTCAAAAAATCTATCAACATAAATTCATTGCAAATATTTATTTGTATTTTTGTAAGTTGTGACATAAATGTCAAAAACAAATGAAATAATACCGTTATCGTATGATGGTGCTTGAATCAAATCGATCAATTTAACAAAAACAGCAACAACTAACAACGATGGATATAAGAGAATTTGCCACTGAATTCCGTGAAAGTGTTAAGATGGCAGTTGAAATGGGCAATACCGACTATGATCAAGAGTTGGCAGATGCCATTTTAGAATATCTTGAAGACAATGGCGAGGTTAATGTACCCGAGCTTTGTGTCTTTCAGAAGACGCGTACACGAATTACCGCGTATGACTATAATGATGATGCGGAATCACTTGACTTGTTCTATCTGATTAAGGCGGAAACCTTGCTTGGCAAGGTAAACAAAAGCAAGATAGATCAAGGCTTTAATTATCTTATGTCGTTTTATCGTGAGTCGATGAATGGTACACTGTTGAAGTCTGTCAATATCAGTACTAATGACGAAATAGCTGAAGTTGCCAAACTTGTTCAGAGTACAAAGGGAAAAATTAGTCAGTTGCGCTTATATATAATCACTGATGGACTTACTGATCCTGATACTACGGGTTCTGCGGTTGAATCAGATGATGAGGAATACTCTATTGAGTATAATGTTTGGGATATGCAACGTGTGTATCAGCAGCATAATATCAGAGCTGGTAAGGAGAAAGTGGAAATAGATTTTCCTACTGAATACAACACAGAATTGCAATGCTTGAAAATGAGTGAGGAAAATCCGTTTGTTGATGCGTATATGGCAATTATTCCAGGAGCAACACTTGCGAAGATATATAAGAAGTATCAGCAAGTGCTTCTTGAAAAAAATGTCCGTACTTTCTTACAGTTTAAGGGTAAGGTAAACAAGGGAATACGTAAGACTCTGCGTGAGGAACCTGATATGTTCTTCTCGTATAATAATGGTATATCTACAACGGCTAGTGAAATAGAAGTGAAAGATGTTGATGGTACTTTATACATTACACGTCTTTATGACTGGCAGATAGTTAATGGTGGTCAGACTACAGCTTCTATTGCAGCGTCGCTGAATGATAGGGAGGTGGAATTGAACAAGGTGTTCGTACCCATGAAAGTAAGTGTCATTCGTGATGTGGAAAACAGTGAAGAGATAGTCAAGGCCATTTCTACTTCTGCCAATAGTCAAACTGCCATTAAGAATTCTGATTTTTCTGCCAACGAACCGTATTTGGTGGATTTAGAAAAATTCAGTCGCTCAGAATGGGTACCTAATGGTAATCTAAAACCTGTATGTAAATGGTATTTCGAGCGTACCCGTGGCCAGTACCTAGACCAATTGGCACAGTTAAGTGGTTTTAATGAAAAGTCGTTCAAACGGGAGTATCCGAAGAATCAAAAGATAACCAAGACTGACATAGCAAAATATGAGGCTTCATGGAATATGTTGCCATATAACGTGTGTCGTGGTGCAGAGAAGAATTATACAACATTTGTTGCTGACATCAAAAGGGAACGTCCTATAGTTACAGCGCAATATTTCAAGAAAATAATTGCTAAAGGTATTCTCTTTAATACTATCGACTCAATAGTAAAGTCGAAGAAGTTGGGTGGATATAAAGCCAATATGAACACATACATAATGGCTGCTATTTCATTCTTGTCGGAAAAGAGTCTTGATCTGACTTATATATGGGAGAACCAGATGGTTCAACAGGATGTTATAGATAAAGTGGAAGAGTTGATACCTTTTGTTTGGAATCATCTAACAGGAGCTAATAACGCATCAAGCCAATCATCTAATGTTGGCGAATGGAGCAAAAAGCCAGAATGTTGGAATAGGCTTAAGCTGAAATTAGGAGATTATGAAAAGTTTGGCGAAGAGCTTATGCAGAAAGAAACTAATGAGGACGGAAGCTATCTCAATGAGGCGCAACAGAGTCGTATACAGGAAGCTGAAGCAATAGAGGCAAACTATTGGTTTGGCTTGGCAAACTGGGCTAAGTCAAGAGATTTGCTCAGTCCATTGGAGCGTAAGGCTGCATTCAATTTTGGAACAATGCGTTCAAGAAATCGTGTCTTCAAATCATTAAAGCAAGCTCAATTTGCTTTGAAGATTGTGGAGAAGGCAGAAGAACTAGGATTCCAAGTATAAAAACATAATATGGCAACAACGATATATACATACTTGCACAACGATGATTTGAATGGCTCACGAATAGTGAGTATGGATGATTGTATGTGTAAGTTATATAACATCAAACGCGAAGATAATGATTTCTTGAAGGATTTCAAAGATGACCTACAAACCCCGGCTTTGTATATCTTGGTTAATAAAAGCACAAGAAAGGCGTATGTTGGAGAGACGGATGATTTCATAAAAAGAATAGTTCAGCATCTTTCCAAGAAGGTGTTTTGGGATGAAGTTATGGTGTTTCTTGCTAGCGATGGAGGTACTCTTAGTAAGACAGAAGTTCAGTATCTTGAATATCTTGCTTATAACAAGGCATGCGAGATAAATTCATACGACTTGTCTGAGAATACACAAACTCCAAAAAATCCTCATATGAATGTTATGCAGAAAGCTAAGACTGATAAGTTTTTCAATTATGTTCAATTCTTGGCAAAGTTTGTTGGAAGTGATATCTTTGAGAAACGTCTAAATATTGTTCATGAAAAAACGAATGAGGCTGCTCAACCCAAAGTTCGTCCAATGGACATAGAATATACAAACGAGGATTTGAGAGGGCGAATATTTCTTTCACTGAATGGTGAGGGTAGGTACTCAAAGCGTGAGATAGTTCTTGCTATTGTAAAACAGTTTTTGAAACAATTTCCAAATATAACTCTCAATGAGTTAAAGGCTACTTTTCGTCGTGGGTATCTTGGTAGATTTGGACAATACGAATTTATACAAGAAGATGTAGAGTTTGCAAAAAAATGGAAAGAATTAGGTGAGGACCATAATCACTATTTCATCAATGACGTACTTGTTAGCGGTGATGGTATAGAGTTTGTGGTTTGTGTCGAATGGGATAGAAATAATATCGTTAATGTTCTTGGTATAGCCAAAGCATTGGGATGGACTTTTGAGATAATAAAGGAATGAGTAAAAAACAAATATACAAGATGGTTGATCTGTTTGCAGGCTGTGGTGGCTTGAGCCTTGGTATGGAACAGGCTGGATTTACACCGTGGTTTGTAAATGAGATTGTTGATACATTTTGCAATACATATAAAAGAAACCATGATTTAAGTGATGAACACTACTATGTTGGTGATATTAACGAACTAAATTTACATATTAATGAGTATCAGAATTATTTGTCAGATATTACTATAGTTTGTGGAGGTCCGCCGTGTCAAGGTTTTTCCATGGCTAATCGTCAAAGAATTCTTGACGACCCGCGGAACCAGCTCTATAAGGCTTATCTGATATTCCTAAAGAGAGTGCGTCCTCAGTTTTTTGTAATGGAAAATGTAAAGGGCATGGCTTGTAAAATAGAAGAGATTAGACAAAATTTTAAGGATTATCTAGGAGAAGAATATCAGTTTGGATACCAGTTGCTTAAAGCGCAAGAGTTTGGAGTCCCACAAAATAGAGAACGTTTTATCATGATAGGTAATCGCATGGGCATAGCCCCTTCTGATATTTTTGATGCAATCTTTGAGAATAAACGAGAGCCTTTTGTTTTGAGAGATGCACTTGAAGGACTTCCACATCTTGAAGCACGAAAAGTAAAGGGAGCTAAAGATATTGAAAATGCTGAGTCTGGATTTACAGAACGAGAATTTGTTTATCCAGATACTGATTTCTATCATTTTATTAATGGCAATAAAATAGTAGATAGACTTTATAATCATAAGAATAGATATAATAACCCACGTGATATAGAGATTTATCGCAGATTGCCTCAAGGAGCAAATTCTCTTCATCCTTCTATTGAAGATATTATGCCATACAAAAGTAGAAACGGCATCTTTAAAGACAAGTATTTCAAATTGGATGAAAACCAAATATGTAAAACAATAACTTCTCATATGAAGTTTGATTGCAATATGTATATCCATCCTTGGGAATCAAGAGGGTTGAGTCCACGAGAGGCTGCACGTATTCAAACGTTCCCAGATGACTATGTTATTACTGGTGCTCAGAATATGTGGTATGCCCAAGTCGGCAATGCTGTTCCTGTTAAATTGGCCAAAGCTATTGGTGATGGCATAATGAAATTTATTAAGTAAAATATGACACATTTAGAATTGTTCTCTGGAATAGGTGGCTTTCGTCGTGCGTTTGATCTTCTTACGCAGGACAGAATTATGCCATTTGAATGTGTCGGTTATTCTGAAATTGACTTAAAGGCTAAACTCACATATCAAACAAATTATAATGTTGAAGGAGAAATAGATATGGGTGATATAGTTGCTTTCACTACAAATCGTGAGAACATTATAAATTTACCGGATTTTGATATGTTGACAGGTGGTTTTGCATGCCAAACTTTTAGTGTAATGGGGTCTCAAGCAGG
>ERZ1031449.198-NODE-198-length-15292-cov-9.873335_pt1 | contig 15292 bp, 13 predicted proteins | sample MGYA00516705_ERZ1031449 | MGnify/ENA primary metagenome ERZ1031449 (study PRJEB33719, sample SAMN04261152) | wastewater metagenome | biome: rural village; feature: human; material: feces | host: Homo sapiens | place: El Salvador | collected 2013-01-14 ... | reverse complement strand
CATATCGCCATCATCTCCTTTGAAGCGGTAAGCATAATGGCAGGCTCAACACAATACATCCCTAAGGGAGAAGAAGACGTCGAAAGCCTGCTGGAAGAAGACGAGGATGGATATATTTGGGGAGAATAGTCAGCCTCGTAGTCTTGTGGAATGAACGTGGCAAGACAGTAGTATATGGGGGTGTGGCATCTCATTTTATGAGTTTTGCCACACCCCCATATTGCGTTAATAAACATTTTTATATTTGGATTGTTCTTCCTTTTTTGTTATTTTTGCACACAATAAGTAACAGTTCAGAATTATCTTTATATATGAACACATACTTAATAAAACAAATTGATATTAAATATGCAAAACGCGAAAAACAAAAACTTTATTCCAGCTCTGCTATCGCTTGTGGTTGTAGTGCTGATACTCTCGGCTGCGGCAATAGTGCGCGACGGCAGGATATTCGGCATCGATCTGCGCCACGCGCATACCATGACTGATGCCGTGGCATTAGGTAACGACACCATGTCGGTGCATCCCGATGGCACAATAGTTGTGGATACACGCCTGCTTGCCAAGGACGTGCAGGGATATGGCGGACCAGTTCCGCTGCGCATTCATGTCAGTAAGAGTGGGGTGGTGGACAGTATCGTGGCAGAGCCTAATGCCGAATCGCCCGACTTCTTCAATCATGCTTCTGCTATCCTTGCTCAATGGCAGGGCAAGACCGTTGATGAGGCTGCGGCAATGGAGGTGGATGGTGTGACGGGAGCTACGTTCTCGTCGCGTGCCATCATAACCAATGTGCAGCGTGGACTCGCTTATGCCAAGCAACACGCAGCACTCGGCAATGCGCCCGATGCCACTGGTTCTGTAGATGTGTCGGGGGCTTCAGCCTCGTCTGGTGGGTTTACTCTTGGTGGCATTGTGGCTTTGATAGTGGTGTTGATGGGTGCTGTGGTTCCGCTGTTTGTCAAGAACCGCCGTTGGCATTATGTGCAGCTGTCTCTCAACGTCATTGTGCTGGGCTTGTGGACCGGCACGTTCGTGTCGTACACTCTGCTTATGCGACTCTTCTCGGGGGGCGTAAGCCTTGCCACGCTCGGCACGCTCGCCGCTCCGTTGCTTATGGTTCTGGTGGCTATGCTCTATCCTCTCGCAGGTCGACCAGGACACTACTGCGCCCACGTGTGCCCGTTCGGCTCGGCTCAGGAGCTTGCCGGCAAACTAACTCGACGCAAACCCCGAATCTCGCCACGCTTGAACAGAGCGCTCAACGTGTTCCGCAACGTTCTGTGGGGAGTGCTTATGGTGCTCATGCTCACCGCTACTTGGACCGCATGGATGGATTATGAGCTGTTCACGGCGTTCCTTTATACATCGGCTTCGGTGTGGGTGATAGCAATAGCCGTACTCTTCCTCGTTCTCTCGATATGGGTTCCGCGCCCCTATTGCAGGTTCGTTTGCCCGACGGGAAGCCTGCTTAGGAGTTAGGAATTTTGAATTTTGAGTTAGGAATTGGTTGCCTGCGGCAATTTTGAATTTTGAATTTTGAGTTTTGAATTATTGATTTTAGATTATAGAGTTATGAATTTACAGAACAAATCCGTTGTACTCAACGTTGTACTTGCCATAGTTGCAGTAGTGCTTGGAGTGCGCCTGGCATCGGGCGAAGCCCCTGCCGCGAAGTCAGCCGATGCTGAACAGCCGTCTAACGCAGAGCAGGCGGTGCTCGACAACATTGCCACACGCACCAGCATACGCGACTATGAGGCGCGACCGGTAGAGAAAGAGAAGATCGGGAAGATGCTCCGTGCCGCCATGGCAGCCCCTACGGCAATGAACAAGCAGCCCTGGCACTTCGTAGTAGTAGACCAGCGTAGTGTACTTGATGCCCTTTCAGAGGCCAATCCCTACGCCAAGATGCTCAGAAAGGCACCCCTTGCAATCGTTGTATGTGGCGATACTGAGAAGATGATAGAGGGTGGCGGTCGCGACTTCTGGATACAGGACGCATCCGCAGCAACCGAAAACCTCTTGCTCGCAGCCCACGCCTTGGGTCTCGGAGCAGTCTGGACGGGTGCCTATCCGGCTGAAGATCGCTGCAAAGCAATCAGTAATGTACTGTCGTTGTCTGACAATCTCATTCCCCTCAATATGGTTGTAATAGGCTATCCGGCAGAACATCCGCAGCCTAAGGACAAGTTCAAGGAAGAGAACATTTCGTACTATGTGGATGAACAATAGGTACATAGAATATAACGATAACTGGGAGCGGGGACGCCCTCGTCCCCGACAAAGCAAAAGAATAATCTAATACTTGTCGGGGACGAGGGCGTCCCCGCTCCCAGTTATTAATATAGGGTGTATTCAGAAGGTAAGCAATGGGAAGGGTTTTGTCTTATATAATTGATGACTCGATTGTAATGGTCTTCGTTTCTAATAATACGGTCATAATATTCCTTTTGCCAAATAGAACCGGTTTGGTTAATATATTTGTTGATTTTATGTGCAGAAACAGATTTTATAGTTTTTATTATCTGTTGAATAGTAGCCTGTCCTTTAGGTTCTATGAGTAAGTGAATATGGTTTGGCATAATGACATAGCTATGCAATTCATACATAACAATGTTGTCGTGTTCAAGAGTCTGTATTATTATATCTCGATATTGCTTATTCTTTAATATGCATGAACCATAGCCCTTATCAAGATATTTCTCCAGTTGGTTGTGTCTTTTAGTTTGTAAAAATTCGAGTTCTTTTTGATTACCTTCTTTTAATAATTGCTGCTTGATTGATTCATATTCCGTTTTGATGAAGTCAATGACGTGTTGGGGTAGTGAGTCGGCAAGACGGAATGTAACGAAAGTAATCTTTCCGTATTGTGTCCAATGGGGTAGGTTGCCTTTTGTTTCGTATATAGGTTCGTGTTTGTTGAGAAAATAATTCATGTATGAGTGTTTAATAAGGAGCGGGGACGCCCTCGTCCCCGACAAAGCAAAGAGAATACTCTAATACTTGTCGGGGACGATGGCGTCCTCTCTCCCAGTTATTTGTATTACTTGTCGGGGACGAGGGCGTCCCCTCTCCCAGTTATTTGTATTCGTGAATGGGCAGTTCGCCGTTGAGAGCGCCGAGGGCGTTGAATGCGAGCGACCTCATTTCGCCCTCGCCTGGCAGCACTACGACCGGTGCGAGGAAGTCTACCTGCTTCTTTATTTCCTCAACGCAGTATTTGCTGTAGGCAATGCCACCGGTAAGGATAATGGCTTCTGCCTTGCCCCATAGCGCAACAGCCATGGCACCAATCTGCTTTGATATGGTGTAGAGCATAGCTTCAAGCACTTCGTGGTATGGTTCTTCGCCAGCTTCGGCGCGACGTGAAATTTCCTTCATGTCCTTCATGCCGAGCAGAGCCTGGCAACCACCGTAGCCAGCCAACATCTTCATAATCTGACCCTCGCTGTACTTGCCCGAGAAGCAAAGACGCACGAGTTGGTCGGCAGGCAGAGTGCCCGAGCGTTCAGGAGCGATAGGACCTTCGCCGTTGAGCGCATTGTTCACGTCGATAACCTTGCCCAAGTGGTGTGCCGACACGCAGATGCCGCCTCCGAGGTGAGCCACGATGATGTCCATGTTCTCATAGACCTTTCCGCAGCTTTTGGCATAGCGACGTGCGGCAGCCTTAGCGTTAAGGGCGTGGAAGATAGACTCGCGCTTCATGAACGGCAAACCGGTGTAGCGGGCGCGCGTCATCATCTCGTCTACCACCACGGGGTCGGCCATGAATGCCGGACAACCGCACTCTCGGGCTATGTCGTCGGCTATAAGACAACCGAGATTGCACACGTGCTGATGTTTGGCATGATGCAGGTCGTGCTTCATAAGTTCGTTGACGGCATATACGCCGCCGTGCAGCGGTTTCAACAATCCGCCACGACCTATCACTGCATCGAACTTTAATGGTATGCCAGCCTTGCGCAACAGCTCCAAAACGAAGTCTTTGCGGTATTCGTACTGGTCGTCCACGGTCATGAACTTTTCTATTTCTTCTTGCGGATGAAGTCCGTCGTCGGTCCACACCGCCTTGTCGTCCTCGTATACTGCCACCTTGGTTGAGGTGCAGCCAGGGTTTATTACGAATATTCTTTTCATATGGAAGTGTTCCCCATACAGCCCCACCCCCTTGCCCCTCCCCAGCATGGAGGGGAGTGAAGTGCTGAACTTGCTCAGAGTTTTACAGCATACTCTTATATATTTATTGCAAAGGCGTAGGAGAGTCGGGGGATTTTTTTGTTGTTAATAATCGATTTTTATTTTAAAATTAAAGAAACCTTCCACCCTTAAATCCCCAACAACTTAGCCTTAAAGTCATTTCACTCCCCTCCCTGCGGGGGAGGGGTTGGGGGTAGGGCTTTCAGTTTATGCACCCTCAAAGTCATTTCACTCCCCTCCCTACGTGGGAGGGGTTGGGGGTGAGGCTTCTCATACACGCCACAGCGAGCGAGTAGAACTTCGAGTCAGCCGAGTCGGCTCTTGAAGTCACCACAACCGGAGCTGTAGTTCCGTCGAGCATTCCAGCCACGGTAGCATTAGCAAAGAATGTGATAGTCTTGTAGAAAGTGTTGCCGGCTTCGATGTCGGGGAAAATCAAGATGTCGGCATTGCCCACTACGGGCGAGCTGATGCCCTTGATGGCACCGCTCTCAGCGTCGCATGCAGTCTTCACGTCCATTGGTCCGTCAACGCAAACTTCGCCATATCTGCCTTCCTCGGCATACTGCTTGATGGTTTGGTAGGCGAGGGTGATAGGGAACTTTTCGCTTGTCTTCTCGGTGCAGTGAGTCAGTGCAACGCGCGGACAAGTGCCTCCGGTGAGGCTTCGCCAAGTCTTTGTGATGTATGTCATCACAGCGTCGAGTTGTTCGGTGGTAGGGAAAGGTATAACGGCAGCATCAGAGAAGAGCATGAGTCGGTTCATACCGGGAATCTCAGCCACTGCAATATGTGTCAGCACGCTACCCTTTACGAGTATACCCTGCTCCTTGTTGAGCACGGCGCGCAGCAGATTGTCGGTATTGAGCGAGCCCTTCATGAGCACATTGGCGCGTCCTTCACGCACTTCCAGTACGGCTTTGCGTGCAGCGTCGTCGTCGTCCGATGCATTGATAATCTTGATTTGTTGCGGGTGTTTTGTTGCGAGCTGTTCGGCAATGGTTTGCTTGCCGTCAACAACTGTAAGAATAAAGTCTGCAAAACCCTCGCTGACGCTTCGTTCAATCACCTCTTCGGTGTGTGAGTCGGCAGGTGATGCAACAGCCACAATGACGCGCTCTCCTAACGAGCGCAGTCTTTCTGGTAGGGTTTTTAAGTCAACAATAGGATTCATAAGATATGATTTTTTAGTTTGATATTCTATTCGCAAAGTTATCTGATTTTAGTTGATTGGCAAAGGTTTTTATTCACATTTTTATTCGAGTCTTTCAAAATGTTCGTTAAAAGGTCGATATTGAACATTTTTTTGTATCTTTGTATAATAAATGGGGTTGAAAATCAATGTGTTTATAGCAATTCGATTATACACCTCCAAACATACAATATCATACATATGACAACATCCGAATTTATCATACAGTTTCGTGAGTCCGACCCTCGTCGGCTTGCTCTTCAGGCTTCGCGCTATCCCGATGTAGACATGCCCTTTGCATTGAATCAGATTCAGGGATGGCAGACAGCTCAGCGCAAGTTGCCATCATGGGCGGCGTGCGATGGTGTGGTGTATCCTCCGCATCTCAACATGGAGCAATGCTCGTCGGAGCCTACAGCCCGATACAAGCAGCAAGTGGCACGTCGATGGGTAGAAGCTGTGCAGCCAGAAGCCGACACCTGCATGACCGATCTCACGGGAGGATTCGGAGTCGACTTCTCGTTCACCTCGCGCTGTTTCAGTAGCGCCACATACGTAGAGCGCAACGCTTCGCTGTGCGATGTGGTCAGTGCCAATCTGCCGCGCTTAGGCATTCAGAACGCCACGTCAAAATGTGCCGAGGCTGAGGATGTATTGGAACAGCTGGAACCTCAGACCATGATATTTCTTGACCCGGCACGTCGCGACGAGCACGGAGCAAAGACGGTGCTGATAGCCGACTGTACCCCCGACGTGTGTCAGCTCTTGCCAAGGCTTATGGCAAAGTCACAGTTTGTGATGTTGAAGCTCTCGCCCATGCTCGACTGGCACAAGGCGATAGTCGACCTTGACGGCAAGGTTCGCGAGGTGCACATAGTGTCGGTAGACGGCGAGTGCAAGGAGCTGCTGCTCGTATTGGCTGATAACGACACAACTGACGTGCAAGTATTCTGCGTCGACATTCAGTCCCGCCCCGACTCTGAGGGTCAGTATCCGCGCAGCGAATTTGTATACAGCATCGCCACAAATGCCCAAGAAGAAATGGTGGAGAATAATTCCAAATTGGAAAATTTAACATCGGTGCAGCCGACCAATTCAAAACTCAAAACTCAAAACTCAAAATTCTTACACGAGCCCAATGCTTCGATTATGAAGGCTGGCTGTTTCGACGAGATAGCCCGAGCCTATGGCGTTAGTGCAGTGAGTCGCAATAGCCATCTGTTCCTCTCCGACGAGCTGAAAGAAGACTTCCCCGGCCGTACATTTGCCATCGATGCCGTCACCACTATGAACAAGCGACAGCTCCGCCAGACCCTCTCTGGTATGAAGCAAGCCAACATCGCCGTGCGCAACTTCCCCCTATCCGTTGCCGAACTGCGCAAGCGTCTGAAGCTGAACGATGGTGGCGACACCTACATCTTCGCCACCACCACCTCCGACGGCGACCATATACTTATGATAACGCATAAGACAAAAAAATGAAAAAACGTCGTGTTTTCTCAAAAAAACATTACTTTTGCAAACAAAACAACTACGATGAAACGTACAGGAATATTCGTAGGGTCGTTCGACCCATTCACCATAGGCCATGACTCCGTCGTGCGCCGCGCCCTCGCCTTGTTCGACCATCTTGTGATAGGCGTAGGTGTTAACCAAGGCAAGCGCTATATGCTCAGCGCCGATGAGCGCGTTGAGGCTATACGTTCGCTCTATCGCGACGAGCCACGTATCAGCGTAGAGCAATACAGCGACCTCACCGTCGACTTTGCCAAGCGCCTCGGCGCCCAGTTCATCGTCAAAGGCGTGCGCTCGGTGCGCGACTTTGAGTTCGAACGCGAGCAGGCCGACATCAACCGTCGACTTACCGGCATTGAAACCATCGTTCTCTTTGCCGAGCCAGGGTTGGACAGCATATCGTCGACCGTAGTGCGCGAGCTGACGCATTTCGGCCATGACTGCCGCTCATTCCTGCCCAAGGGGGCAGAATTTTGAGTTTTGAATTGGTCGGCTTTGCCGATTTTGAATTATCCAATTTTGATTTTTGGATAATCTCAATCCTCTAAATTCAAAAAACAAAACTACCCATTCAAAATTCAAGACTCAAAATTCAAAACTCAACAACTCAACATCGGCGCAGCCGACTAATTCAAAACTCAAAATTCAAAACTCAACAAATGATAACATACAACGTAGACGGCGTGAAGATGCCGAAGATAAAGAAGCGTGAGACTACGGCGTGGATACGTGCCGTGGCAGCAACATACGGCTACAAGGTAGGCGAAGTGGGCTATATGTTTGTAGACGACGAGAAGATTCTCGAAGTCAACAACGAGTACCTCGGACACGACTATTACACCGATGTCATAACATTCGACTATGACGAACCGGGCATAGTGAGTGGCGACATCGTCATCTCGCTCGACACCGTACGGACCAATGCCGAGCAGTTCGGCAAGCAGTACGACGACGAGTTGCGACGCGTCATAATTCACGGCATACTCCATCTGTGCGGCATCAACGACAAAGGTCCGGGCGAACGCGAGATAATGGAGGAGGCAGAGAATCGTGCCCTCGCCATGCATCCGTAAAGATAAAAGGACAATCCTCAATAAAATACAATTGAAAAATGCGAAAAGTAATAGGTATTGGCGAGACGATGCTCGACATCATCTTCAAGGACGGCAAACCGATTGAGGCCGTGCCGGGAGGCTCAACGTTCAACGGAATAATCTCGTTGGGACGTGCCGGAGTCAACGCCACATTCATATCCGAAACCGGAAGCGATAGGGTAGGCGAGTACGTGCGCCAGTTTCTCAAGCAGAACAACGTAGACACGGCAAGCGTCAATGTCTATCCCGACTCAAAGTCGCCCGTTTCGCTCGCCTTCCTCGACGACGATAATAACGCCGACTACATCTTCTATCGCGACCAGCGTCACGACCACATGGACTTTACTTATCCCGAAATCAACCGCGACGATATCGTGGTGTTCGGATCGTACTATGCCGTCAACCCGACTTTGCGTCCGCAGGTGTCGGGACTGCTCGAACTGGCTCGCCAGCATGGCGCTATCATCTACTACGACGTCAACTTCCGCCCCGCACACCAGAACGACGTGATGAAGATAACGCCAAACCTCATAGACAACCTTGAGTTTGCCGACATTGTACGTGGCTCGCGCGAAGACTTCACCGTATTATATAAGAAGGACACAGCCGAACGTGTCTATCGTGCTGAAACGTCGTTCTACTGTCCGCGACTGGTATATACCGACGGTCCCCGACCTGTAACTGTGCTGGCAGACGGCGGCTTCCACAAGCAATATCCTATGCCCGACACTGAGACGGTGAGCACCATCGGAGCCGGCGACAACTTCAACGCCGGATTCATCTACGGACTCATCAAGTACGGAGTGACACGCGACGATCTGGAACGCGGACTCGACGAGGCTACATGGGACAAACTCATAGCCTGCGCATCAGCCTTCTCTGCCGACTGCTGCAAGGACATATACAACTATATCTCGACAGACTACGGCAAGAGTCTGCAACAGTAGGCTGCCAGACAGTTGCCGCACGACATTGTTTCAACAATCAAACTATACATATAAATATGAATACAGAGATTACATCATCAATACATTATGTCGGCGTGAACGACCGTCATAAAGACATTTTCGAGGGACTTTGGCCGCTGCCCTACGGTGTTTCGTACAACTCGTATATCATCGACGACGAGAAGGTGGCGCTCATCGATACCGTTGAGGTAGATTTCTTCCCGCAGTTTCTCGCCAACATCCGCTCGGTGATTGGCGACCGCAAGATTGACTACATCATCGTCAACCACGTAGAACCTGACCATAGTGGTGCGCTGCCGCTCATCAAGAAGTACTATCCCGAGGCACGCATCGTAGGCAACAAGAAGACTTTTGACATGGTGCGCGGATATTACAACGTAGGTACGGGCGACGATATCGTTGAGGTTTCCAATGGCGACACACTTGAGCTTGGCAAGCACACGCTCTCGTTCACTATGATTCCGATGGTGCATTGGCCCGAAACGATGGTGACACTCGATCAGACAGCCAACGTACTCTTCTCGGGCGACGCCTTCGGATGCTTCGGTGCACTCTGTGGAGCGTTCGTTGATGCCGACATGAATTGCGACATCTACTGGGATGAGATGCGCCGCTACTACTCCAACATTGTGGGCAAGTATGGCGTTCCGGTTCAGCAGGCACTCAAGAAGCTTGCCGGCGTGAAGATCGACTACATCTGTTCTACTCACGGACCGGTTTGGCATGAGCACATAGCACGCGTCATTGAGGTTTACGACCGTATGAGTCGCTACGACACCGACCGTGGCGTTGTAATCTGCTACGGTTCAATGTACGGCAATACTGAGCGTGCAGCCGAGGTCATTGCACGTGCAGCTGCCCAGGCAGGAGTACACAATATCGTCATGCACGACGTGTCGCGCTCAGACCATTCTTATATCCTGAGCGACATCTTCAAGTACGACACTCTCGTGCTCGGCGCTCCTACCTACAACAACGGACTCTATCCGCAGATGCAGGCACTTGTCGACGAGATAGCCGAACGAGGCATCAAGAACCATCGCTTGGCTGTATTCGGTTCGTTCACATGGGCTGGTCAGGCTGTAAAGAAGATACTTGAAGCCAACGAGACTCGCATGAAGTTTGAGCTTATAGGCACTCCCGTAGAGATAAAGCAGAGCCTTAACGCAGAGACAGAGGCTGCTTGCGAAGCTTTGGGACGCGCTTTGGCGTAATAAATATAAAGCCCGAAAAACCAACCCCTGCAAAGCCCCACCCCCGACCCCTCCCCCGTAGGGAGGGGAGCGGTATGCTTTGTTGCCAAGAATCGTTTTATTATGAGAAGAATAGCAATTATTGGAATCGTCCTTTTAACGATAAGTGTGCCCTTCCAGTGGCTCTATCTTGGCAATTATGTTGTCAGCGCAGCAAGCACGCTCATCGCAATATACGGCATTCTCAGATACAACAACAAGTTTGCGTGAATATCGGAACGTCGGACTATAAAAACTTTATTTAAACGACAATAACGACAATGGTCAACAATTAGCTACTGGCTGATTGTTGACCATTGTCGTTATTGTTTGCTCATGCTACGGCGAGGACACCATAGCCTCCTATTCTTAGCAATCAATGCATACTACTCCCCTCCCTGCGGGGGAGGGGCCGGGGGTAGGGCTTTTATTACTTTATCACTAACTTCGTCATTCCCTCTTCGGCAAACGTTTCCTGCGCCACTTGTTGCAGGTCGGCAGCCGTCAGGGCGTCAATACGATTGCATAGAGCTGTGACATCCTTCTTCCATCCGTAGTGCAGATAGGTTTTGGCGAAGTCGAGGGCGAACGATTCGCGGGCGTCGCAGGCTATGCCTATCTGTCCGCGTATCTGCTTCTTGGCAGCGTTGAGAGCCGACTCGCTCAGCGGATGCTGCATCACGCGGTCGAGTTCGCGGCGTATCAGACGCAGACACTTGTTGGTGTTGCGCGGGTCGCAACCGAAATATACCGCCCACAGACCCGTGTCCGAGTAGCTCTGCATCATACTCTCTACAGTATATACAAGAGCGTTGCGCTCTCTGAGCGAGATGTTGAGGCGGGCGTTCATGCCCGGACCGCCCAGAATGTTGTTGAGCAGATAGAGCGCAATGCGGCGTGGGTCGTGCACGTCGTAGGCACGTGTGCCCAGCATCACGTGCGCCAGATGAGTGTCCATGTGTTGGCTGATGCTCTGCGGAGTGTACGCAGGCATTGCCGAAGGCGTAGTGTCGCGCAATGAGAGCGGAGCTGTATTGCCGTCAGCAGCAGCATTGCCGTCGGCGCAACCCATGTCGTGCGCCTTCTCAAGCAGTCGTACCAGTTTGTCGAATTTTATGTCGCCGTAGGCAAAGAATACGGCGTTGTCAGGACGGTACAACCGTCGTGTGAACTGCAGGGCATCTTCAGTAGTGTAAGTGCGCAGAACGTCGGCTGAGCCGAGAATGTTGTGACCCAGCGGATGCCCCTTGTATATAGCGTTTTCGAACAGGTCGTATATCAGTTCGGCAGGCGAATCGTTGTAACTTTCAATCTCGTCGACTATCACCTCAACCTCCTTGTCGATCTCCGCTTGCGGATATGTGCTGTGAAACACTATGTCTGTGAGCAGATTGACAGCTCGGTCGATGTTGTCGCGCAGTACGGCTGCATGATAAACCGTCTCCTCCTTGTTGGTGAAAGCGTTCAAGTCGCCGCCAACACTTTCCAGATAGCCCAGAATCTTCATCGAACTGCGACGCTCAGTACCCTTAAACGTGATGTGTTCGCAGAAGTGTGCCATTCCCTCGCGGCCCGGTTGCTCGTCGCGTGTGCCCGCTGCCACGGCATAACCGCAGTAAACAACGGGCGAAGCGCTGGGCAATTGTATTATGCGCAGGCCGTTGCTGAGTGTATGTGTATTGTAGTTCATATCCAAATGTTTAATATATGCAAAGTTACACTTTTTGTCGCTTATTTTATGTAACTTTGAACGCGAAACCCGAACAAAGGAAACATTTTAACAACAAACTTAATATGAAACATCTGTTATTGACACTGGCTGTGGCGGGAATGGCTCCTTGCATGATATACGCAGCCGAGACGACGGACAAGGTCGTTCAGCCCACGTTCAAGGAGTGGCACGACATGTCGGTCAACAATGTTAACCGATTCCCTACACATGCTTCTTTCTTCGCTTACGAGAACCGCAATGCGGCTCTGAAGGGTGACCGCAACAGTTCTGCCAATTATCTCTCTATCGAGGGCGACTGGCGCTTCAACTGGGTGGCTAATGCCGACCAGCGTCCTACCGACTTCTTTAAGGAAGGCTACAACGACTCATCGTGGAAGACGATGAAGGTGCCCGGAATATGGGAAGTCAACGGTTATGGCGACCCCGAGTACGTTAACATCGGATTCGCATGGCGCGGACACTTCAAGGACAATCCCCCTCAGGTGCCTACCAAAGACAACCATGTAGGCTCATATCGCCGCACTATCAATATACCTGAGTCGTGGGACGGCCGTCAGGTGATTGCCCATTTCGGTTCGGTAACGTCAAATATGTATCTGTGGGTGAACGGTCACTTCGTAGGATACGGCGAAGATTCGAAGTCGGCAATGGAGTTTGACATCACTCCTTACCTCAAGAAGGGCGACAATCTCATTGCTTTCCAGACCTTCCGTTGGTGCGACGGCTCGTATAGTGAGGACCAGGACTTCTGGCGTCTGTCGGGTGTAGCGCGCGATTGCTACCTCTACTCACGCTCGCAGCAGGCACATATTGACAACATACGCGTCACTCCCGACCTCGACGCTCAGTATCGCAACGGCACATTGGCTGTGAACGTTAAGGCAAAGGGCAACGCCAAGTTTGTCATCGACCTCATTGCGCCTGATGGCGACGTAGTAAGCCGCAAGGTGCTCAACACCTCGAAGGTGAAGGTAAAGCCGGGCAAGAGCGTGCCCGAAATCAACGCTACCGTTAAGTTCGACATTGAGAACCCGCTGAAGTGGACCGCCGAGACTCCTAATCTCTATAAGGTAGCTGTCACCATACAGCAGAACGACAAGGAAGTGGAAGCCGTTGCTGTGCGCACGGGATTCCGCAAGGTGGAAATCAAGAACTCTCAGCTGCTCGTCAATGGTCAACCGGTGCTCATCAAGGGCGCAAACCGCCACGAGATGGACCCCGATGGCGGCTACGTGGTTTCGCGTGAGCGCATGATTGAGGACATCCGCCTTATGAAAGAGTTCAATATCAACGCCGTTCGTACCTGCCACTATCCGTCAGACCCTTACTGGTATGATCTGTGCGACGAATATGGCATTTACGTTTGTGCCGAAGCCAACCAGGAAAGCCACGGATTCTACTACGAAAAGAACGCCAAGTCGACCGAACCGCAGTTTGCTCTGCCTATAATGGAGCGTAACGAGCACAACGTTATCAATCAGTACAACCACCCGTCGGTTATATATTGGTCGATGGGCAACGAGACTGCCGACTCCAAGAACTTCGCCGACGTGAAGAAGTGGATACACGAATACGACCCGACACGTCCCGTCCACTTTGAGCGCGCACTCAATGGCGACAACACCGACATCTTTGCCGAGATGTATATGACGCCCGAATACGTGGAGAACTACGTGACCCACAACCCAAAGAAGCCTTACATCCTCTGCGAGTATGCTCACGCCATGGGCAATTCGGGCGGTGTGATGAAGGAGTATTGGGATCTTGCACGCAAGAATCCTCATTTCCAGGGCGGATTCATCTGGGACTTTGTCGACCAGGGATTGCGCGGTAAGGACGATAAGGGCAATATGATTTATAAGTACGGTGGCGACTATAACTCGTACGACCCGTCGGACAACAACTTCAACTGCAACGGACTCATCAATCCCGACCGTATTCCTAACCCTGAGATATGGGACATGAAGTACTACTATCAGAACTATTGGGCTGAGCCGGTCGACCTGAATGCAGGCACAATCTCGGTATACAACGAGAACTTCTTCGCCAAGCCCGAGAACGTATCGTTGTCGTGGGCGATAGTAGCCGATGGCATAGAGTATCAGAACGGAACAATAGCCGACATCTCGATGCTCCCTCCTCACAAGAAGATGGAGCTGGTGCTGCCCTACAAGCTCAACGACTACAAGAACCAGAAGGACGTGATGCTCAACATAGAGTTCCGTCTGAAGAAGGACGAGGGACTGCTCAAGGCGGGCCACATCGTGGCTCAGCGTCAGATGCCGATACGCGAATTCACGGGCAACGACCTCGCTGTCAACCCCGCTTCGCTTAAGGCTGTGAAGCTTGTCGACAAGAAGAAGGAGCCGCAGATAACGCTCCACGCCGAGAACTTCACTCTGCAGTTCGACCGCAAGACCGGTTTTATCTCTAAATACGAGGTTGGCGGCAAGTCGCTCCTTGGTGAAAGCGGCACACTGAAGCCCAACTTCTGGCGCGCTCCGACCGATAATGACATGGGAGCAAACCTCGGCAAGAAGCTCGCAGCATGGCGTTCGCCCAAGATGAAGCTCGCATCGCTCACCGCCGACAAGAAGACCAAGACCGTGACAGCCGTATACGACATGCCGGCAGTCAAGTCGCAGCTCACCCTAACCTATCAGGTTGAGGACAATGGTACACTCAACGTGACGCAGGCATTGAAGACCACGCCGGGTGCAAAGGTAGAACGTATGCTCCGTTTCGGTATGACGATGAACCTGCCTTACCAGATGGACCAGAGCGCATGGAACGGTCGCGGACCGATAGAGAGCTACGTAGACCGCAAGATTTCGCAGAATGTAGGCTTATACAAGTCGACTGCCGACAAGATGTTCTTCGCCTATGTCCGTCCGCAGGAAAACGGCAACATGACCGACATCCGTTGGTGGCAGCAGACCGACAACAACGGCGCTGGATTCCGCGTTGAGTCAGACGGCCTCTTCGCTGCATCTGCATTGCACTACAACCAGGCTGACCTTGACGATGGTGAAGCTAAGCGCCAGAGCCATTCACAGTCAGTACCCAAGTCGAAGTATACCAACCTCAACATCGACCTCACTCAGGAGGGCGTAGGCGGTATTGACAGCTGGGGTGCAGAGGCTCTGCCTGCCTACCGTATGGCATACAAGGACTATACATTGCGCTTCCGCATCGTGCCGAAGACATTGGTTAAGTAGAAGTTTATAGGTAAGCGTATCCGCGATGCTAGTATATACACGTTAAAAAAAATATCGCTCAAGCTTTTATTCTTGAGCGATATTTTTTTTGTTTCCATTTGTCCGGCAGCAATTCCCGGTACTTACTTAATGGTGTTC
>ERZ1031449.196-NODE-196-length-15339-cov-5.986391_pt1 | contig 15339 bp, 8 predicted proteins | sample MGYA00516705_ERZ1031449 | MGnify/ENA primary metagenome ERZ1031449 (study PRJEB33719, sample SAMN04261152) | wastewater metagenome | biome: rural village; feature: human; material: feces | host: Homo sapiens | place: El Salvador | collected 2013-01-14 ... | reverse complement strand
CAATTCTTTACGTCGCGCTTTGCGCTCGTTGTTATTCTAAACATTAATTTCCATTAATTGAACATTAATTGTCGTCAATACGCGCTTCGCGCGGAAAAAATGACGGTTAATAAATGGGCCATTAATGGAAATAGCTCCGCAAGGTGCATTGGCACCTGCGGAGCGTATGATGTTTAGCCAATGCGCGAAGCGCAAAACTTTGTCTTTATTTTCCAAGCTTCTTGAGCCACTTGAGGGGCTTTTTAAGCAACGATTTTAAGCCGCTGTCTTGCGATGGGTTGACAACGGGCGACATGCCGGCGGTCTTTGCATATTTGGTCGATACGGGCTGCGATTCTTGCTCGCTGCGCTGCTGACGCGGCTTGCGTGAACGCTTCTTTGCAGACTGCTTGTCGCCCTGCTTTGCTTGCTGGCCGTTGGCTTGCTTGCCTTGTTTTGCAGGCTGCTTGTCGCCCTGCTTCGTTTGTTGGCCGTTGGCTTGTTTGCCTTGCTTTGCAGGCTGCTTGTCGCCCTGCTTTGCTTGGCGGCCGTTGGCTTGCTTGCCCTGCTTTGCAGGCTGCTTGTCTTGCTGCTTGTCGTCGCCCTTTCCGGTCTTGTTGCCCTGTTGAGCCTTTCCCTGCTGAGCGTTGCTCTCCTGCTTGTCGCCTTCCTTAACGTTGTTCTGCTTTCCTTTGCCTTGTCTTGCCTTGTTGCCGTTTCTTCTTGAACGGTTTTCGGAAGCGTTGTCTGAGCTTTCAGAAGCGTTGTCGGCGTTGACGGAAGCGTTGACGGAAGCATTGTTTGAAGCGTTGTCAGCGTCGCCTGTAGGCTGGTCCTGACGGTCGGCTTCGCTTTGTCGGGGCTTGCTGTTGCCACGGCGGCGGCGCGGCTTGCGCTGCTCCTGCTGCTGAGCGTTGTCGGTCGGGTGGTCCTCTGCTGCCACGGGAGCGCTCTTGGTGTTTGAACCTTCAGCTGCTTCAGCTGTCTGCTTCTCTTGGGGCTGCTTGTCTTGGGGCTGCTTGTCCTTGGGCTGCTTCTCCTTGCGCTCGTTTTCTGTGCGGCGCGGTTTGCGCTTGTGCGAGGTGGCGTCGCGGTCTTTGCGACGGCGGCTCTTTGCCGATGTGCGCTGTGCGCGGCCTTCCTTATACTCGGGACCTTCGCCCAGCTCCTCGGGCAGAGGCAGCTTCTCGACCTCCTTCTCAAGGAGCTTCTCTATCTGTTTGAAGAAATGGACATCTTCCTCGTTGATGAAGGTAATGGCCACACCGTCGCGGTCGGCACGGGCTGTACGGCCTATGCGGTGAACATAGTCTTCAGCATCGTGAGGCACGTCAAAGTTGATGACCATGGCAATGTCGTCGATGTCGATTCCTCGTGCGAGGATGTCGGTAGCCACGAGCACGTCGATCTGTCCGCTCTTAAACTTGTAGAGCATCTGGTCGCGCTCGGCCTGGTCGAGGTCCGAGTGCATCTCGCCGCTGTTGACGTGCATGCGCATGAGTGCGCGGTTTATGGCCTTCACCTTCTGCTTCTTGCCTGAGAAGATGATGACGCGCTTGAGGTCGCCCTGCTTGAAGATGTCCTGAATGATGCCGAGCTTCTGTGTCTCGTAGCACACATAGGCTGTCTGCTTGATCTTCTCTGCCGGCTTGCTCACGGCGAGCTTCACCACCACGGGGTTCTTGAGCAGCGTCTTTGCCAGCTCTTCAATCTTGTCGGGCATGGTGGCCGAGAACATGATGGTTTGGCAGGTCGGCGGCAGCAGCTGTGCGATCTTCTTTATGTCTTCAGAGAAGCCCATGTCGAGCATGCGGTCAGCCTCGTCGAGCACGAAGAACGACACACGGCTAAAGTCGGCGTTGCCCATGCTTATGTGGCTGATCAGTCGGCCCGGTGTGGCGATGACCACGTCGGCACCCAAGCTAAGGCTCTTGAGCTCCTGGTCGTAGCGGTTGCCGTCGTTGCCGCCATAGATGGCCACGCTGCTCACGTCGTTAAGATAATAGCCGAAGCCCTGCATGGCCTGGTCTATCTGTTGTGCCAGCTCGCGTGTGGGGCTCATGATGACGCAGTTGATGGCGTCTTTGGGGTAGCCGCCGTCGTCGAGCTTGCTCAGTATGGGCAGCAGGTAAGCAGCCGTTTTGCCTGTTCCTGTCTGTGCCACGCCCAGGAGGTCGTTGCCTTTCAATATCTCTGGTATGCACTGCTCCTGAACGGGCGTGCAGGTCTCGAAGCGCATGTCGTAGAGAGCGTCGAGAACGTTGTCGTTTAAATCTAATTCGTCGAAATACATAGTTGTCCTTTTTAAAAGTGACGATAGACAATAGTTTGTCTTTTACTAAAATCAATTTGGTGCCTTACGGTAGCAGAAATAAGCTACCACGGCAAAGATGATGTTTGGTATCCATGCTGCGAGAATGGGCGGCGTGTCGGCCTGTATGGCGAACGTTGCCGATACGGTCTGTAGCAGAATGTAACCAAAGCTGAGGGCCAGACCTATGCCGAGGTACATGCCCATGCCTCCCTTTCGCTTGCGCGAGGAGAGCGACAGACCGATGATGGTCAGGATGAACGACGCAAACGATGAGGCTATGCGTTTGTGGTATTCGACCTGATATTGCACCACATTGCTGCTTCCGCGGTCTACCTGTTTAGAGATGTAAGCCTTCAGTTCCGGACTGGTGAACGTTTCTTGCTGACCCTTTGAGTAGACAAGGTCGGTAGGCTCCATCTGTATGAGCGTGTCTTTCTTCATGCCGCTGGTTATGTGCTCACGCATGCCTCGCAGCTCGCGGATCTTCCAGTTGGTCGCCGTCCAATGATATTTTGAGTCGGAGATGGTGTCATATTGCACCTCCGTTGCCGTCATGTGGCTCACGAGCTTCTTGTTTTCAAAGCGGTCGAGCGAGAAGCCGTAGCCCTTTTTCATCTGGTTGTCGTAGTGTTGAATGTAGGCAATGACGCCTTTGCCCACTTGCAGCATGACGTTGTCGGCGGCCGTTGTGCGCTTCTTGTTCTTGTACATGCTCTCAAAGTTTTGCTTCACCACCGTGCCGTGTGGAATGACGAAGGCGGCGAGGTAGAACGACAGGGCCGAGATGAGCACACATGAGAACATGTAGGGCCGCATGAGGCGCTTGAACGACACGCCCGATGCCAACATGGCGATGATCTCTGAGTTGCCCGCCAGCTTTGAGGTGAAGAAGATGACGGCAATGAACACGAAGAGCGGGCTGAAGAGGTTGGCGAAATAGGGTATGAAGTTCAGGTAATAGTCGAACACGATGGCCTTCAGCGGCGCGTGATACTCTGAAAACTTCGCCAGATTCTCGTTCACGTCAAACACGATGGACACGGAGATGATGAGCGCTATGGCATAGAAATAGGTGCCGATAAACTTCTTTATGATGTACCGGTCGAGACGTTTGATGTAGCGGCGCGGGTCCAGGAACCCGAGGAAGGACAGCTTGTGTCCGAGCCACGCCAAGAGCGGCGTGACACGTTGTAACAGGCGCGCCACCCTTTTGAGCGCCTGTCCCGTTTTCCTTGCAGCCTTTAGCGGCTTGTGCAATCGTCTTGTTGTCGCAAATTTCATAATTACCTTTTAAACATTACATTCTTCTGCCCAGCTGGTCGATGATGCTTGCCTTCCATGCCACGAAGTCGCCTGCCTCGATGTGCTGGCGTGCGTCGGTGACAAGACGGAGGTAGAAAGCGAGGTTATGTATGCTCGCTATCTGCATGGCCAGCAACTCTTGCGATTTGAAGAGATGGTGCAGGTACGCCTTCGAGTGGATGCGGTCGATGTCGCAGCCGTCGGGGTCGATGGGCGAGAAGTCTTGCTCCCATTTCTTGTTGCGCATGTTCATCGTGCCGTTGTAGGTGAAGAGCATGGCGTTGCGCCCGTTGCGTGTGGGCATGACACAGTCGAACATGTCGACACCGCGTTCTATCGCCTCAAGAATGTTTTGCGGTGTGCCCACGCCCATGAGGTAGCGCGGCTTGTCCTTGGGCAGGATCTCGTTCACCACCTCAATCATCTCATACATCACCTCTGTAGGCTCGCCCACGGCCAGTCCGCCGATGGCGTTGCCGGCTGCTCCCTTGTCGGCCACATACTTGGCGGCGTCGCGTCGCAGGTCCTTGAACGTGCATCCCTGCACGATGGGGAAGAGCGTCTGGTCGTAGCCGTAGAGCGGCTCCGTCTCGTTGAAGCGCTTTATGCAACGGTCGAGCCAGCGTTGCGTCATGGCGAGGCTCTTCTTGGCATATTGGTAGTCGCTCTGTCCGGGAGGACACTCGTCGAACGCCATCATGATGTCGGCACCGATGATGCGCTCCGTGTCCATGACGTTCTCGGGTGTGAAGAAATGTTTCGAGCCGTCAATGTGTGAACGAAACTCGCAACCCTCCTCACGGAGCTTACGAATGCCCGTGAGGGAGAACACCTGAAAGCCGCCCGAGTCGGTGAGGATGGGGCGGTCCCATGTGTTGAACTTGTGCAGTCCGCCCGCCTTGCGCAGCGTGTCAAGGCCCGGACGGAGGTAGAGGTGGTAGGTGTTGCCAAGGATGATCTGGGCTTTCACCTGCTCGCGCAGCTCGTCAAAATGCACGCCCTTCACAGAACCGCATGTGCCCACGGGCATAAAGATAGGTGTCTTTATCTGTCCGTGTGCGGTGGTTATGAGACCCGTTCGCGCGTCGCTGTTGGGGTCGGTATGTTGAAGTTGAAATGTCAATGCCATTATTTCTGTTCCTCCTTTTTCTCTTCTTCCTCGATGTCAAACTTTATGGGGTTCTTCACCTTCTCGTCGGTGAGTGCAAACTGCCATACGTCCTGTACGTTCTCCACATAATGGAAGGTGACGCCCTTGAGGTAGATTTCGGGAATCTCGTCAATGTCTTTCTTGTTGTCCTGACACATCACGATGTCGGTAATGCCAGCACGCTTGGCTGCAAGGATCTTCTCCTTTATGCCACCCACGGGGAGCACCTTGCCACGGAGCGTTATCTCACCTGTCATGGCTGTGTTCTTGCGCACCTTGCGCTGTGTGAGCGCCGAGGCGATGGATGTGGCGATGGTTATGCCTGCCGACGGGCCGTCCTTGGGTGTGGCTCCCTCGGGCACATGGATGTGGATGTTCCAATGGTCGAAGATGCGGTAGTCGACACCTAACGTCTCGATGTGGGCTTTCACATATTCGAGAGCAATGACGGCCGACTCTTTCATCACGTCGCCCAGGTTGCCCGTGAGCGTGAGCTTGCCTGCCTTGCCTTTGCTCAGCGAGGTCTCGATGAACAGAATTTCGCCGCCCACGCTTGTCCACGCCAAGCCTGTCACCACACCGGCATAATCGTTGCCCTGGTAGATGTCGCGGTTGAACGGCGGTTTGCCAAGGAGGTCTTCAAGCTGTGTGGGCGTGATCTTTTCGTAGGGCAGCCTGCCGTCGATGGCTTTCTTGAGCGCCATCTTGCGAAGCGCCTTGTTTATCTGCTTCTCCAGCTGGCGCACGCCGCTCTCACGGGTGTAATGCTCTATGATCTTCTCTATGGCAGCCTTGTTAAACTGTAGCTTCTCTGTCTTGGCCTTTTTCTTCTTGGGCTTCTCCACCGTCACAGGCGTTCCGAACATGTCCATCGTCTCTGTCTCTACCTCCGCCTCGGGAGCATCTTTCTGAAGGTTGTCGAGCCCCGTGTTCTCGAGCTCGCGCGGTATGAGGTGGCGTTTGGCAATCTCGATCTTCTCTTCCGTGATGTAGCCGCTCACCTCAATGATCTCCATGCGGTCGAGCAGAGGACGCGGAATGGTGTTGAGGTCGTTGGCGGTAGCAATGAAGAGCACCTTCGAGAGGTCATAGTCGACATCGAGATAGTTGTCATGGAACGCGTTGTTCTGTTCAGGGTCAAGAACCTCGAGCAGCGCCGATGAGGGGTCGCCGTTGATGGTGTTCTGTGTCACCTTGTCGATCTCGTCAAGAATGAACACGGGGTTTGACGAGCCCGCCTTCTGTATGTTCTTGATGATGCGTCCGGGCATGGCTCCTATGTAGGTGCGGCGGTGTCCTCGAATCTCGCTCTCGTCGTGCAGACCGCCCAGCGACATGCGCACATACTTGCGCTTCATGGCTGAGGCGATGCTCTTGCCCAGCGAGGTCTTGCCCACTCCCGGAGGTCCGTAGAGGCAGATGATGGGCGACTTGAGGTCGCCGCGCAGCTTCAGCACGGCCATATATTCGAGAATGCGCTCCTTCACCTTCTCCATGCCGTAATGGTCGTGGTCGAGGATGCGCTGTGCGCGTTTCAGGTCGAGGTTGTCGGTGGTATATTCGTTCCACGGCAGGTTCACCAGCGTGCGCAGATAGTTGAGCTGCTGGCTGTAGTCGGGGCTTTGCGGGTTGAGCGTGTCGAGCTTGTCGAGCTCCTTCATGAAATATTTGAGCGTCGCCTTGTTCCACTTCTTCATCATGCCCTGCTCCAGCAGCTCCTTGCGCTCGGGTGAGCCTTCGCCGTTGCCCAGCTCCTCCTTGATGTTCTTGATCTGCTGCTGAAGGAAATATTCGCGTTGCTGCTCGTCCAGGTCTTCGCGTGTCTTCATGCGGATGTCCTGCTTTATGCGTTGCAGCTGCTCTTCGCGATAGAGCAGCTTGAGGGCGAGCATGACGCGGTCTTTAATGGAGCTTGTGTTGAGCAACGACTCCTTGTCTTCTATGCTGAAGGTCAGAGTCATGCAGATATAGTTGACCGAAAGGACCTCGTTGTGTATGTTCTTTAACGCGAAGAGCATTTCGTCGGGAATGTCCTCGTTCATGTTGACAAAGTTCTTCACGTTTATGAGCAGGTCCTCGTGGGCTGTCTTAAACTCCTTGTCTCCCTTCGCAGGAAGCTCTTCGGGCGACAACACGGCATGGCCCATGTGGTAGGGGCGGGTCTTGGTGATGTCCTTGCGGGTGCATCGGCCGAGGCCCTGCACAATGGCTGTTATGTTTTCGCCGGGTCCGGGCATGTCGATCACCCTCACCAGACGTGCAAACACGCCCTGCTCAAAGATGTCTTGCTCTTTGGGCATCTCTATAGACGCATCTCTTTGTGCAAACACGGCAAACAGCTTCTCTTCGTTGCCCTTCATGGCGTTGATGAGCTCAAGGCTCTGCTTGCGCCCGATGATTATTGGGGTCAGCACGCCGGGAAACACCACGAGGTTGCGCGTTATGAGCATGGGCAGCTCGTCGTCTGTGTGCTTGTTGAAGATGGTGGAGATGTCGCCGTCAAAGTCGGCAATCATCTGTATTGAAGTATTTGTTCTGCGATTCATCTGTCGTTATATTAAGCAATTGTGTTTGATTTAATGCAATTGACTTGCAAAATTAGTGTTTTTTTTTCAGTTGACCGAATAAAACTCTATTATATTATGTGTTTTCACATAATTTTTGAATGCTTTGCGTGTCGCTTGAAACCGTTGGGCAGGCGGGGATGTGGAAAGGAAAGAAATGTGGCATTATGTTTTGCAGTCTCGATGAAAAACCGTAATTTTGAAACTTGTTTCATGATTATCAAGTTTATCGAATATTAATTGTTCATTTGACCGCATATTTACCGCAAACAAAGATGACAACAACAACAAGACCAAACCCCGCAACACCAGGCCGCAAGGTGGGAGCAAGAGCCTGTGTGGACGATTTCTTCAGCGACCTGTCAGCAGCTGCCAACGGAGGCATGAAGGTGCGCGAACGCTATGCTGTGCTCGGGCGCGTGCTGCGCCTGGCTGTGGACCAGAGGCTTGAGGGCGTGAAGGTGTGCTTTGCGGGGTTGTATCCGAAAATACAATATCTCGTTCGCGAGTGTCGCATACGCGAAAACTCTAAGGACCACACCCTTGTGCAGGCCATCAACGACACGCGCAACCGCTTGCGGCACATTGAGACCACCGGCGACGCTGAGCTCGAAGCAGCCTTTGCGGGCGACCTGAAGGCGGTGTGCAAGTTTGTGAGCGTGGTCTATGGCGGCGCCACCGTGCCTAAGGAGCTGGAACGCCATTATGAGCGCGAGACGTTCCGCACCTGGCGTCACCGTTTGAAAGATGCTGAGGGCGAGGCGCTTGCCGTGTTGCGCTGCACCGTTGAACGGTGGAACGACGCCACCGTCTTTGCCTCGCGAAGCGACACGGGCGAGGATGTGGAGGTGGTCTATGTGGAGGAGAACAAATACAGCATGGGCAACTGGCGTTACCTCTCTGCTCTCCTTTATGAGGGTGCGCAACTCAACATCGTGAAGCCGCGCGAGGAAGAGGGACGTTTGTATGGCGAGCTGTTTGTGCTCGACCCCGACAATCTGGTAAACGTAACGGCTGTGGCAGCCTGTTTTGAGGAGTATGGCTGCTCGGCACGTCTGAGCCTGGTGAACAAGCTCAAGCCCGCTCCTGCAAGCAAGGCCATCTTGCTCGGCAACTATGCTGGTCAGCTGCTCGACGAGGCGGTCTATGATGCCGACATCGGCTATGCTGACAGCCTGAAACATTTCTTCAGCCGACACGCCCTGGCCTTTGCCTGTTGTCCTGATGAGCTTGATGCCGACTTTCACCGTGAGGCGCAACGCCAACGCGCCAACATTCGCAACATCATGGCCAACACGCTGAAGCACAAGAAGGAACAACGGCCTGTGCGGTCGGGCGAACTGATTCTTGAACCCTCGTTCTTCTGTGTGACGCTTGGCCTTCAAGGACGTATGGACCTCATTCATGTGGCGCTCGACACGGTGGTGGAGCAGAAGGGCGGCAAGGCGGCTTACGGGTCGACCGACACCTATGTGAGACAGCAGCAGAAACACTATGTGCAGCTGTTGCTCTACCGCGCCATGCTCCATTATGCTTATGGCGAGACTGAATATAGCGCCATGGCGTCGTATCTGCTCTATTCCAAATATGCGTCGGGGTTGGTGGAGCTCGGCTCCGCTCCCCAACTGCTGTTTGAGGCTGTGCGCATGCGCAACCAGATAGCGTGGAGCGAACGGTGGTATGCGCAGCACGGCATGGATGTGCTCGCCACGCTCACCGCCGACAGCATTTTCCCTGCCTGTCACGCCCTGCTGTGGGAGCGTTACAACAAGCCTGCCATCGAGGCGCTGCTTGCACCCGTTCGGGAGGCAGACGCCGTGGAACGTGCTTACTATCTGCGCTTCATGCGCTTCGTGGCTGCCGAACACATGCTCTCGAAGGTGGGTAGCCGGACGAAGGAAGATTCGGGCTTTGCCACGGTCTGGAACTCGTCGGTGGCTGACAAGCGCCTGGCTGGCAACATCTATGAACGGCTCGTGATGGAGCACATGGAGTCGTGCGACGAACAAGAAGACATTGTGTTCAGGTTCGACGGCGGCCATGATGCCGACATGTCCAACTTTCGTGTGGGCGACATCGTGATGTTTTATCCTTACAGGCATGGCGATGAACCCGATGCCACCGCCACGCTCGTCTTCCGCAGCACGGTCACCGACATAAGGGCTGACAAGCTCTTCTTGCGCCTTCGTAACCCTCAGAACACCAAGGTGTTTGAACGCTATAACGACGAGTGTGTGTGGTGGGCTGTGGAGCACGATTTCATGGAGTCGTCCTACTCGGCCCTCTATCGCGCCCTGCATGCTTTTCTCAGCGCTCCCAAGGAGCGTCGGCAGATGGTGCTCGGACAGCGCAAACCCGTCGTGGACACGTCGTTGCAGCTTATGGGCAACTATAGTCAAGGCTCTGCATCGTCGGCGTTTAACGACCTTGTTCTGCATGCTCTTCAAGCTCAAGACCTCTATCTCGTTATAGGGCCTCCCGGCACGGGCAAGACCTCTTATGGCATGCTCAACGTGCTGAAGGAGCATCTGCTGCATCCCACGACAACCGTTCTGCTCACGGCTTATACCAACAGGGCTGTCGACGAGATTTGCAGCAAACTGGTGGAGAGCGACATCGATTTCATTAGGCTTGGAAGCGACTTCAGTTGTGCTCCCCCTTACCGCGACCATCTGCTCTCCAACCGCGTGGCGGCCATGGATGCGCCGCGTGTGGACAGCGTGCGCGACATGCTGGAACGTTCCCGTGTGGTCTGCGGCACCCTTACGGCCTTTGGGTCACATGCCGAACTGTTCTCCATAAAACATTTTGACCTCGCCATCGTGGATGAGGCTTCGCAGATTCTTGAACCTCACATCATGCCGCTCCTCGCAGCCTGTCACGACGGGGTGCCTGCCGTCGGCAAGTTTGTGCTCATCGGCGATGAGAAGCAGCTTCCTGCCGTGGTGCAACAGGAGCAGGAGGTGTCGAAGGTGGAGGAGGCGGAGCTTAACGCCATCGGGCTGACCGACTGCCGCTTGTCGTTCTTCGAACGCATGTTGCGCCTTTTGGGCAAGGACAACCCTGCACACAGCTTCTTGCTGAACCGACAGGGACGCATGCACCCCGACATTGCCGACTTCCCCAACGTGGCTTTCTATAACAACATGCTGCAACCCGTGCCGTTGCCTCACCAGAAGGAACCGACGGCTGACAAGGGAACGGGTGCCGACAAGCTGGAAGACCTGCTGCTCACCCGTCGCTTGGCGTTTATCGACTGTGAACCTTGTCTGAAGGCTGGGGAGGCAGATAAGATCAACTCGGTTGAGGCAAGCGTCATTGCTGACGTGGTGGTGACAGCCCGAAAGATGCTTGGCGAGGCTTATGACGTGGCGTCGTCGATAGGTGTCATCGTGCCCTACCGTAACCAGATCTCTACCGTGCGCATGGCCATTGATGCCGTTGCCGCTTCGGCGGGGTTCGACGACCTGCACGACATTGCCATCGACACCGTGGAGCGTTATCAGGGTAGTCAGCGCGACGTCATAGTCTATGGCTTCACGGCAAAACGGCCTTATCAGTTGAGCTTCCTTACCGACACCGAATATTTTGACGAGACCGACAACGCCATCATCGACCGCAAGCTCAATGTGGCCATGACGAGGGCACGCAAGCGCCTTGTCCTGGTGGGCTATGCTGCCTTGCTGCGCCGCGACACAACGTTCAGAAGACTCATCGAATATGCTGAACGCAAACATGCGCTCTTTAAGGATGAAGAGCTGAGGGGATAGGCTATAGTAAATAAAAAATATGAATAAAAAAACATAACATTTTGGGCTTTACATTTAAACAATTTCACATAGAGCAAGAACGATGCGCCATGAAGGTTGGAACCGACGGCGTGTTGATAGGCGCGTGGGCCAATGGGGGAAAACGGATTCTTGACATTGGCACAGGCACAGGACTGATAGCCTTGATGATGGCGCAACGTTTTGACGATGCCGAAATAAAGGCTGTGGATCTTGACCGCGATGCCTGCTGTCAGGCAAGGGAAAACGTGGCAAACAGCAGGTTCGCAGGTAGGGTGGAGGTCTTTGAAACGGCAATACAGCAGTTTCACGATGCTGCGGGCTTCGACAGCATAGTGTCCAACCCGCCGTTCTTTCAAAACAGCTTGAAGAACCCCGACACGCGCCGTGCCGCCGCACGCCATTCCGACTCGTTGCCCTTCAGCGTGCTGTTTGAAAAGGTGGCTGCGTTGCTCACCTCCGACGGCGTGTTCAGCGCGGTCATTCCCACCGAGTGTGTGTCGGCGTTCATTGCCGAAGGCAGCCTGCATGGCCTTTCTGTCGTTCGCCGTTGCGATGTGCGCACAACGCCACGCAAGGCGCCGCGCCGCAGCTTGCTTGCCTTCTCGCGCAGGGCTGGGGGAGAGATGGAGCGCACGGAGGTGGTGCTACAAGAAACAAACGGTCAGCGCTCCGAATGGTACGATGCGCTGACCCATGACTTTTATATTCGATAAAAATTTTATGCTTCTCTCCTTTGATTGCAGGTAGTGACGGTAAAAATAAATTGTTTATTCTGTTAAAGGTTGAGCTTCTTCTGTTAAAGATTGAGCTTCTTCTGAATGACCTTGCTTATGGCCTGGATGTGGCGTCCTTGGTTCGTGATGTCCTCACGCATGACGTTAAGCTGGTTAAACAGTTCGGCAGCAGCGTTCTGCAAGGCGTTGGGCTTGCGGACGCTACGGTCGGCAAAAGGGTTTGTGACAATCTTTATGCCCTTCTCCTGAAGTTCCACGTCAATGTCCTCGCCCGTCATTACAGGGTCGCCGTCATAATGAATGACGCCTGGCTTGCTGCGGTGGATGTGAAGCTTCTTGCAGCGGAACGTCTTTATCTTCGAGTTCTTGTCGAGCGTCTTGTTGAACATGTCGATGCTTATCTGCGGGGCCTCAAACACGTTAAACGGCTCCATGATGATCACGTCAATCAGTCCGTCGCTCATCGAGGCTTGAGGGGCGATGTAGGCGTTGTTGCCATACTGTGAGGCGTTGGCGCACGAGATAAGGAACGCCTTATATTGGTTCGTGCCGTTCTCGTCTTCAAGCACATAAGTCTCGGGCTTGTATTTAAGACCCTCGCGCAGGATGTTCTCAGCATAAGTTATAGGGCCGCGCTTTCCTGCTTCCGCAAACTTCTGGCTCACAAAGGCATCGAAGCCCATGCCGCAGGTGCAGAAGAACGGGTGGCCGTTGATGATGCCATAGTCGAGGTCGCGCACATCGAACGCGTTGATGATGTCGAGCGACTTGCGCAGATTCATGGGCAGCAACAGGTGACGCGCCAGCCCGTTGCCCGATCCGCAAGGCATGATGCCCAGGGCGGTGCCGGAGTGTACAATGGCGCGGGCCACCTCGTTCACGGTGCCGTCGCCACCCACGGCCACAACAAGGTCCACGCCGTTGTCCTTGGCGCGTGACGCAATCTCGGAGGCGTGTCCGGCATATTCGGTGACGACAATCTCATAGTCAAACTTCTCCTTGTCGAGATTGTTCTCAATAAGGTCTGGCACCCCGGCTTTGCTTGAGGTGCCTGATATGAGGTTCATTACGAAAATTGCTTTCTTTTTCATCTGTCTTTTATTGTTGTCGCCTATAATGTTTGTTGTTATCGTTTCTTGAAAGAAGGTTGCTGAAAACTCCCTCTTTGACAATTGGAAAATGATGGGATACCTTGGAAACCCAACTCTTCTATTGTGACAAAATTACGAAAATCCTTTTAAATAGTGGCTGTTTTATCTATAAAAATGTATAAACAAGACATTTCTTTAGCAAAAATGACAAATTCTTCTATCTTTTTTGTAACTTTGCACATTGAAATTAATTGAAACTACAACAAAGGTTTTATACACCTATTTTAATTATATAATGGGACAATTACAAGAAAGATACAAGAGCTACCGTCTGCCTCAAAAATATATGGAGGCCGGTGTGTATCCTTATTTCCGTGAGATAACAAGTAAGCAAGGCACGGAAGTGGAAATGGGCGGACATGAAGTTCTCATGTTCGGCTCAAACGCTTACACTGGACTCACAGGAGACCAGCGCGTGATAGACGCAGCAAAGGCTGCGCTTGACAAATATGGTTCTGGTTGCGCAGGAAGCCGCTTCCTCAACGGAACGCTCGACCTGCATGTGCAGCTGGAGAAAGAGCTTGCCGAGTTTGTGCACAAAGACGACACCCTCTGCTTCTCTACCGGATTCTCTGTAAACGCTGGTGTGCTTGCTGTGGTGGTGGGCCGTGGCGACTATATCATCTGCGACGACCGCGACCATGCCAGCATCGTTGACGGCCGACGCCTGTCGTTCGCCCGTCAGCTCCACTATAAGCACAACGACATGGAAGACCTTGAGAACCTGCTCAAGGGTCTGCCGCATGAGGCTGTGAAGCTCATCGTTGTCGACGGCGTGTTCTCTATGGAGGGCGACCTCGCCAATCTGCCTAAGATTGTTGAGCTCAAGCACAAGTATAACTGCTCGATCATGGTTGACGAGGCTCATGGCATTGGCGTCTTTGGCGATCATGGCCGTGGCGTGTGCGACCATTTCGGACTGACCGACGAGGTGGACCTGATCATGGGCACCTTCTCAAAGTCGATGGCTTCTATCGGCGGCTTCATCGCTGCCGATGCCGACACCATCAACTATCTGCGTCACACCTGCCGCACCTACATCTTCAGCGCATCTAACACACCCGCTGCAACAGCTGCTGCCCTTGAGGCTCTGCACATCTTGCAGCAGGAGCCAGAACGCATAGAGAAGCTGTGGGACGTAACAAGATATGCTCTCAAGCGTTTCCGCGAGGAGGGCTTCGAAATCGGCGAGACAGAGAGCCCCATCATTCCGCTTTACATCCACGACGTGGAGAAGACGTTCGTGGCTGTGGCTAAGGCTTTCGAGTATGGCGTGTTCATAAACCCCGTAATTCCGCCTGCTTGTGCTCCTCAAGACACGCTCGTGCGCTTCGCACTTATGGCAACACACACCAAGGACGAGGTGGAGCGTGCCGTGAACATCTTGAAGAAGGTGTTTGTGGAGCTCGACATTATAAAAGAATAATGTTTGGCTTAAGCGGAGCTGCTTGTTGATGAAGCGCGGTTTAAATGTCTGTTATCGAGGCTTGGCTTAAGGGCTTGTTATCGAGGCATGGCTTAAAGGCCTGTTATAGAGGCTTGGTTTAAAGGCATAGCTTAAAGAGCTGCTTGTTGATGAGTCATGGCTTGAAGAGCAGCCTGTTAAATGGGCGTTTGCTTAACCACAACGTTTCGTGCAACAAAGTTTGAGATATTATCTGTTTTTTAAAAAGATAATTATAGAAAAATTTGCAAGGTTCAGATTTTATGAGTACCTTTGCACTCGCAAAATCGGAAACCTTGCAACTTACGGGGTGTAGCGCAGTCCGGTAGCGCGCCTGGTTTGGGACCAGGTGGTCGCAGGTTCGAATCCTGTCGCCCCGACATTTTTCATAATGATATGGCTTCTGCTCTCTTAGGAGGGTAGAAGCTTTTTTGTTTTTCTACTATGACGCTTTTGTGGGGCAGCAGCTTTTGCGGGCTCAATAGATTTTTGTGCTTCGTGCAGTTTCAAACATCCTTGCGCTCCGTGGGTGCTCAGGCGCTTCGCAAGTGCCATGTTTACGCTTCCTAAGTACCATGTTTACGCTTCCTAAGTGCCATGTTTATGCTTCCTAAGTGCCGTGTTTACGCTTCCTAAGTGCCATGCTTGCGATTATTTAGAAAATCTGCAAATACTTTTTTCTTAGCTCTGTCACTTTTTGTCACATCTGTATGTTTACTTTGCAATCGAAAACAAAACATTAAGAAAGGAACCGTTTATGTTTAGAGGTTTTACACAATTCGTTTGCGACGATTGCGGTCACAAGTTTACTGGTCCAGATATGGAGTGGATGTGTACAGTATATCCGGCTCCTGTGAAATGTCCAAAGTGTGGCGGGTTGCATACATATCCATCAGGATTTAATGTATGT
>ERZ1031449.190-NODE-190-length-15734-cov-7.012883_pt1 | contig 15734 bp, 11 predicted proteins | sample MGYA00516705_ERZ1031449 | MGnify/ENA primary metagenome ERZ1031449 (study PRJEB33719, sample SAMN04261152) | wastewater metagenome | biome: rural village; feature: human; material: feces | host: Homo sapiens | place: El Salvador | collected 2013-01-14 ... | reverse complement strand
AGGTTCTTAGAGCAATACGGCATCAGCGGTTCCCACATGTGGGGATACATCTCGTTCCGATCGCTGCTGGCCCTCATCTTCTCCCTCGTCATCTCAGCATGGTTGGGCGAAAAGTTCATCAAGTTTCTTAAGAAGAAGCAGATCACCGAGACACAGCGCGACGCGAGCATAGACCCGTTCGGCGTGCAGAAGATTGGTGTGCCCTCGATGGGTGGCGTTATCATCATCGTCGCCATCCTGTTGCCCGTCATCCTGCTTGGCCGTCTGCGCAACATCTACCTGTTGCTCATGATTGTGACCACCGTGTGGCTCGGCTTTCTCGGCGGCATGGACGACTACATCAAGATTTTCCGTCGCAACAAAGAAGGTCTGAAAGGCCGTTACAAGATTGTCGGCCAGGTGGGCATTGGCCTCATCGTGGGTCTCACGCTGTGGATGTCGCCCGATGTGAAGATGAACGAGAACCTCGCCATCGAGCGCCAAGGACAGGAGATGGTCATCAAGCACAGGGCGCAAGCCACCAAGTCGCTGAAGACCACCATACCGTTCGTCAAAGGCCATAACCTCGACTATTCGAGCATCATGTCGTTCTGCGGCAAGTATAAGACGGCGGCAGGCTGGATCCTGTTCGTCATCATGACCATCTTTGTTGTCACGGCGGTGTCGAACGGCGCCAACCTCAACGACGGCATGGACGGCATGTGTGCCGGCAACTCGGCGATAATAGGCGTGGCGATAGGCATCCTGGCTTATGTGAGCAGCCACATCGAATATGCCAACTACCTGAACATCATGTACATCCCGCAATCGGAGGAGCTTGTGGTGTTCATGTGTGCCTTCATCGGCTCGCTCATCGGTTTTCTGTGGTACAACGCCTATCCTGCCCAGGTGTTCATGGGCGACACAGGCTCGCTGACCATCGGCGGCATCATCGCCGTGTCGGCAATAATAATCCACAAAGAGCTGATGCTTCCCATCCTCTGCGGCATCTTCTTCGTCGAGAGCCTCAGCGTCATTCTGCAAGTCTACTACTTTAAGCTCGGCAAGCGCCGTGGCGTGAAGCAGCGCATCTTCAAGCGCACACCTATCCACGACAACTTCCGCACACAGCAGTGTCAGCTCGACCCAGAGTGTAAATATCTCATCCGCAAGCCCGAGGGAGCCATCCACGAGTCGAAGATCACCATACGCTTCTGGATCATCACCATCATCCTGGCTGCCATGACCATCATCACGCTGAAGATAAGATAAAAAGCTAACGGCGAGGCGAAAAGCGAAAGACGAAGCTAAGACCAAGGCTAAGATAAGGTAGAGGCAAAGCTAAAGATAAGGTTAAGGCCAAAGCCAAGGTCAAGGCCAAAGCTAAGGTTAAAGCTACAGTTAAGGCCAAGCCAAAGAAAAGGCTAAAAGCTGAAGCCAAAGAAAAGCCGAAACCAAGAAACAAAAGCAATTGTAAAACAACAAAACATAAATCCCGAGCACCTCCCCCACGGGAGAGGCCACGAGGGGCTTTCCATTATGAAAAAGATTGTAATATTGGGTGCTGGCGAGAGCGGTGCAGGTGCCGCCGTGCTGGCCAAGAAAGAAGGATTCGATGTGTTCGTGAGCGACATGTCAGCAATAAAGGACAAATATAAGAAGATGCTCGACGACCACAACATAGAGTGGGAGGAGAAGCACCACAGCGAGGAGCGCATCCTCGCTGCCGACGAGATCATAAAGAGTCCGGGCATACCCAAGGAGGCACCTATGATCCAGAAAGCCATGACCAAGGGCATCAACATCATCAGCGAGATCGAGTTTGCAGGCCGTTACACCGACGCCAAGATGGTGTGCATAACGGGCAGCAACGGAAAGACCACGACCACCTCGCTCATCTACCACATCTTCAAGAAGGCGGGCATAGACGCCGGTCTGGCTGGCAACATCGGCAACTCGCTCGCCCTCCAGGTGGCAGAGCAGCCCCACAAGGTCTACATCATCGAGCTCAGCTCGTTCCAGCTCGACAACATGTACAATTTCAAGGCCGACATCGCCATCTTGCTCAACATCACCCCCGACCACCTCGACCGTTACGACTTCTGCATGCAACACTACGTCGACGCCAAGTTCCGCATCATTCAGAACATGACGGCAGACGATGCGTTCATCTATTGGAACGACGACCCCATCATTCGTCGCGAACTGCCAAAATATGACATCAAGGCCCGTCAGCTGCCGTTTGCCGAGAACATGGAAGAGGGCTGCGAGTGTGCCATCGTCGACGGCATGTACAAGTTGCTCGCCCCCACCCTCTTCGAGCTGAAGCGTGAGGAGCTGTCGCTCGCAGGAAAGCACAACATCTACAACCAGTTGGCTGCCGGCTTGGCTGCCAACGTCTACGGCATCAGCCACGACGCCATAGCAGCCGGACTGGAAGATTTCCCCGGTGTGGAGCACCGTCTGGAGAAGGTGGCAACAGTAGACGGCGTGCGTTACATCAACGACTCGAAAGCCACCAACGTCGACGCTTGCTGGTATGCCCTGGAGAGCATGACAACCCCCACTGTCCTCATCATCGGAGGCAAGGACAAGGGCAACGACTATAACGAGATTAAGGAGATGGTGCAGAAGAAATGCTCAGCCCTCGTTTATCTCGGTGCCGACAACACCAAGCTCCACAACTTCTTCGACCAGCTCGGACTGCCCGTGCGCGACACCCACTCGATGAACGACTGTGTGGCTGCCTGCCGCGAGCTGGCAAAGCCCGGCGACACCGTGCTGCTCAGTCCCTGTTGCGCCAGCTTCGACCTGTTCAAGAACATGGAAGACCGTGGAGAACAGTTTAAGCAGCTCGTAAGAGACATGAACAAATAGACACATGAACAAAACTTTAAACAACATTTTCAAAGGCGACAAGGTCATCTGGATGGTGTTCCTGTTCCTCTGCATCATCAGCGTCATCGAGGTCTACTCGGCCTCGTCGCAGCTGACCTATAACAGCAACTACATGGCGCCGGTGCTCAAGCATGTGGGGTTGCTGATCGTGGGTCTGTTCTGCATGATCGTGACGATGAACATACCGTGCCGCTATTTCAAGGTGGCCCTACCCTTCCTCCTGGCCTTCTCCATAGCCACCCTGGTGGGCGTGTTCTTCATGGGAGCTGTCAACGACGGCCACCGATGGATCAAGATCATGGGCATACAGTTTCAGCCGTCGGAGATAGCCAAAGGCACCTATGTGCTCGCCACGGCACAGATCCTCAGTGCCATGCAGACCGGACGTGGAGCCGACAAGAACGCGTTCAGGTATATCTTGTTCATCGGCATGCTCATCGTGCCCCTGATCTTCTTCGAGAACCTGTCTACGGCAGCGCTCCTCTGCCTCGTCATCTGCATGATGATGATCATCGGCCGCGTGCCTTTCTCACAGATAGGCAAGCTGCTCGGCATCGTGGCGCTCGTCGTGGGTCTCGCCTTCATGTCGATCATGTGCTTCGGCAAGGACGAGAAGAAGCTGCCTGAAGGCAAGCAGAAAGTGGAGACCGTGCAGACCGACAAAGGAAAAGAGGGCGAGTCGAAAGGCAGGAACAGCGGTGTGCTGCACCGTCTGGACACATGGAAGTCGCGCATCGACAAATTCATCGACAACAAGGAGGTGAAACCAGAAGATGTTGACATCATCAACGACGACGCGCAGCGCTCACATGCCAACATCGCCATCGTGTCGTCAGGAATAACAGGCAAGGGCCCGGGCAACTCGGAGGAGCGCGACTTCCTCTCGCAGGCGTTCTCCGACTTTATCTATGCCATCATCATTGAGGAGATGGGCCTGCCAGGCGCCATCTTCGTGTCGCTGCTTTACATCATCCTGCTCTTCAGGGCGGGCATCATAGCCAACAGGTGCGAGAACAATTTCCCCGCCTATCTTGCCATGGGCCTGGCACTCATGCTCGTGTCACAGGCTCTCTTCAACATGTGCGTGGCTGTGGGTCTGGCACCCATCACGGGCCAGCCGCTGCCACTCATCAGTAAGGGCGGAACGTCAACCATCATCAACTGCATGTATCTCGGAGCCATCCTGAGCATCAGCCGAACGGCACAGAAACGCTCCGACCTCATGACAAACAACACGCCGACAGCGACAGCAGCCGTGCAGCCAGCGTGACGACAAAGAAACAAAAACGAGGCGTTGGCAGGTAGGCAAATGGCTTTAGCTACACCTTATATATAATAAGAAGAGACAAAAAGGAAAAAATTATTTTGTCTTTCACGTTATTTGCACTAACTTTGCATAAGTTAGGCGGCACTCGGCAATTTGAAAACAAGTTTTCATTGCGCTCGTTGGCACTAACTTTGCATAAGTTAGGCGGCACATACCTTTAAGAGTTGCCGCTACACGATAAAAGAACAATAAAGAAAAGATGGACAAGGAACTTAGAATTATTGTCAGCGGTGGCGGCACGGGAGGTCACATTTTTCCTGCCGTGTCAATAGCCAACGCCATCAAGGCAAAACGCCCCGACGCACAGATACTGTTCGTAGGAGCCCAGGGACGTATGGAGATGCAACGTGTGCCTGCTGCAGGCTACGAGATTATCGGTCTGCCCGTCAGGGGATTTATACGTCCCTTGTGGTCGCCTCGCAACATCGGCGTGGCTCTCGACTTTCTGAAGAGCAAACGCATGGTGCGCAAGACCATCAAAGAGTTTAAGCCCGATGTGGCTGTGGGCGTTGGCGGCTATGCCAGCGGCGCCACCCTCGACGCAGCAAGCGCCATGGGCATTCCTTGTCTCATACAAGAACAAAACTCTTATGCCGGCGTCACCAACAAGATGCTGGCAAAGAAGGCATCAAAGATATGCGTGGCATACGACGGCATGGATCGCTTCTTCCCCGCCGACAAGATCATAAAGACCGGCAACCCCGTGCGTCAGGCTCTCCTTGAGACCACAGTCTCACGCGAGGAAGCCATCAAGAGCTTCGGCCTCGACCCCTCGAAGAAGACCATCTTGCTTGTGGGAGGCAGTCTGGGCGCACGAACCGTCAACGAGAGTGTGCTCCAACACCTCGACATCGTCGAGAACAGCGGTGTGCAGTTTATCTGGCAGACAGGCAAATATTACAGCGCCACCATTGCCGAGAAGATGAAAGACCACAAGGCGCTGCCCATGCTTAAGGTCATGGACTTCATCTCCGACATGGGTGCCGCCTACAAGGCTGCCGACCTCGTGATCAGCCGCGCCGGCGCCAGCTCCATCAGCGAGTTCTGCCTCATTGGCAAGCCCGTCATCCTCGTGCCGTCGCCCAACGTGGCTGAGGACCACCAGACAAAGAACGCCATGGCGCTCGTCAACAAAGACGCTGCCCTCTACATCAAAGATGCCGACGCACCCGACACGCTGCTCGAGACAGCCGTGAAGACGGTGAAAGACAGCGAGCTGCTCTCACAGCTCGCCACCAACATCAAGGAGCTTGGCAAGCCCGCCTCTGCCGACATCATTGCCGATGAGGTGTTGAAGCTGGCTGGAAAATAAAGCGGAAAGCCAAAAGCGCTTCACAGCCCGCACAGCTCTGAGAAGGAGAGAACGGTGAACAGAAAAAATTAATGAACAGGAGAACCAAAGAAAAAGAGTAAAGAGAAACAACAATGGAACTCAAAGACATCAAGTCAGTATATTTTGTCGGTGCCGGTGGCATCGGCATGAGCGCTATAGCTCGCTATTTTATAAGAAAAGGTCTCGTGGTGGCAGGTTACGACAAGACACCGTCAGACCTCACTCACCAGCTGGAGAAAGAGGGCATGCTCATCCACTATGAAGAGAACGTGGACGAGATACCCCACGCATGCCGCGACCCAAAGTCGTGCCTCGTTATCTACACACCTGCCATTCCCAAAGAGCACAAAGAGCTTGTGTTCTTCAACGAAGGCGGGTTCACCGTAGAGAAGCGTGCACAGGTGCTCGGCACGCTCACACGCACACACAAAGGTCTGTGCGTGGCTGGCACACACGGCAAGACCTCTACATCGACCATGTGCGCACACATCATGCACCAAAGCCATATCGACTGCAACGCCTTCCTCGGCGGCATATCAAAAAATTATGGCACCAACTACATCCTCTCTGACCATAGCGACTATGTGGTGATAGAAGCCGACGAGTTTGACCGCTCTTTCCATTGGCTGCGCCCCTGGATGACCGTCATCACCGCTACCGACCCCGACCACCTCGACATCTATGGCACCAAGGAGGCTTATCTTGAGAGCTTCCGCCATTACACCACGCTCATCCAGCCGGGCGGAGCACTCATCATCCACAAGAACCTGGAGATGAAAGCTGACGTGCAGCCGGGAGTGAAGGTCTACGAGTATAGCCGCGACGAGGGCGACTTCCACGCCGAGAACATCATCATCGACAACGGCGAGATAACCTTCGATTTCGTCTCACCCATAGAGACGGTCAAAGGCATTGAGCTTGGACAGCCCGTGCCCATCAACATCGACAACAGCATAGCAGCCATGGCCATGGCACAGCTCAACGGATGCACAGCCGAGGAGCTTCGCTACGGCATGAAGACATATCACGGCGTGGTGCGCCGCTTCGACTTCAAGATCAAGAACAAGAAGCATGTGTTCCTGTCCGACTATGCCCACCACCCCAAGGAGATCTACCAGAGCGCAAAGAGCCTGCGCGAACTGTATAAGGACCGCAAGATCACAGCCATCTTCCAGCCACACCTCTACACCCGCACACGCGACTTCTACAACGATTTCGCCGACGCGCTCAGTCAGCTCGACGAGGTCATTCTTTGCGACATCTACCCCGCACGCGAGCAACCCATCCCCGGCGTCACCAGCAAGCTCATCTACGACAACCTCAAGCCAGGCGTAGAAAAAAGCCTCATCAGCAAGGACGACGTGCTCGACCTCGTGAAGAAGCGCGACTTCGACGTGCTTGTGGTGCTCGGTGCCGGTGACCTCGACAACCTCTGCCCGCAGATAACGAAGATCATCGAAAGCAAGGAGCAGAGCGAGGCGTAACATGCTGTGAAGGCGCGGCAAGCCAACAAAGACACGAGCTGCCCACAAAGGCACAAGCTGTCTACAAAGGCTCGCCCCGCCCCGACAGCCTGGCATGCTGAAGACGACACAAGGCTAAAAACAAGACAAGACAAAAAACCACAAAGGTTTTATAACAACAAAGCATCAAGAAAGAAACGTGAGAATCAACTGGAAGAAATCGCTGCTCGTCACCGTAGACATCGTGCTCGCTGTCTACCTGTTATGTGCGTTCACCGTGTTCAACAAACCCGATGAAACGGCACGGGTATGCACCAAAGCCAAGATCGTGGTGGCAGACGAGAGCTCCAACGGATTCATCAACGCCAACGAGATAACGAAACGTCTGAAGAGCGCCGGCCTCTACCCTCTCGGCAAACTGATGCGCGACATCAACGCGCGAGAGATCGAGGAGAAGCTGAAGAAGAGTCCGTTTGTCAAGACAGCCCAATGTTACAAGACCGAAGACGGCGAGGTGAACGTGAGCATAACGCAGCTGCTGCCCGTGATAAGAGTGAAGGCCGACAACGGCGACGACTATTATCTTGACGACAAAGACTGCATCATGCCCAACTCGCTCTACACCAGCGACCTCATCATCGCCACGGGCAACATACCGCGTTGGTTCGCACGCCGTTACATCTCGCCCTTGGGCAAGGCCATCATGGACAACGACATGTGGAAGAACCTCGTGGTGCAGGTCAACGTTCTGCCCGACCGCAGCATAGAGATCGTGCCACGCATCGGCGACCACATCGTTCACCTCGGCACACTGCCCGAAGCCAACAGCAAGGAGAAGCGTCAGGAGCTCATAAACCAGTTTGTCGACCGCAAGCTCACACGCTTGGAGAAGTTCTACAAATATGGCCTCGCTCAGGCAGGCTGGAACAAATATTCTTACATCGACATCGAGTTTGACAACCAGATCATCTGCCGCAAGACGAAAGAGACAGCCCTTGCCGACAAGGCCGCTCTCATGGCCATTGACCGTGCACCCTCGTCTGTGCAAAAGCAGATCGAGGAGCAGCAGGCCACCATGCTCACCGAGAGCAAGCCGCGCAACGTCATTCCTGCACCTGCCAACGGCCAGCAGCCCGCAGAGGCCAAGAAAACAGATGCAAAGAAGGCTAACGTGAAGAAGGCTGACAGCAAGAAGACGGAAGCCAAAACCAAGGAAGAGAAAACCAAGGAAGAGAAAAAGGCCGAGGAGAAAAGGGCTAAGGCTGAAGCAAAGAAAGCCAAAGCCGATGCCAAGAAAGCCAAGGCTGAAGCCAAACGATTAAAGAAACAAAAAGAGGAACAGGAGAAAAAAGCTGAAAAGAAAAAGGCTGACAAAGCCAAGGTTGCCAAAGCCGACAAAGCAAAAGCAAAGAAAGCCAAAGCATAAAAAGGAGAGCCAAAGCACGGCAAAAGAAGCCAAAACCATAAAGAGCTGAAGCACGAAGGCGTTTCTCTAAACAGAAGCCAACGCCCTACCTCTAAAAAGACAAGAACAATAGAAACAAGAACAAGATACACATAAGATAGACAACCGTATGACTAAGGAATTCATTATAGCAATAGAACTGGGGTCATCAAAAATGACCGGTATAGCAGGACAGAAAAATCTTGACGGCAGCATAACCATCCTTGCTGTTGCCAAGGAAGATTCCACCTCATGCATACGCAAAGGCGTGGTCTACAACCTTGAGAAGACCACAATAGCACTTACCAACCTGGTGAAGAAGCTCAAGAACATGCTCAAGACAGAGATCGCGAAGGTGTATGTGGGCGTAGGCGGCCAGAGCCTGCGCGGCATCAAGAACACCATCGTCAGGGAGATGCCTCAGAGCGCGGTCATAACCCAAGATGTGGTAGACAGCATTCTCGACTCTAACCGCGCCATGACCTACCCCGAGCAGGAGATCCTGGATGCGGCGATACAAGAATATAAGGTAGATGCGCAATATCAGATAGACCCTGTGGGCATACAGTGTCACCGTCTGGAGGGCAACTTCCTCAACATCCTGTGGCGCGCACAGTTTTACCGCAACCTCAAGAAATGTCTTGAGAACGCCAACATTCATGTGGCAGAGATGTACCTCTCGCCCATGGTGCTTGCCGACAACGTGCTCACCGACGCTGAGCGCCGCGCCGGCTGTGTGCTCGTAGACCTCGGTGCCGAGACAACCACCGTGGCTGTCTACTGCCGCAACATCCTGCGTCATCTCGCCGTCATACCTCTCGGCTCCGACAACATAACAAAGGACATCGAGACCTTGCAGGTGGAGGCAAAGGTGGCAGAGCAGCTCAAGCTCAAGTATGGCACAGCCTATACCGAGAACCCCGAGGAGGAGAACCTTAAGATACGCATCGACGCCGACCGCACCATCGACAGCAACAAGCTGGCCGAGATTGTCGAGGCACGCACCGAAGAGATTATCGAGAACGTGTGGTACCAGGTGCCCCCCGAGTATAACGACAAGCTGCTGGGCGGCATCATCCTGACAGGTGGCGGCTCAAACCTCAAGAACATAGAGCAGGCGTTCCGTCGCTTCACACACATCGACAAGATACACACCGCCAAGTTTGTGAACCTCAGCATCAACACCAACATCCCCGACCTCATACCTCACGACGGCACGATGAACACCATCCTCAGCATCCTCGCCAAGGGCGATGAAAACTGTGCCGGCAGCGACATCAACAGCGACCTCTTCGGCAACATAGACAACGCTGCAGCAACAGGACGCACAGCTCCCGGCATCGTGAGCAACGAGGAGCAGAAGCGCAAGGCCGAAGAAGAGGCACGCATAAAGAAAGAGGAGGAAGAACGCCTCGAACGCGAGAAGAAGGAAGAAGAGGAGCGTCTGGCCAAAGAGAAAGAGGAGGAAGAGCGCCGCAAGAAATCGCCTGCCAACAAGCTGTGGGGCTGGGTGAAGAAGTTTGGACAGACCATCGTTCAGGCTGACAACGAAAACATGTAATGAGCATCTCGAAACATGCTGATGAGCATATCGAAGCGTGCTGATGAGCATGTCGAAGCATGCCTGAAGCATGCTGAAAAGAAGTGAAAACAGAGAAAAAACAACCTGCATATATTTCTATGGAAGAGCAAAATAAGTGCAACACACCAAACATCCTCGATTTTGGTGAGCCACACAAGGAAAACTGTATAATTAAGGTAATAGGTGTTGGTGGCGGCGGAGGCAACGCCGTCAACCACATGTATAAGGAAGGCATCCACGACGTGTCGTTCGTGCTCTGCAACACCGATGCACAAGCCCTCAACGACTCGCCCGTGCCCGTACACTTGCAGCTCGGCAAGGAAGGTCTGGGAGCAGGCAACAAGCCGGCGAAAGCCCGCGAGGCAGCCGAAGAGAGCCTTGAGTCGGTGCGCAAGATGCTGAACGACGGCACCAAGATGGCGTTCATCACAGCCGGCATGGGAGGCGGCACAGGCACAGGTGCAGCGCCCGTCATAGCACGCATCTCCAAGGAGCTGGGCATCCTCACCGTGGGCATCGTGACCATACCGTTCCGCTTCGAGGGCGACCGCAAGATCGACCAGGCACTCGACGGCGTGGAGGAGATGTCGAAGCATGTCGACGCCCTGCTCGTCATCAACAACGAGCGTCTGCGTGCCATCTACCCCGAGCTCACCGTGCTCGATGCCTTCGGCAAGGCCGACGACACCCTGAGCGTGGCAGCAAAGAGCATTGCTGAGATCATCACCAACCACGGACTCATAAACCTCGACTTCAACGACGTGAAGACCGTGCTCAAAGACGGTGGCGTGGCCATCATGAGCACTGGCTACGGCGAGGGAGAGGGACGTGTGAAGAGGGCCATCGAAGATGCGCTCAACTCACCCTTGCTCAACGACCGCGACATCTTCAACGCGAAGAAAATTCTGCTTAGCATCAACTTCTCCAACAGCGAGAACGGCAACAACGGCCTCATGATGGAGGAGATGAACGACGTGAACGACTTCATGGCTAAGTTTGACAACGGCTTCGAGATCAAGTGGGGTATCGCCATCGATCCCGAGCTGGGCAAGAAGGTCAAGGTCACCATCCTCGCCACGGGCTTCGGCATCAGCGACGTAGACGGCATGAACAGCCACATCGGCAAGAAGCACGTCATCGAAGATGCTGAGCAGCAGGAGAAAGAGGCGCTTCGCAACGAACGCCGCGACCACTACTACACACCCGACGGCAAGACCCAGACCAAGCGTCGCCCGAACATCTTCATCTTCAACGGCGACAGCCTCGACAACGACGAGGTAATACTTGCCGTTGAGAACACGCCCACCTACAAGCGTTCTAAGCAGAAGCTCAACGAGATACGTTCACAGGCCGTCGGTAACGAGCCGCAGAACGTGCAGGAAAAGAGCGAAACCGACACCTCACACGGCATCATCAGCTTCGTGTAAGGGTTGAGAAACAAGACCATTGAGAAGGCGGGGCATAACATCAGCCCCGCCACAACTATAAAAACACAACATTATGACACTTTTCGACCAGATCAGTGAAGACATCAAAGCGGCAATGAAAGCCCGCGACAAAGTGCGCTTGGAGACATTGCGCAACATCAAGAAAGTTTTTCTCGAAGCAAAGACCGCTCCGGGAGCCAACGACACCCTTGAAGATGCCGATGCTCTGAAAATATTGCAGAAGCTGGCAAAGCAAGGACGCGAGACGGCACAGACCTACATCGACAACAACCGTCAGGACCTCGCCGACGAGGAGCTGGCCCAGGCCAAGGTTATCGAGGAATATCTGCCCAAGCCCTTGAGCGAGGAGGAGATAGAGAAAGAGGTTAAGGACATCATTGCCCAGACAGGTGCGCAAGGCATGAAAGACATGGGCAAGGTCATGGGCATGGCAAGCAAGAAGATGGCAGGACGTGCCGACGGACGCGCCATCTCTACCATCGTGAAGAAGCTCCTGGCATAGACGGAACCGCCGTCAGGCAAAGAGCGATTTCATGACATCGAGCGATTTCATCTCGGGAAAGTCGGGGAAGTGTAACCTATAATACTTTAAAATAAAGTCGACACACAGGTTACGCTCCACCCTCGACATAGCGAACAGGTGCATGTTGTCGAAGGTCATGCGCATGAGCACTCTCAGACGCGCAGCATCGGCAGGCGGAAGAAAGTCGGGGTGCAGAGGTTGCTGCCTCACGAAGCAGCCGGCACGAAAATCGAAGAACACCCCGTCGCCTGCCTTGTCAAGGTTGGGGAAGAAACCCACAAAGAGCGACAGGCGCATCATGAACACGAGATGGAAATTGCTGAACGACCGCTCACAGCCGTCAAGCCATTGCAGACTTGCCGCCACATACTCGAACAACGGCTTGTTCTGCTGCTCGTTGCGGGTGACATGAAGCAGAAACTCAGCCACAAAAATGGTGAGCGACAGCTTGTAGGGGTCAAACGGTATCGTGGCATAAGGCACCAGCAGACGGGCCTCCTTCAGCCGTTGCAACCGCACCTTCGGCCTGAGGTCAAACTCTATGTCGAGCAGCGACAAGGGCTGAAACAGCTGTTTGCGTATCTTGCCTCGGCCCGACGGCAGCACCTTCTGTATGAAAGCCACACGCCCCGTCTCCTCGACAAACATGTCGACGATATATTGCGACTCGCCAAATTTTATTGAATGAAGCACGATAGCCCGCGTTTTTATAAGCATAAGTTCACAATTTTATCGCAAAATTACGAAAAATGAGGGGTTTAGCGAAAAATTATCGAAGAAAATTTGGCTAAATCAGCAAAAAGCCGTACCTTTGCATCCGCAAAATGAGCACACGGTCCCTTCGTCTATCGGTTAGGACGAGAGATTTTCATTCTCTAAAGAGGAGTTCGACTCTCCTAGGGACTACAAACAAAATAAAAACATAACATAAAGATGGCAAACCATAAATCATCATTAAAAAGAATCCGTCAGGACAAAGTTAAGGCTTTGCACAACAAATACTATGCAAAGACCATGCGTAACGCTGTACGCAAGCTTCGTGCAATGACAAACAAGGAAGAGGCTGTAAAGCTCTATCCCGCTGTACAGAAGATGCTCGACAAGTTGGCTAAGACCAACATCATCCACCAGAACAAGGCCGCAAACTTGAAGTCAAGCTTGTGTTCTCATATCGCCAAGCTGGCTTAACAAGCTGCTGGTGCAGAAAGAAATATAAGGCTCCGTATTCCTTTGGGAAAACGGAGCCTTTTTTCGTTTTATTTCACTCTCCATTTGTCGTTTATCCCACATTTTTTTCGTATCTTTGCAAAGATAATATCGAACAATCAAAATGGCAGAAATACAAAACAACGAAAGCAATTATTCAGCCAGTAACATCCAGGTTCTGGAAGGCCTTGAAGCCGTGCGCAAGCGTCCGGCGATGTATATCGGCGATATAAGCGAGAAGGGTCTCCATCACCTGGTGAACGAGACCGTGGACAACTCTATCGATGAGGCAATGGCAGGCTATTGCACCCACATAGAGGTGACCATCAACGAAGACGAGAGCATCACCGTTCAGGACAACGGCCGAGGCATCCCCGTCGACGAGCACAAGAAGCTTCACAAGTCGGCGCTTGAGGTCGTCATGACCGTGCTCCACGCCGGCGGCAAGTTTGACAAAGGCTCCTACAAGGTGAGCGGTGGTCTGCACGGTGTGGGTGTGAGCTGTGTTAACGCTCTGTCAACCCACATGAAGTCGCAGGTGTTCCGCGACGGCAAGATCTACCAGCAGGAGTATGAGAAGGGCAAGCCCCTCTACCCCGTCAAGGTGGTAGGCGAGACCGAGCTGCAAGGCACACGCCAGCAGTTCTGGCCCGACCCCACAATCTTCACCACGACCCATTATCAGTGGGACATCATCGCACGCCGCATGCGTGAGCTCGCCTACCTCAACGCAGGCATCAAGATCACGCTCCGCGACATGCGCCCCGACGAGAACGGCAAGACCCGCGAAGAGGTGTTCCATGCCAAGGACGGTCTGAAAGAGTTTGTGCGCTACGTCGACCGCCACCGCACACACCTCTTCGACGATGTGATCTACCTCAAGACCGAGAAGCAGGGCTTCCCCATCGAGGTGGCCATCATGTACAACACCGACTATTCGGAGAACATCCACTCTTACGTCAACAACATCAACACCATAGAGGGCGGTACCCACCTTACAGGTTTCCGCGCTGCCCTCACACGCACCCTCAAGGCATACGCCGACAACGACCCCGTGATCTCAAAGAAGATCGAGAAGGCGAAGATCGAGATTGCAGGCGAAGACTTCCGCGAAGGCCTCACCGCTGTCATCTCCATCAAGGTGGCAGAGCCGCAGTTTGAGGGACAGACCAAGACCAAGCTGGGCAACAGCGAGGTGTCGGGAGCCGTGCAGCAGGCCGTGGGCGAAGCCCTGACCTACTATCTTGAGGAGCATCCGAAAGAGGCACAGCAGATCTGTGACAAGGTCATCCTGGCCGCCACAGCGCGTATAGCAGCCCGCAAGGCACGCGAGAGCGTTCAGCGCAAGAACCCCATGACAGGCGGCGGTCTGCCCGGCAAGCTCGCCGACTGTTCAAACAAGGACCCGAAAGAGTGTGAGATTTTCCTCGTCGAGGGCGACTCGGCCGGCGGTTCCGCCAAGCAGGGCCGCGACCGCTACACACAGGCCATCCTCCCGCTCCGCGGCAAGATCCTGAACGTGGAGAAGGTCATGTGGCACAAGGTGTTTGAGAGCGAGTCGGTCATGAACATCATCCAGAGCATCGGCGTGCGCTTCGGCGTTGACGGCGAGGAAGACAAGGAGGCCAACATCGACAAGCTGCGTTACGACAAGATTATCATCATGACCGATGCCGACGTCGATGGTTCACACATCGACACCCTCATCATGACGCTCTTCTATCGTTTCATGCCGCGCGTCATCAAGGAAGGCCACCTCTACATCGCCTCTGCTCCCCTCTACCTGGTGAGCTACAAGAACGCAGCAAAAGAATATTGCTACACCGACCAGCAGCTTCAGGCGTTCATCGACAAGTATGCCGGTGGCGAGGCCGACAGCAAGTCGATCCACATACAGCGCTACAAAGGTCTTGGTGAGATGAACCCCGAGCAGCTCTGGGAGACCACCATGGACCCGAAGACACGTCTCCTGAAGCAGGTCACCATCGAGAACGCTGCCGAGGCCGACGAGATCTTCTCTATGCTCATGGGCGACGACGTGGAGCCGAGACGTGCCTTCATCGAGGAACACGCCACCTACGCCAACATCGATGCGTAAGCAACGTTAAGAAAAACAACTTATACATATCCTTAGGTTCTCTTCTTAGAACCTAAGGATTTTTTGTTAATAAACGATCGAATTTTCGCAAGCATCCAACTTGGCTTTGCCGCTTGCTTTACAAAAACTTGCCAAACAGTAAACAACTATCGCCACAAAGGTTCATTTTCCCATCCTTGTGAAAAACTGCCCGACTTGTAAAGATGATTTAAAGAATCTTTCTCCATATATCTGAGATAACTGGCTATACGGAAATAGCTGATATTGCGAAGCTGTTGTTTGGCTTTTACAATATCTTCAATAATCAGTCCTCTGTTTTGAAGCAAGGCTAATTGTTCATCTATGTCAATAGGGTTGTTTGCCGTAAATCATAGGCCTATATAAAAAGCGAAGTCCCACCGTGGTACGCATCGTTGAGAGGCGTGGTGGGATT
>ERZ1031449.184-NODE-184-length-16010-cov-7.148668_pt1 | contig 16010 bp, 10 predicted proteins | sample MGYA00516705_ERZ1031449 | MGnify/ENA primary metagenome ERZ1031449 (study PRJEB33719, sample SAMN04261152) | wastewater metagenome | biome: rural village; feature: human; material: feces | host: Homo sapiens | place: El Salvador | collected 2013-01-14 ... | reverse complement strand
GGCAGCTCAACCAGCGGTTATGGATATTCGCCGCCTTCGGCGACGCCTTCTTGCTCTGGCAAGCGACAAAATCAAACGCGGCGACGCTTTCTTGAGATAATAATCTTTCAGGAATGTGTTTATCATGCGCTTGTGACAGCTTAATGACAAACAAAAAAGGGATGCCCCAAAAGGAGCATCCCCATGTTAAAAATATCTTGCCTTGTCAGAGGACAATCTTCAAAAGATTAGTTCTTAACCTGAACAGTTGCACGACGGTTGAATGAGATCGGAGAGAGGTCGTTTACACCACCCTTAGCCTCAGTTGTGATCTTGTCACGGTTAACACCCATCTTAACGAGCTCGTTAGCAACGGTGTTAGCACGCTTCTCAGACAGCTTCTGGTTGTAAGGAGCCTTACCTGTAGCGCTATCAGCATAGCCAGTAACGAGCAGGTTAGCGTCGTTCTCCTTAGCAAACTCGGCCATGTTCTTAACGTTAACAAGATCCTTCTTAGAAGCGATGTTGTAACGGTTGATGTTGAAGAACACAGAAACGGGTGTGCCTACGAACTCCTTAACAGCCTTGTTCTCATCCTTCTTCTCAGCGAGGAGCTTCTTCAGACGAGCGTTCTCGGCGTTAGCGTCGTTGAGCTGAGCGTTGAGAGCATCGATCTGAGCCTGTGAGAGGGCCTTGATAGCGTCAACATCGGGAGTCTTGTCCCATGTAGCCTTACCGAGGTTGAAGGTCAGACCTACCTCAGCGTAGAACTTGTTGTCGTGGCTATCCCAACCGCGCTGCTGGCTACCGTTAGCTTCGATAACGCCATCAGCGTCACACTCGAGACGGTCCCAACCAAGCTCGAAGTTGATACCAACCTTCTTGCTTACGCGGAATGTGTTCAAGATACCCATGCTGTAGTTCATGCCATACAGGTTGTGTGTCATTGAACGTGTGAGACCAGCACCTGCGAAAGGAATGAAGTTCCAAACGCGGTTAGGATTGTATCCGTAGATCATGTTGCTCAGGTTGAAGAGCACATGCTCGTTCAGAGTCCAATACTTGTTGCAGTTGCCATAGTTGTCATCGTCGGTTACGGCCTTGCCCCAGATACCTGAGAGCTTTGTACGGAGACCGATGCCCGGTGTAAACCACTTACCGATGGCTACAGAAGCGCCAGGGTTTGAGCGGAACTTCTTGAAGGGGCTCTCAGAGAGACCGAGACCATGCTCCTCGTTTGAGTACCATGCGTTCCAGTCTGCACCTACCTGGATGAACCAGTTGCTCCAGAATGAATTGGTAGCTACACTATGCTTGAGTGTAGGATCTGCCTCCTGTGCCGAAGCTGACAGAGAGAGGCCGGCAAAAGCCAATGCGATCAATAATTTTTTCATAACCTTTATTAGTTTAATAATCAAAAATATCGTTTTAAACAATTCTCGCAGGGAGCCACTACTCCCCTATTTCAATGCAAAGTTAACAATAAAAATTAAATCTTGTTACTTTTTATCGAAAATTTGTACTTTAAGTGCTAAAAAAAAGCAAAATTGTCACAATCAAGCCATTAACAAAGCCTTATGTGATAATAAATTGCGGATAATTAGCCAAAACTGAGACTATCCGAGCAGATGCTCCATCTCCTTTTGCTTCAAGATGCAGAGAATGGTCTTGCCGTCGGGCGTGTAGTTGAAGTTGGAGCAGGCGAACAGGTTGTTCACAAGATGCTCCATCTCTGTGTTGTCGAGCACCGTGCCGTAAGACAAGGCGGCATGGCGAGCCATGCTTAAAGCCAGCGTGCGGTTGATCTCGTCGACCACACTGGTGGTCTGGTTGCCTGCAGCAGAGAGCATGTCGGTAAGCAGCGCCACCATGTCGACACCCTCAAGGCCGGCAGGCACGGCATTCACGGCATAGGAGCCGCCACCAAGCGAGGTCAGTTCGAAACCTATGGCTTGCAGCTCGGGCATGATCTTCTGAAGCACCACATCGTCGCCCGGCATGAGGTGCAGGGCTTCGGGGAACAGCATTTTCTGCGACTCGGCGTGGCGGCTCTCCACCCGCGCCAGATACTGCTCATAGAGGATGCGTATGTGGGCGCGGTGCTGGTCGACAATCATAAGACCCGACTTCACGGCGGTCATTATGTATTTTCCCTTATACTGGTAGTGGGCGGGCGACTTCTCCTCTATCAAGCTCTCTCCCTCAAAGATGTCTGCCTGTCTCTCCTTGTCTTCTTTCGTGGCTGGCGGCAGGGGGAACGTCTGCAAAGCCGAGGTCTGTATCTCCTCACCGTCACCCACAGAAGAGTGGAGGGCCGACGGGGTGAGCAGGTCGTCGTCGGGCGTGAGGGCACTCATGGCTAACGGCTGGTCGTCCTCGCCTTGACCGTCGCCTCGTGACGGGCTGCCAAGCGATGAGCTGGTCAAGGAAGAACTGGTCAAGTAAGAACCTGACATGGAGGAGCCCATGAGCGAGGACCCTCTGAGAGATGATTCCGCAAGAGAAGAACCTGCAAGAGAAGAACCTCCAAGAGAAGAACCTGCAAGAGAGGGGTCGTCAAGAGAAGAGCCTAACAGGTAGTCATCGGCAGAAGACGGCAGCGGTTCGCTGAACGGCGTTGCGGCAGCGGCGTTGCTCCGTTCCTCTTTGAAGGGATTGTATGTTGGGTTATATTGCACCTTGGGGGCTGTTATGGTGTCGTCCGGACTGAACACGGGTATGTCTGGACGCTCCTGTGTGTCGAAATCGAAGGTCGGCACATCATTGAAAATGCCCACGGTGTCGCGCACGGCAGCAGCTACCATGGAGAAGATCTCCTGTTCGTCCTCAAACTTTATCTCTGTCTTTGTGGGATGGATGTTCACGTCTATGTTTTCGGCCGGCACGTCAAAATAGATAAAATATGGCACCTGCTCGCCTTCGGGCACCAAGCGGTCAAAGGCTGTGACAACGGCCTTGTGAAAATAAGGGTGCTTCATGTAGCGGCCGTTGACAAAGAAATATTGCGGGGCGTTCTTCTTGCGTGCCGATTCGGGCTTGCCCACAAAGCCGCTTAGCTTGCATATTGTGGTGTCAAACTTCAGCGGCAGCAGATACTGGTTGAAGCGTTTGCCCACCACGTCGACGATGCGCTGACGCAGCGCTCCCGCCTTCAGACTGAACATCTCGGCACCGTTGCTGTAAAGGGCGAACGACACGTCGGGATAGACAAGCGCTATGCGCTCAAAGGCGGTGATGATGTTTTTCAGCTCGGTGCTGTTGCCTTTCAAGAACTTACGGCGGGCAGGCACATTGAAAAACAGGTTCTCGACGTTGAAGTTGCTGCCTTCAGGACAAGAGCACGGCTCCTGCGAGGTGACCTTGGAGCCGGCGATAGACAGGTGGGTGCCCACCTCGTCGCAGGCACGGCGCGTCTTCAGTTCGACCTGTGCCACGGCAGCCACCGATGCCAGCGCCTCGCCACGAAAGCCCATGGTGTGAAGAGAGAAGAGATCCTTTGCCTTCGTGATCTTTGATGTGGCATGACGCTCGAACGCCATGCGGGCATCGGTCTCCGACATGCCTTTGCCGTTGTCGATCACTTGTATTGATGTGCGTCCAGCATCAACCACGAGAACCGTTATCTCGGTGGCTCCCGCATCAACAGCGTTTTCGACAAGCTCCTTGATGACACTTGCCGGACGCTGAATAACCTCACCTGCCGCAATCTGGTTAGCGACAGAATCGGGTAAAAGCTGAATAATATCGTTCATTTTCTTAAGTTAACAAGTTGACAAATTGACATTTAGTCTTCATGTAAGAGCAATGCTAACGTAGAGCCATGACAAACACGCAGGCGGCAAGAAGAAGGAGCACAAGAAGGAGCAACGCACCGAGACGCCACACAAGGCTCTGTCGGCGTCTGCCTTCTTCCTCCTGAGGCTGCATCTGCATGCGCTCTTTGCGCTCGTCCACATATATATAATGGTGACGGAAGCCTCGCGGGCGACGGTTGCCAAAATAAAACATCATTGCACCTCCTTACTGTCGTTCTTTTTTAAAAGCCTATTGTTTTTTCTTGTCTTCTGCTTTACGGGCGGTCTTCTGCTCTTTTTCAGAAGTAACCGTCTTTTCCTTTTCAGAAACCGCCTCTGCATCCTTTTCAGAAACAGCCAGAGGAGAATCTTGAGCCGTCGTCGTAATGCTGCCCAGAGCGGGGAGCGTCTGCAGCGGTGCCTCCTGTCGCTTGACCTTCTTCAGCTCGCTTCCTGTGCCCTTGCCTCTCCACACGAACACATCGGCGGGACCGGCGGGACGCAGGTTCTCGAACCACTCGAAGGTGTCGAGATGATAACGCTGCGGCGGAATCTGGGTCATGGGATACATGGTGCCAGTCGCCTTTGAGGTCCATATCTTCTGCAACTTGCGCTCTGGGCTCATAAACATGCGCAACGTGTCGGTCTCAAGATAGTTGAGACCCGTGAGCGTGCTGTCCTTGCTGTCTTGCGGATAGAACACCGTCCGCACGTTGCCCACGGCCTCGGTCTTTCTTATGGCGCCATCGACGAAGAAGGCATCCATGCGGCGCGATGCCACCTGGTTAAAGTGGTCCTTGTCGTCAACCTTCTCCACGGAGAGAGCCTGGCCAATGACCTCTGCCTTGCGCACGGTACTGTCGTTCATGAAGATCTTGATCTGCTCGCCCAAGATCTGGCGCTCGCCGCTCCATGCCACAGGATCCTGGTACATGGTGAGACAAGAGTCGAGACTGGAGAACACCATCGAGTCGCACAAGGCCTGCACATCCTTGCGGTAAGCCTTGACGTGCTTGTAGCCATGCACCATGCGGTAGACCGAGTCGGTGTTGATGTTGAAGGTATAGAGCTTCAGCGTGTCGGCATGCACATAGAGCGTGTCTTGCTGCGAATAGTCTTTCATGAGAGCCTTGCGTGTGGCGTAGCCATAGCCTGTCTTGTCGTTATAGAACAGGTGGTCGCAAAGGAGCTGGTTCTTGTTCACCGTGTCCTTATAGACCACGTTGCCGAAGCCTTCGTTCTGGCCTGTAGCGTTGTCGTGGAACAGGCTGTCGCCGGTAATGGTCTTCTTCTTGTTCACGATGGTGGAACGGCCGAACAGCTGCGAGAGGTCGGTCTTTGAGTTGAAATAGCCGTCGGCGGTGTGGATGACGTTGTCGCCCGACACGATCTTCGACGGGCCTGTGACGTGAGCCAGCGATGTGCGGGTGTCGTAGAACAGGGTGTCGGTGTGTATGACATCGTCGTTGCTCCTCATGCGCACATTGTAGAAGAAGGCGGCCTTACGGCTCTGCGTGTTATACTGTCCCCAGTCGCTCACCAGCTCGTCCTTGCCGTCGACAAGCTTGCCGCCCTCGAAGAAGTAGGCGTTCTCGTAGATGCGGTCATAGTCGAGACTGTCGGTGTAGAGCGTCTGCGTGCGGTGCTTGAGCACCACGTTATGGCGGGCGCGCATCATCTGCTCCTGACCGTCATACTGGCCATAGTTGCAGGTGAGTGACAGGGTGTCGCCCTGCTTGAAGCGCACATGTCCGAACGCCTCCACCGAGTTTTGCTCCTGGAAGAAATAGGCGCTGTCGCACCACAGCTGTGCGCCGTCGTTGGTGAAATGGACCTTGCCCTTGACGATCTGTGCTCCAGGCACGGTGCCCCACTGGTCATATTTAAGCTCATCCGAATGGACGAGATAGACACGACTGTCGTGCTGTGCCTTCTTCTTCGACCGTTTCGACGGTGCCGTCATGGCAAAGACCAGGCATAGTCCAAACAGGCATAGAACCAACGTGAGAATGATTCTATGCCCGTCTATTTTTTTCTTATATATGTTTTCTGCTATTTTACCCATCCTTCATATTCGTAGTCGCAGTTCTTATAGCGGTCCTTCATGCGCACATAGGTCTTCTTGATCTTTTCCACAACCCAATCGTGCAGCTTCTTCTGCTTCTCGTGCTGAACAACAACGTTCTTCATGACCTGGAAATCTTCGGTTATGGTGGCGCGGTGACCCTCGATGCGGTTCTTCAGCTTGATGATGGCCACAACGGTCTTGTTGTTCTTGTTGACCATGCGGAACGCGTTGGACACGTCGCCCACCTTCATGCCTTCAACCTGACGGGCCACCTCGGTGGGGAGCTGCTTCATCTGGAAACGTGATGTCACGCCGTCCTCGCCATAGGTTGACATGAGGCCGTGGTTGTTGCGCGTGTCCTTGTCGTCAGACACATACATGGCAGCATCCTCAAACTTGGCCTTGCCGTCGCGTATTTCGTTGGCAAGGGTGTCAAGGCGCAGACGGGTGGCCTCAACCTCCTCTTCCGACACCTTGGGGGTGCGCAGGATGTGACGGACGTTGACCTTGTCGCCGCGCTTGTCGATGAGCTGTATGATGTGGAAGCCATACTCCGACTCCACGATTTTCGAGATCTTCTTCGGGTCAGTGAGGTTGAAAGCCACGTTGGCGAAGGCGGGGTCGAGCATGCCGCGGCCTGTGTAGCCGAGCTCACCGCCCTGACGTGCCGAGCCGGGGTCCTCGCTGTAGAGACGTGCGAGCGTGGCGAACGATGTCTTGCCGCTGGTCACGCGCTCGGTATACTCGCGCAGGTCTTCCTTCACGCGGTTGATCTCTTCCTGTGAGATCTTGGGCTGCTTGGTGATAATCTCAACCTCTACCTCTGTGGGCACGAAGGGCAGACTGTCGGCAGGAAGGTTGGCAAAATAGCGACGCACGTCGGCGGGTGTGACCTTCACATCCTCGACGAGCTTCTCCTTCATGCGCTGCACGAGGAACTGGTTACGGGCATCGTCGCGGAGCTGCTGGCGCATCTGCGTGACGCTCATCTTACGATACTCCTCAAGCTTCTCCTTTGAGCCGGCATACTGGATCCACGCATCGATCTGGCGGTCGATGTTGGATGTTACCTCGCTCTCGCTCACCTCGATAGAGTCGATGGCGGCTTGATGGAGGAACAGCTTCTGAAGAGCGAGCTGCTCAGGAATGGCGCAGTCGGGGTTGCCGTGCCATGTCATGCCCTCCTGCTCTGCCTGGAGGCGCATCATCTCCACGTCCGACTTAAGGATAGGCTCATCGCCCACTACCCATATCACCTCGTCGACAATGCTCTCTTCGGGCACGTCGTCAATGGTTGCCGTGTCGTTCTTTGCTGCGCTTGTGCTGTCGTTGTCGCCAGCGCTAAGGGCGGCAACGCCACTGAGGACGGCGCGACCACGGTTCATGCCCGCGTTGGCTGTGACGCCCACGAGCAACAGAGCTGCTATAAAGCAGATGAATGTGCTGTATGCTTTGTTCATTGTATGTTGTTTTCGAATGTTGTGTCGTCTTAATGGTTGTTCACGGTGGCGAGGACCTGCTTGTCAACAACCACCTTGTGTTTCTTTCTCAGAGCGGCAACCCACTGTTTCTCCAGCTGGTCCTGGTAGTCGGCAACCACCAGTTCGCGCACGTCGCCCATGTTTTCGGGCTTTTTGATGGTCTTGCCATAGACGTCGCTGAAGGTGTAGCCCTGAGGTGCTGTGTCGACGGTGTCTTTCTTGAACACGTCCTTGTCGACGAGGGCATTGTCGCCCTTCTTGAAGATGCCCTTCACCACCTGTATGCGGCGCACGCTGTCGTTGAAGGTCTTGCGCAGCGTCTCTGCCCACTCTTCAAACGGAAGGTTCTCAACGGCTTTCTTCACAGCCTCTATGTCGGCCTGGTCCTTGGTGTGGTAGGCGATGCCCTTGAAGCGAGGCTCGTCCCACTTATATTTTTTCTTGTTCTTCTTATAGTATGCTTCCAGACCCTTCTCGTCCTTGGCGGCCTTGTCCCACACGTTCCTGTTGCTTATCTCGTAAAGCAGCAGACCGTCATGATACTCGCGCACGAGGTTCTTGAGATCAGAGTCGGCAGCCTCCATCTCGGCAGCCTTGCGGTCGACCACCTGCTCGGCGGTGAGCTGTGGCACCGATGCCTTGGCAATGGAGTCGATGTTCTGTGATATTATGCGCTCGCGCACCCTTGCCTGGTCTACGAAGCGCTCCACATCGCGTTTCACGCTGTCATAGGGGAAGAAGTTGCCCTTATCCATGAGCTTGGCTATGTGCCAACCAGCCACGGTCTTGAACGGCACGCTGACCTCGCCTTTCTTCATGGCGAACACGGTGTTCTCAAACTCGGGGAGCGTCTGACCCTTGCATATCCACGAGATGTCGCCGCCACGCTTTGCCGAACCCTTGTCATCGGAACATTTGCGTGCCAGCTCGGCAAAGTCGGCACCCTTGACAATGGCTTTGTAGATCGAGTCGATGCGTGTCTTGGCAGCAGCCTCCTGCTCCTTGGTAGCCTTCTGTGACATGCGCACAAGGATGTGTGAGGGGCGCACCATGCCGCCCATAGAGTCGATGCGGTCGCGTGTCTCGGCATAGATCTTCCACGCCTCGCGCTTAAGGTCGTCATTGCCCAGGAACGCCGGTCTTATCTGCTGGTCGCGATATGACAGAAACTCCTTCTTGAAACTCTGTGTCGTGTCTATGCCTGCCTCTTCGGCTGCGAGGACCTTGAGCTTGTAGTTGATGAAGAGGTCCACATATTCGGCCACACTCTTCTTGTCAACAACCATCTCCGAGTTGTTCTTGTTGTAGGAATATTCAAACTCTGAACGCGACACCGGCTTGCCGTCGATAGTCATTATCGTCGGGTCGGTCTGTGCCCATGCTGACAGTACGGAAAGGAGCAGCATGGCAGTGAGTAGCATTGACTTCATTGTTGTTATGCGCAAAACGTCGATTGTTTAAAATTTGTCGTTATTATGTTCTTTCTAAAATTGTTCCATCCCCACACCCTATACATTATTAATATATAAGGGGCAGGGATGGGCCAATAATTTATTGTTTGCTTGTTTGCTTCTTACCTACGGCTTACTGCGGACGCGAGTAGTTGGGAGCCTCACTGGTGATGGTGATGTCGTGAGGATGGCTCTCAAGCACACCGGCGTTGGTGATGCGGGTAAACTTGGCGTTGTGCAGGTTGTCGATGGTCTGGGCACCACAATAGCCCATACCTGAGCGGAGACCGCCGATGAGCTGGTAGATAACCTCCTGAACGGTTCCCTTGTAAGGCACACGTCCGGCGATGCCCTCGGGCACGAGCTTCTTCACGTCCTTGGTGCCAGCCTGGAAGTAGCGGTCCTTTGAACCGTTCTCCATAGCCTCAAGCGAACCCATGCCGCGGTAGCTCTTAAACTTACGGCCGTTGAAGATGATGGTGTCGCCGGGGCTTTCCTCGGTTCCAGCAACAAGCGAGCCGATCATCACGCTGCTACCACCGGCAGCGAGGGCCTTGACAACGTCGCCCGAATAGCGGAGACCGCCGTCGGCGATGAGAGGCACACCTGTGCCCTGCAATGCAGAGAAGACATCATAGATGGCGCTGAGCTGGGGAACCCCCACACCTGCAACCACACGGGTGGTACAGATAGAGCCCGGACCGATGCCCACCTTCACGGCGTCGGCACCGTTGTCGACGAGCATCTTGGCAGCGGCACCTGTTGCCACGTTACCCACAACGATGTCTACGTTGGGGAAGGCAGCCTTGGCCTGAACCAGCTTCTCTACGACATACTTTGAGTGGCCATGGGCTGTGTCGATGACGATGGCGTCGGCACCGGCCTCAACGAGGGCCTGCATGCGGTCAAGCGTGTCGACGGTCACACCCACACCTGCGGCTACGCGCAGACGGCCTTTCTCGTCCTTGCAAGCCATGGGCTTGTCCTTGGCCTTGGTAATGTCCTTATAGGTGATGAGACCCACGAGGCGGTTGTCGCTGTCTACAACGGGCAGTTTCTCAATCTTGTTGTTCTGCAGAATGTCGGCAGCGGCAGCAAGGTCGGTCTGTATGTGTGTGGTGACGAGATTCTCTTTTGTCATCACGTCGTCGATGAGCTTGTCGAGGTGACGCTCAAAACGCAGGTCGCGGTTGGTAACGATGCCCACAAGGTGGTTGTCGTCGTCAACAACAGGAATGCCGCCGATGTGATACTCGGCCATCATGGCGAGCGCATCTTTAACGGTGCTTCCACGGCGAATGGTCACGGGATCGTAGATCATTCCGTTCTCGGCACGTTTCACGATTGCCACCTGGCGCGCCTGTTCCTCTATCGACATGTTCTTGTGGATCACGCCGATACCTCCCTCGCGCGCTATGGCGATAGCCATTGCCGATTCTGTAACGGTGTCCATGGCTGCTGTCACGAACGGCACGTTAAGATTAATGTGACGCGAGAACTTTGTTTTCAACTCTACCGTTTTCGGCAGTACCTCTGAATAAGCAGGGATAAGAAGGACGTCGTCGTAAGTAAGACCGTCCATTACAATTTTATCTGCAACAAATGATGACATAAGTACTTTTGAAATTTATTGCGTGCAAATTTAGCAATAAAATTCCACATTTCAGCATAATGGCTTTTTTTTCAATGTCTTATTAATGCAATTTAACTTACACCTTTGCACAGCGGTTCGTGCCGACAACGCACCTGACACCGCAGAGAAATAGACGCCGAACAGACAAAAAGGAGGCATCTTTTCCAGAAATGCTTTGTCAGGCCCCATAAAAAGCCGTTATACACACAATGTTAATTTTGAAAAGAGCACATCCTGATTATCAACATGTTATGTTGTTACGGCAGCAAGGAACGATAATATAAATGCAGGAACCGCTTGAAACGAGCATGAAAATAATTATCTTTGCATGCGCACAGCCCGACAGCCAGACGCAACACGTCATTGCAAATTTAACGTGTCCTAAAAGGATAAACATAAACGACAGAACAAAAATAACAACAATGAGAAATTTTCTTTTACTGCTTTTCCTCCTCTCATGCCTCGGAAACATCAAGGCATCGGAGGTGGACAATCCAAAGGCCAACCCTAAGGCCGTTGTGACAAGAGGCAATGCGCGGTTCACCGTGCTCACGCCAGAGATGATACGCATTCAATACAGCAAGAAAGCCTTGTTTGAGGATCGTGCAACCTTTGGCGTGGTGAACCGCAACCTGCCAGTACCCAAGTTCAAGACAACAGAGAAGAACGGATGGCTGGAGATCAAGACATCGGCCCTGACGCTAAGATACAAGGTGGGCGATGAGATAGACGCTGCACAGCGCAACTCGAAGAGCCTCAACATAACGCTCACCATGAACGGCAAGCAGGTGCTTTGGTATCCTGGCAAAGACAACGCCCTGAACCTCAAAGGCACAACACGCACGCTCGACGGACAGATGGGCGACAACAAACGTAAGGAGCTGGAAGACGGAGTGGTGTCAAGGGCTGGATGGGCCGTGATAGACGAGAGTCCGTTAGCCAAGCGCGGCGACGGCAGCACCACCTTCGCGTTCGACAAGAAAGCAGGAGGCATAGACTGGTGGGCAGAGCCTGTGGACAAAGAGGCCGTCGACTGGTATTTCATGGGTTACGGACATGAGTATCGCAAGGCCGTGAGCGACTATGCCAAGATTGGCGGGCACATGAACATGCCACCGCTCTACACGCTGGGCTACTGGTACAGCAAATATCAGAAATACACACAGCAGGAGTTTATGGACATTGTGAACGAGATAAAAAGTCATGACATTCCGCTCGACGTAATGATTTTCGACATGGACTGGCACGACCGCGACTGGACAGGATGGACATGGGACAAAACGGTAATTCCTGAGCCAGAGAAGCTCATCAAGTTTATGCATGACAACAAGCTGCGCGTAGCTCTCAACCTACACCCTGCCGACGGTGTGGACAACGACGAGGAGTTTTTCTCAGACATGACACGCGACCTCGGCCTGCCTGCCTCAACGAAGAACATACCGTGGAATCTTGAGGACAGCACCTTCTACAAGGTGATGTTCAAGGACATACTGCGCAAGCGAGAGGCACAGGGTGTAGACTTCTGGTGGCTCGACTGGCAGCAACATCTGCTGAGCAAGAACGTGAAAGGACTGGGTGAGACGTTCTGGCACAACCATGTGTTCTACAACGACATGCGTGTAAACCGTCATGACCGCCGACCCGTAATATTCCACCGCTGGGGCGGACTGGGCAGCCACCGTTACCCGTTAGGCTTCTCAGGCGACTCGTTCACAACATTCGGAACGCTGGCCTTCCAACCCTGCTTCACAGCCACAGCCTCAAACGTGTGTTTCGGCTATTGGGGTCATGACCTCGGCGGCCATCAGCAGTTTCTCGGCAACGACCCGGAGCTGTATCTACGCTGGATTCAGTATGGCGTGTTCTCACCGCTCTTCCGCACCCACGCCACAAGTTCGCCAGACATCGAGCGCAGGATATGGAAATACAGCAACTTCACACAACTGCGCGACGCCGTGAACCTACGCTACCGTCTGATGCCATACATCTATAATGCGGCACGCGAGGCCTACGACACAGGCATAGCCATCTGCCGCCCACTCTACTATTACTGGCCAGAGCGCAACGAAGCCTACGACAACGAGGGCGAATATATGTTTGGCAGCAACATGTTGGTGGCTCCCGTTACCAAACGGTCGGGCGAGGACAAGTTGGTGGAGAGCAGCGTGTGGCTGCCCGAGGGTCTGTGGTTTGACGTGTGCAAGAACCGCATGGTGAAAGGAAACACCACCATAACCCAGACCTACACCCTTGACGACACGCCACGTTTCGTGAAAGCAGGATCCATCATACCCTGCTATCCCCACATCACCAACCTCAAGTCGTGCCCGGAGAAGCTCATTCTGGAGGTGTATCCCGGTGGTGACGGCTCAATAAGCTATTACGAAGACAACGGCGACGACAACGGCTATCAGCGCAACGAGTATGCCACAACGCTCATTGCCCACAAGAACACCGTCAAAGGATCTTCTCTAACCATCCACCCACGCAAGGGTAGCTACAAGAACATGCCTACAAAGCGTAGCTATGAGGTGGTGTTCAAGACAACAGAGCGTCCTGATGCCGTGAAGCTTAACGGCAAGGCTATGGACAGCAACTCATGGAGATGGGACGACAAGACGGGTGACATGACAGTGCTCATTGCTGACGCTTCGTTCAACAAGACTTACAAGATAGAGTTTTGATTTTTTGAAATTTAATTTATGGAAATTAAGAGTTATATAAAATATGTGTTGTGTGCCATCTGTCTACTTTCAACAACAGCGATGTCGGCACAAGATTTTGACGAATTGTGGATAACAGGTACTGCCGTGCCTGGCGGCGCACAGAAGATGGAGCGCACACCAGACGGACAGTTCCGATACGCCGGACCGCTGGGTGAAGGACAGGCCCGTGTGCAAAGCACAGAAAGCGCTCAGGCCGCCACGTTATGGCTACAGCCCGATGACGAGGACGCACAGTTTGTAAACAAAGGCATGGGTTACCTATCCACCACAGATAAAGACGCGAAAGGACTGGCGGTCACGTTTGCCCCCAACTACTACCGCCTGTATGTAAACCCCATGGAGGGCACCATGCGCGGTGAACTGTTTCGTCCGTGGAACGAGCTGTTCCTGGGTGGTGGAGCCACAAAGAACGGATGGGAGAAGCTAAAGATGCAGCCCTTCACACAGAGCAAAGCCGATGCCTGTGTGTGGACATGGGAGGGCGAGCTGAAGCGCAACGACAAGGTGGAGGAACCTGACGCCTTTAAGTTTGAAGGCGTGGAGGAATGGGGACAGAAAGAGCTGCATCCCTTCAGTGCCAATGCTGACATCTTGCACACCTCGCTCCTTCGCACAGGCGGCAAGGACACAAAATGGCGTATACGCCGCGACGGACGCTACCGCCTAACCGTGAACATTCTGAAAGAAACGGTGAAGGCCGAATATCTCGGCGAGTAGAGATAAGCGGATGTGAACCGAGATTCGTGAATCAAGAATAGAGGTTTGTAATAGAGAATCGAGATTTGAGATTTGTGAATCGAGAATAAGGAAAACTAAAAAATGATGGGCCAGCCTTTCTTAGGTTGGCCTATTTTTTTATTTATTTCAACATAAAAACATGGCGAAAGACACGAAATTTTCTTACCTTTGCACATCTTTTAGTTAAAGCCTAGCGATTATGACCCATATAAAGACCATTTTTTCGATTTTATTATTGCTCTGTATCGCCAAACCGGCAGACGCTATGAGCGACAACCTAAAGCAATGGCTCAACAAGCTCGACGAAAGTTTGGAGAAGGCTCCGATGTATGAAGCGGAACACGAACAGCACATAAACGCCATGAAAAAGCTTCTTACAAGACACGAAAGCCTCAACAAACGCTTCGAGACGTTACACAGCATCTACCTTGCATACCAGTCATACAAAGCCGACTCAGCCACAGTCTACGCCTACAAGAGTTTGAACGTGGCCAAACAGATGAGGCGCAAGGACTATGAAATTGTGGCCATGTGCAACATTGCCCATATATGCATGACCTCAGGCGACAACATACAGGCTTTCAAGATAATGAAATCTATCAATGTCAGCGGAATGCCGGCATGGGTGAAGATTGAGTATTACAAAACCATGCAAAAGCTATGGACGGAACAAAAATGCTATTTCGTTTCGAACAAGCCACAGCAAAACGAGTACAGCATATATGCGAACCAATGCACAGATTCGTTGTTGGCAATCGTCAAGCCACAGTCGAGCGACTGGTACCAGTTCAGCATAGCCAAGGCGGCATCGCAAGACGACAACGACCGAGTGATTTGCTTAGCAAACGAGGCTGTGGAGCGCGAGAAAGACAAGCACCGTATGGCGACCTACTATGTGGAGGAGGCCTGGGCATACCGCAGAAAGAGCAACGAGGAGATGGCAATAATAAGTTTCATAAAATCTGCCATCTGCGACAACGAGTCGACCACAAGAGAGATAACATCGCTCTACAACGTGAGCAGCTCCATACAGCATTTTGACAATGCAAAGGCCAACCAATATGTAAGCAAGGCCCTTGAATTCATCAATTTTTACAACGCACCAATAAGACTCATCGAATTGAGCAACATCATGCCAGCCGTAGAGAAGACAAAACTCGACATGGTCAGGCAGCAACGAGATATCTTCTTCTTGCTGTTTCTCTGTGTGATTGTTGTTGTTTGTGTCCTCGCAGGAGCTTATGTCTACCATCGTAGGCTCAATAGAAAACTTAAGCTGGCACAACAGCAGAACATACAGAACCTTGAAGCCCTCAACACCACCAACGAGCAGCTCATGGAGACCAACAAGCGACTCTTGGAGGCCGACAAGGTGAAAAACGAATATATAGGGCGCACGCTCTATGACGCATCCGAATATATAGAGTCGCTGGAGCACATATTCAACAAAGTGAACAAGGCGGTTATGACGCGACGATACAGCGACATCGGGAACGTGACAAGCCAAGAATATCTTAACAACGAGCGCAAGACCATATTCCGCAACTTTGACAAGACGTTCCTTGTTCTTTTTCCAAATTTTGTTGAACAATACAACACCCTCTTTAACGAAGATGACCGTAAGTACCCGTCAGAAAAGAACACTCTGACAAGCGAGATGCGCATTTTTGCCCTCATACGAATGGGCATAAAGGAGAGCGACCGCATAGCACGCTATCTGGGCTACTCTGTCCACACCGTCAACACCTACAAGACACGAGCGAAAAACCGTTCATGCGTGAGCAATGACGAGTTTGAGAAACGCATAATGTCGTTTTAAAAACGCATAAGGCCATTATAACAACGCATAAGGCCATTAAAACAAAAGGAAATGTGACGACGCACACACGATGGTGCGACGCACATTTCTTTTTTTTATCTGCAAACGGTTCAAAAAAGCTACATATTGGCAGAACGGCACATGCTCAACATCCGGTTTTAGCCTTACACCATTAATACAAAATTTATATTATTAAAATATTACTTCCTTAATAATCAACATCTTATAAAATCAAAAAGCATACAAGCGATGATACAAGCAAGATTTATTTACCCGTTGGCGGAATTAATTTAAGTTGATAAATATGAGTAAAAAGTTGCA
>ERZ1031449.178-NODE-178-length-16369-cov-6.040824_pt1 | contig 16369 bp, 15 predicted proteins | sample MGYA00516705_ERZ1031449 | MGnify/ENA primary metagenome ERZ1031449 (study PRJEB33719, sample SAMN04261152) | wastewater metagenome | biome: rural village; feature: human; material: feces | host: Homo sapiens | place: El Salvador | collected 2013-01-14 ... | reverse complement strand
TCTCGGCATTCCTGCTGAACCGCTCTTCCGATCTAAGGTTTTCCACCTTATTATATATGAGCCACGCTTAATCTGCCTAAACATCAAAGATTGGCGAACCATGTGACAAAGATAGCCTACCTAAACGCCATAGATAGCTCGGCTAAATGCCATAGATAGCTCAGCTATGTGCCATAGATAGCTCGGCTAAGTGCCATAGACAGCTTGCCTAAACGCCATAGACCTGCAAAACGTCTTAAACCATGGTTAGGCTTAAGACCTGTCCTGCCGCTGTGAGCAGACCATAGAGAAACATGTTACGGGCGGTTTTGCCAAGCACATGGTTGAGGGCTGCACCCTTGTCAATGCGCACCATCTCCCTGTATGTCGCGATGTGGAACGGCAGATAGAAGAGAGGCAGAAGCCAGGGCCACACAGCCGGGAGGTAGCAGAAAAGAAAATTGACGATGCATGCTGCAATGCCGAGCCAGAGATATAGGCTGCGACCGTTCTTAGCGCCAATCTTCACGATGAGCGTGCGCTTGCCTGTGCGTCGGTCGTTGTCGATGTCGCGGTAGTTGTTGACGACGAGCAGCGTGTCTATAACCAGACCACAAGCCAACGACAAGCCGATGACAGTCAGCGGAATAGACAACAGAGGCGAGGCAGGGGCAACAAGCCAGTAGGTCATGCTCACAGGCACCAAGCCGAAGAACACGAGCACGAGCACATCGCCAAGACCCATGTAAGACAGAGAGATGGTGTAAAGAAAGCAAAACACCACGCACGCCAGACCCACAAGAATCATCTCCCATCCACCATACAGGATGAGTGGCAAGCCGACAACACAAGCAACGGCTGTCGTCAACAGCAAGGCGGAGCGCATGGCAGGAGCGGTGATCCACCCCTGTGAGCAAGCACGTTTGGGGCCGAGACGCTGTTCGTCGTCGGTGCCTTTCATGAAATCGAAATAGTCGTTCACAAAGTTGGCATCGATCTGCATTATCAAGGCAAACAGCATGCACAACACCGCCGGCACCCATCTCACCTCCACACCATGCAAAGCCACAGCACAGGCAATGCCTATCATCACAGGTACGGCAGCACCAGTCAACGTCTTTGGACGCGCTGCAAGGAACCACGCCTTGGCCGAATTTACTCTCACGTTTGTATCATCCATAATTTTTATGTATCTTGACGTTTCTAATTAACCGTTTTGAATTATTCTTTTAATTAATGTTGAATGTTCTTGCAAAATTAACCATAATAGATTAATTTTGCAAATAAATAGCAACAACATTCCTTATGGACACACGAAATGTAAGTCTCGACATCATGGAGTTTGTCGAACAAAATATTTTACCTAAATATGCGGCCTTCGACAAGGCTCACAACCTCTCTCACGCCAACAGCGTGATAAAACGCTCGCTGGAGTTGGCACGAAACATCGGAGCCGACATCAACATGGCGTACGTCATCGCCGCCTACCATGACCTCGGACTGGAGGGACCGCGTGCCATCCACCACCTGACGAGCGGCAAGATCTTGGCTGCTGACATGCGTCTGCGCCGCTGGTTCTCGCCCGAGCAGATAAAGATCATGCGCGAGGCTGTGGAGGACCACCGCGCCTCTGCCTCGCATGCTCCCCGCAGCATATACGGCAAGATTGTGGCAGAAGCCGACCGCGACCTACGTCCCGAGACGGTGTTCCGCCGCACGGTGCTCTATGGCTTGGCGCATTATCCGGAGAAATCGGAAGAGGAACAATGGAAGCGCTTCGTCGACCACATGGAAAACAAATACTCAGCCCACGGCTACATCAAACTGTGGATCCAAAACTCTCCTAACCAGGAAGCGCTGCGCGTGATAAGAGAAATTATCGTTGACAAGACGCTGCTGAGAAAAGAGTTTGACAAGTATTTTGGGGAAGAAACAATTTAAAAAATATGAAACTTGACATCAACGCAAACAAGGAGGAGTTTCTCGAACTGCTCCGCTCAACAAAGCGCGATGGCGTGGAAGACGTTATCAGCGATCTTGAAAACCTTGGGTTCTTTGAGGCACCGGCCTCGGCAGGACACCATCTTAACGTGGAAGGAGGATTGGTGAAACATTCAATCAACACCTGCCGCGCTGCACTCGCTATATGGGAAGCAATGAAGCCTCTTGAGCCGGCCTTGGAGACAGAGGTAAAACGCGACAGCATAATTATTGCCAGTCTGCTGCACGACGTGTGCAAAAGCGACATATACAGACGCTCTGTCAAGAAGCGCAAGAACGCTCTCGGACAATGGGAAGACTGTGAGGGCTACAAGATAACATATAAGGACTTTCCTATGGGACATGGCGAGAAATCGGTCATCCTGCTTCTGTGCAGCGGACTGGATCTCAGCGATGCAGAGATGCTCGCCATACGCTGGCACATGGGTGCCTTCGGTCTAAACATGAACAGCTATGAGGACGAGCGCTGCTACGACACAGCACGCAAGCTCTACCCGCTCGTGTCTATAATACAGACCGCCGACGGACTGGCTGCAAGCATACTCGAACGCACATCTGAAGACCTTGAGGATATTTAAACAGCAAAAGGCTTAAGACAAAAATATCTTAAGAAAAAGAGAAAAAGAGAAAAAGAGGAGAAGAAAAAGGAGAAGAAAAAAGGAGAAAAAGCAACAGAAGAAAAAGAGAAAAGAGGAACAGAAGAAAAAGAAAAGTCCAAAGAAAAAATGGACAACAAGAGGGTTGAAAGAAGACAACCTTAAACATGCAGAAGGTTTGTCGGAAGACTCTATTGTTACAAAAAAGACAGCAAAGATTTGGAACTTTAGCAATAAAGCAGTAACTTTGCACTATCAAAAAGGAACTGAAAGGAGAACGATACAGGGGATTGTGCCGATTTGATCGGGATACTCATCAATTTTAAAACAACAGCCGAGAAAGCTTCTTTTGTCAATGGCGGGCCATATAAAATCCGTAAGGAACTAAGCTGAAAAGCCGGTGGATTACAAAGACGGAGAGCACTCAATTCTTATATTACTCGGAGTTTCATCACATCATCGGGCAATTCCCTCTTTCTTTTTCTCTTTCACACCTTTCTCCCCTTTCTCCCAATCCTTGCTTTCAATCTTTACCCCACACAGAAAAGGAGTAAGAGATTAACCATTGCATGGAAAGTAGCTATTGCATGGAGATTAACCATTGCATGGAGATTAATCATTGCATGGAGATTATTCGTTGCAAAAATTTATCCAATTATAAATCTCAGCATTTTTATAAAACACAGCATTATGTTTTCTGGAATAGTAGAAGAGATGGCAACCGTTGTAGCCATCGAGAAGAATCAAGAGAATATCGATTTCACACTAAGCTGCTCTTTCACCAACGAGCTGACTATTGATCAGAGCGTGGCGCATAACGGCGTGTGCCTGACCGTGGTCAAGAAGACAGCCGACACATACACCGTGACAGCAATGAAAGAAACGCTCGACCGCTCAAACCTCGGACTGCTGAAGGTGGGCGACAAGGTTAACGTGGAGCGCTCCATGATGATGAACGGCCGCCTCGACGGTCACATCGTTCAGGGACATGTTGACGGCACAGCTGTTTGCAAAGAGAAGAAAGACGCACAAGGTTCTACCTACTACACGTTCGAGTATGAGTTTGACAAGGAGATGGCCAGCCGCGGCTATTTCACCGTAGACAAAGGCTCGGTAACGGTGAACGGCGTGTCGCTGACGGTCTGCAACCCCACAGCCAACTCGTTCAGCGTGGCTATAATTCCTTACACTCACGACAACACCAACTTCTGTGACATAGAGGTAGGCTCGGTGGTGAACATCGAGTTTGACATCCTTGGCAAATATATAGCACGCCTGAACGCACTTACAAAATAAAAAGAAAGGGAGAAAGAAAGAAGATGCACAAATATAAGACTTATATTTTTGATCTTGACGGCACCCTGTTGAGCACACTCGCCGACCTCGCAGCAAGCACCAACTATGCCTTGCGCACACACCACATGCCCGAGCGCTCTCTCGATGAGGTGCGCCGCTTTGTGGGCAACGGCGTGAAGAAGCTCATGGAACGTGCCATACCCGATGGTTTGAACAACCCTCTGTTTGAGGAAACCTTCGCCACCTTCCGCCAACATTACATGCAGCATAACCTCGACACCACGCAACCCTACCCCGGCATCATGCAGCTGCTTGAGCAGTTGAAGGCTGAGGGCAAGAACATTGCCGTGGTGAGCAACAAGTTTTATGCCGCCACCCGCGAGCTCTGTCGTCATTTCTTTGGCGACCTGGTGCCTGTGGCCATTGGTGAACGCGAGGACATTCGCAAGAAGCCTGCTCCCGACACGGTGATTGAAGCCTTGCGCGAGCTGGGCGTTGACAAGGAAGGTGCCGTCTACATTGGCGACAGCGACGTGGACATCATGACAGCCAAGAACAGCGGCATGCCTTGCGTAAGCGTGCTTTGGGGCTTCCGCGACAAGGAGTTTCTGCTTGAGCATGGGGCAACAACACTCATCTCTCAACCTGAGGACATGCCATAGGGAATTTTGAGTTTTGAGTTTTGAGTTTTGAATTATTGCGGCTTTGCCGCAATTAGGAATTGTTCAATTTTGAATTGGAAAATCAAAAATCGATAATTCAAAACTCAAAAATCAAAATTCAAAATTCAAAATTATTGCGCCAGCAGGCGCAATAATTTTGAGTTACTCGTAACGTATAGCCTCAATGGGGTCGAGCTGTGCAGCCTTCTTGGCTGGATACCATCCGAAGAAGACGCCAGTGAAGGTACACACGGCGAAGCTCATGATGATGCTCCACGGCTGAATGCTTATTGGCCAATGGGCAACGAGGTTCACGGTATAGGATGCTCCCACGCCAAAAAGCACACCAATGAGTCCGCCTGTGACGCTAAGCAAGATTGCCTCGATAAGAAACTGGTTGAGGATGTCGACACCACGCGCACCAACACTCATGCGCAGACCAATCTCGCGAGTGCGCTCCGTGACGCTCACATACATGATGTTCATGATGCCTATGCCGCCCACAATGAGCGAGATGCCAGCCACACAGCCAAGCAAGATGGTCAGCATGTCGGTGGTCGAGTTCATCATGCTCGCCAACTCCTCCTGAGAACGTATGTTGAAGTCGTCAGAGTCGGCCTCGGTGGTATCAGTAGCGTCCTTGAGCTTATGCGTGCGTCGCAAGATCTTCGTTATCTCCTCCGTTGCCTGCTCGGTCACACCCTCGGTTATTGCCGAGCAGGTGATGCCCCCAAGATATGTCTGTGCAAGGATGCGCTTCATGACCGTGGTGTAAGGAGCGAGGGCGAGGTCGTCCTGGTCCATGCCCATAGAGTTGTAACCCTTCTTCTTCAGCACACCCACCACACGGAACGGTATGCTGTTGAAGCGCACCACACGTCCCACGGGATCAGAGCCGTCGGGGAAAAGGTTGTCTACGATGGTCTGACCGAGCACACACACCTTGGCGCTAGTCTTGATGTCGGCCTCAGTGAACATCTCGCCATCGCTCACAGAGAGCTGACGAATGTCGAGATAGTCGAGGTTAACACCATAGATGCTTGACGGTGTGTTGTTGTTGCCGTAGATCCACTGTCCGCTGCTGTTGACCGTCGGACTGATGCCTTTGATATAATTACACTCGTCCTTAAGAGCCTGATAGTCGGTGAGCTTAAGAGTCTCCATTGATGAGGCATCCTGTCTCACGCCACCTGGTCCGCGGTCTGCTCCCGGACTGATCATGATCATGTTTGAGCCCATCTCGGCGATGTTGGCCTGTATGCTTTTCTTTGAGCCTTGACCTATCGCCAACATCGTGATGACCGACGCCACGCCGATGATTATGCCGAGGGCGGTGAGGAACGACCGCATCTTGTTGGCAGCGATGGCGCGGAGGGCTATCTTGAATAAATTGCTGTAGTTCATAAAAAATTATGTAATGGTCACTTAACATCATCTATTCGTCCGAGTTTGGCGGCAACGCAGCCAGTCCGTCGGCAGCCGAGAGGATGTTATGGTTATACTCGTCGCTTATCACCTTGCCATCGCGCAGCATGATGTTGCGTGATGAGTAGTGGGCGATGTCGGGGTTATGTGTCACGAAGATTATGGTGCGTCCCTCGGCATGCAGCTTCTGGAAGAGCACCAAGATCTCAAACGAGGTGCGCGTGTCGAGGTTACCCGTAGCCTCATCGGCAAGGATGACGGCGGGGTTGTTGACAAGCGCACGCGCAATGGCGACACGCTGCATCTGACCACCCGACATCTGGTTTGACTTATGATACAATCGGCTACCCAGACCCACGGCCTTAAGAGCCTCCACAGCGCGGTCGAACCGCTCCTTCGCTCCCACAGCCGAGTTGTACATCAGCGGCAGCTCCACATTCTCCACACTTGTGGTCTTAGGCAACAGGTTATAGTTTTGGAAGATAAACCCAATCTTTCTGTTGCGCAGCACCGCACGCTGGCTCTTCGACATGGTACGCACGGAGATGCCGTCGAGCAGATACTCGCCACTACTCGGTGTGTCAAGGCAGCCGAGCTGGTTGAGCAGCGTCGACTTGCCTGACCCCGATTTTCCCATGATGGTCACGAACTCGCCCTCATAGATCTTGAACGACACGCCACGAAGGGCATGAACCGTCTCATCGCCGACGACAAACTCGCGCTTCACGTTCTGCAGTTCAATAACCGCTTTCTTGTTGTTATCCATACAGGTCATTCTCCTTTTGCCTTTATTTCTTCTTGTTCTTTCCCGGAGGGCCTGGCGCAAACGGACTCTTCTCGCTGCTGCCGTCGGCGGCGGCCTCATCGTCGGGCGAAGCCACGTTGATGCCTGTGATCACCTCTGCTCCGAGCTTCATGCCGCTGAGCAGCTCCGTGTTGGTGCCGTCGGTCATGCCTATGTTCACACGGTGAGCCACCAGACTGTTGCCCTCGATGGTCCACACCTTGTTCTTGCCGTTGCAGTCGACAATCTTACGCTTGCCAACGGTCTCCTTGGTAGGCGTGTAACGCAAAGCCTTTGAGGGCACACACGTCACGTTCTTGCGCTCGGCGGTGTAGATGGTAACGTTGGCTGTGAGACCCGGCTTCAGTTTGAGGTCAGCGTTGGGAGCGCTTATCACCACCTCATAAGTCACAACGTTGTTTGTCGTGGTGGCCTCTTGGCGCACCTGCTTTACCGTTCCATCGAAGGTGTCGTCGGGATAGGCATCAACGGTGAACGTCACACGCTCACCCTCCTTCACATCGCCAATGTCGGCCTCATCCACATCTGCCACCACCTGCATCTCCTTAAGGTTCTGCGCAATGGTGAACAGCTCCGGCGTAGAGAAGCTGGCAGCCACGGTCTGACCCTCCTCCACCGACTTTGACAGCACCACACCGTCGATGGGCGATGTGATGGTTGCATAGCCGAGGTTTGTCTGTGCGCGCTGCACATCCTCCTTAGCTGTGGCCACCTGATCCTTTGCCTGCTTGTAGGTGAGCTGTGCGTTCTCATACTCATCGGCGCTCACCAAACCTTTTTTGTAGAGTGTGGCATAACGCTTGAAGTTGGCCGACTCATAGTTGAGCTTGCTCTGTGCGCTTGCCAGCGTCGCCTTCGAAGCGTTAAGCTGACTGACGAGGTTTGTCTTGTCGAGCTCCGCTATGACCTGTCCTTTCTTCACCACCGAGTTGTAGTCGACATACAGTTTGCTCACGATGCCGCTCACCTGTGTACCCACGGTCACCGATGTCACAGGCTCGATGGTTCCTGTTGCCGTGACGCTGGTCATGAGGTTGGCAGGTGCCACCTTTGCCGTGTCGAACGACACCTCTTCTTGCTTCTTGCCGCCCGACATCGCCCAGGCAACAACAGCCACTATCGCCACCACGCCAGCGGCGATATACACTTTGCTTATCTTTTTCATCTCTCTCTTATTTGTTTTTTATTTCAATTCACCCGTCTTGTAGAAATTGAGCATGTTGAGGTTCAGAATTGCCAGATATTTGCTCTGCAGCTCGTTCTGCTGCGCCTTCAGGAGGTTATCCTTGCCCGTCATCAGTTCGACAATGTTCTTGAGACCCAGACGGAACTGCTCGCTCAGCAGGTCGTAGCTCACTTGTGCGCTCTGTGTCGACACCTGTGCCGCCTTAAACTTGTTCTGGTTCGTGACAGCCTGCAGCCAGTAGTTTTCCACGGTCGAGTAGAGCGTGGTCTGCTTGTCCTTCATGTCGAGCATGTAGCTTTCGCGTTGCAGCATGGCCTTGTTGGCAGCAGTCTTTGACGAGCGGTTGTCGAAGAGCGGAATGCTCAGCGTCACGCCGCCACCAACGTTAAAGTTGGTCTTCATCTGCGACCCCCATGCGTCGTTGCTCATTGACGTGGTGTTGGTCGCCACGCCGAGGTTCAGACCGATGGTCGGCATGCGTTGCGCCTTGGCAATCTTCAGGCTCAGGTCGCTGCTCTCCACACCGAGCTGTGCCGCCTTGATCTCTGGACGGTGCTCTATGGTCGCCGTGTAGACATCGTTGAGCGCCGGCACCGCTTCGAGCGCCATGGCATCGGTCGCCTCTGGCACAGCCACGTCAAACTCGTCGTCGTTGGTGATCTGTAGCAGTTGCTTGAGCTGGCGCTTATAGTTGCGAAGGTTGCTCTCTGCCTCCACAATGTTATACTCATCCTGTGCGCGCTGCGAGGTGAGCTGTGCGAGGTCAGCCTTACTCATCTTTCCCACGCCCACCATTGTCTTTCCGCGCTCCTCGTTGGCCTTGCTTGTCTCAAGGCTCGACTTGTTAACCTTTATGGCCTCGTTCGAATAGAGAATCTGCACATAGAGCTGCGCGATCTGCTCCAGAATGTTGTTAGCGGTCTGAGCCGAGTCGAGCACCGCCTGTTGCTCCGTGAGCTTGTTGAGCTTCACCTGGTTGGTGTTGCGTCCGCCGTTCCACACGGTCCAGTTGCCGCTCACCGAGTAGGATCCGTTATAATAGGTCTTGTCCACGCTCGACTGCACATATCCGTTGGCAACAGTCTGGCGTCCGGTTTCCGGCCACGGACGATAAGTGATGTTTTGAGAAGTAGAAAAATCAAGCGACGGTAGCAGCGCCGCCTGACTCTGCTTCACGTCTTCAAGAGCCGTGAGCTGCTGCACCTTGGTTTTCTTCAACGATATGTTGTTGGCAAGGGCATAGTTAACGCAGTCGCCCAACGTCCATTGACGTGCCTCTGCCTGAGAAAACGAGACGAGAAGGAGGGCTACAGCCACACATGTTTTTGAAAATGTCTTCATCTTATGTTCTTGATAAATTAGTTCTGTCGATAATTAATGTCATTTGGCTATTAGATGCAACAAGACGCATAAAAGTTTATCACCAGGGCCAAACATTAACACTTGTTTGTATTTTCCTCATTTTTTGTAACATTTTATCATAATTCAGCAACAATTAAACATTGCGACCCCAATATAAAACATACAAAAAGAGCGATATATGAAAAAATAAGATTACTTTTGCAAATTGAAAAGGAGATAAAAAGAAAGAGAACAAACAGAAAAAAGAAAGAGAACAAACAGAAAAAGAAACAAGAAAAGCATAAAAAAGACGAACATGAAAAAGAACCTTATAAAGAAATGTGCAGTGGCAGCAGCAGCCTGTGCCGTGATGGCAGCAGGTGTGGGCTACTACTACTTTTTCTCGTCCATGTCTAAGGACGGCGAGACACATTATGTTTATGTAGACGACAACGACAACATCGACTCGGTCTACACCAAGCTGTCTGATGTCTCGGCAAGCCACTCGCTTGCTGCTTTCAAGCTCCTCACCAACGCCACAAGCTACGCCTCGCATGTGCGCACAGGACGTTACGCCATCGAGCCGTCAACAGGAGCCTTGCAGACGTTCCGCCACATGAGAAACGGGCAGCAGACGCCTGTTAACCTGACCGTGCCGTCCGTTCGCACGCTCGACAAGCTGGCCGCCGAACTGTCAAAGCGACTGATGGTTGACAGCGCCGACATTGCCAAAGCGCTCACCAGCGAGGCCACATGCGAGAAATATGGCTACGACACAGCGACCATTGCCTGCATGTTCATACCAAACACCTACGACATCTACTGGAACACATCGGTGGAGCGCCTGCTCGACCGCATGCAGAAAGAGAGCAAACGCTTCTGGGAGGGCGACCGCACGGTGAAGGCGCAACAGATGAAGCTCACACCCAACGAGGTGATAACACTGGCAAGCATCGTGGACGAGGAGACGGCGAACGACGAGGAGAAGCCTATGGTGGCAGGAATGTATTATAACCGTCTGATGCTCCGCAATGCCGAATATCCCGAAGGCATGCCGCTGCAAGCAGACCCCACGATCAAATATGCGTGGAAGCGTTTCGACCTTAAGCGCATATACAACAATCTGCTGCACATCAAGAGTCCCTACAACACCTACGTCAACCCTGGCTTACCCCCAGGCCCCATCCGCATTCCTTCGGTTGCCGGCATCGATGCCGTGCTTAACCATGTGAACCACGACTTCATCTACATGTGCGCAAAGGAAGACTTCAGTGGCACCCACAACTTTGCCCGCTCTTATAAGGAACACCTACAGAACGCAGCAAAATATAGCAAGGCTTTGAACGAAAGGGGAATAAAATAGAGATTTCATTATTTCCCTGTTTAGGCTCATATATTATTGCCGTGTGTTAACAATCTATTTCGCGCTTTGCGCGTTTAGTTTATAACATTAATGCCCGTTAATTGAACATTAATTAAACATTAATAAAAAACCGCGCGGTGCGCGTTTTAATGATAATTAATGGATAATTAATGGGCATTAATGTTATAAAAACAAGCAAAGCAAAGCTTTGCGAGCATCACAGAAAAAATATTATTAAACCATTAAATCATTAAACAATTAAACCATTAAATTATTAAATCGTTAAACCATTTAATCGTTAAAATGTAGATGCAACAAAAAAGCCTCAACCTTTTCAGATTGAAGCTTTCTGCGGTGCGTACGAGACTCGAACTCGTGACCCCATGCGTGACAGGCATGTATTCTAACCAACTGAACTAACGCACCATTGTTAGTTATTTGCTATCGTAAATGAGCGTTGGCGGTGCGTACGAGACTCGAACTCGTGACCCCATGCGTGACAGGCATGTATTCTAACCAACTGAACTAACGCACCATTCAAATCGCGTCATTTCGTTTTAGCGAGTGCAAAGGTAGACATTTTTTAGTTACCCACCAAATTTTTCGACAACTTTTTTACAAAAAAAATTGCATTACCACCGCATTATGGTAGTCTTTGCCATCGAAAAGCCAATCTTCAAGCACCATCTTGCTCTTAAAGCCAAGCGACGAGAACAGATTCAGAGACGGCATATTATCCTCACGCACAACGGCATAGAGCTGATGGAGATGAAGCGTACGAAGAGCATACTCCATAATTTGCCTTATCGCAGCCCTTGCGTAGCCTTTTTTCCGGTGTTCGCGACAAATGACGATGCTCACCTCTGCCCTTGCGTGAGATGGACAGAAATTCACCACATCGGCAACGCCCACCAGTAGGCCTTCTTCGTTCTCCACAACCATGCGCACCTGCTTGTCGGCATAAATATCTGCCGAGGCGTTGGCAATGTAATCGTGCAAGATGTATCTCGAATAAGGCACGTTGTTCTCTCCCACATCCCACACGTCGCGGTCGTTCTCTATGCGGTAGAGAGCATCGAGGTCTTCGGGTTCCATTGCTCGGAGACGAACAACAGCCATGGTCGTTTCAACGTTAAAGCTCTTTTCAGCGTTAAAGCCTTTTTCAGCGTTAAAGCCTTTTTCAGCGTTAAGACCCTTTTCAGCGTTAAGGCTCATATCCTCTTGAAGGCTTATATCTTTTTTCTCGCCACTGTTCATCTCAGCACCTCCTCACATGTTATGATTATGCCTGTTGTCTTATCGAAAGTTCCAATGCCCACGCCCTTGTTGTCGTCGTTGGCAAAGATGTCGAAGATCTGTTCATAGCTATAAGAGCAGACATCATAGACCGCCACCACATCGCCCTTAGGCATCGGCATGTCCACATGTCCACGGGGCAAGCTCTCCGCCGTGCCTTCATGGAACGTGGCATCGAGACCTTTCTTGCGTGCTATCTTGCGACAACGCTCAAGAGCATCGTTACAGCCAATGAAGACATAAGACGTTGTTGCCACCCTGTTACGGCTGAAAAAGCCCAGGCTCTTTCGCACACGTCCAATCAGCATCTTAAACAGAGCTGCCGTGGCCTTGACCAAGATGGCACCCTTGACGGGCACACTGAAGAGCAAGGACAAGTGGCCATAATGTTTTCGGAAGAAGATGAACATGGCATCGTAGAACACATGGACATAAGCAAACGACGACTTATGCGTGCTCTCACCCTTATAATGGAGAATGCGGGCCGGCACATACCAGTTTTCATAGCCCCCCTTAAGCAGACGATACGAAAGGTCTATGTCCTCGCCATACATAAAGAAATCTTCATCGAGCAGCCCTATCTTGTCGAGAGCCTCATGACGCACCATGCAGAAAGCCCCACTGATGACCTCTATGCGCTCGGCGCTGCTCCACGGCAGGTAACCCATATAATAATGGCCGAAGCGACGGCTCTTAGGGAAGCGGGCACACAGACCGCTCATCTTGTAGAAGGCGGTTAGCGGTGTTGGGAAGCCGCGGCGCGACTCCATAGCAGGTGTGCCGTCTACCTTGAGCATACACACCCCTACCCCTCCTGCCTTAGGATGGGCATCCATGAACGCCACGACCTCGTCGAGAGCGTTCTCGCCAACGATGGTGTCGGGGTTGAGCAACAGCACATAGTCGCCCGAACATTGTCGTATGGCAATGTTGTTGGCGCGTGCAAAACCGAGATTGTGGTTACTGCTTATAATGTTGACTGAAGGAAAGCGGTCGGTGAGATAGTCGACCGATCCGTCGCGCGAGTGATTGTCAACAACAAACACCTCCGTAGCAATGTTTTCTGTCGCCTTAAAGACCGACAACAGACATTGCTCGAGATAAAACTTAACGTTGTAGTTGACAATAATTACAGAGAGTTTCAATGGAAAAGCGTGTTAAAGTGCTGACTTGCCTTCATTGTTGTCGCCAAGCTCGCCGGTTGCATCGGCATGATTGCCGGCTGCATCGGCCGGTTCGCCGGCTGCATCGCCAAGCCCCTCTTCATCTCCACCCATGCCAACCTCTGCCTCACAGCGCGACATTGACGGGAACACGAAGAAAATGCACAGCGCCAGGATAATGGCCAGATAGCCAAAGGCGACATTCATGAAAAGATAATAAAGCAGGGTGTTGACAACCATGGGCACCGTGAGCATGGCCAGACGCAGAGAGCCAAGGCAGAGCAAGGCCTGGGGTGTGCGCAGACGCTTAGCCACAGCACGCAGCTTAAAGAGTTTCAAGGCCAGAGGAATGAAGGCGATGGTAAGGATCTCCATCGCCACCGCTGCCACAAACTCGAAGTCGACCTGTTGACCTCGGAGCACGCCACAGGGCAGAAGGTCGGTCTCAAAGAGCACGACAGCCAACGCCACTATGGTGAGAGGCACAACGGCACTTATGAAAAGGATGTGTTGTGTACGTTTCATTTGTCATTTTTCATTTCTGTTCGGTTGATGATGGCACGTCCAAGCGTCACCTCATCGGTATACTCCAGCTCATCGCCCACGGAGATGCCACGCGCGATGACGCTTATCCTCACATCATAAGGTGCGAGCTTACGCGATATGAAGAAATTGGTGGTGTCGCCCTCCATCGTCGGACTGAGCGCCAGGATGACCTCCTCCACCTCGCCGCTGGCCACACGCTCCACGAGCGAGTCGATAGCAAGGTCTGAAGGTCCCACGCCGTCCATTGGTGAGATTACGCCACCGAGCACATGGTAGAGGCCGCCATACTGCTGCGTGTTCTCCACCGCCATCACGTCGCGAATGTTCTCCACCACACATATCGTGCGAGTGTCGCGTTTGGGGTTGGCGCAGATGGGACAGATGTCGGTGTCGCTGATGTTGTGACACACACGACAATAGCGCACCTCATGCCGCATCTTGCTTATCGCTCCGGCAAACGCGTCGACGCTGTCGGTGCTCTGCCTCAACAAGAAGAGTGCCAGGCGCAGGGCTGTCTTACGTCCCACGCCAGGCAACTTTGACAATTCGCCCACAGCATCGTCGAGAAGCTGTGAGGGATAGTTTTGTTCTATCATCAGTGCCCGTTAGTCGTTGAACAGATAAACGCCGATACCCACCTTGAAGCCAACGGTCGAATAGTCGCTGTGGCTCTTGAACGACTGGTCATAGTAGATGGCAGGTTCAAGGGTCACGGTGCGGCTGAGGAAGTAAGCATAGCCCACCTCGAAGCCAGGCATCACATCGGTGTAACCCTTGGCGTGAGCCAGCTTGCAGTTCATGCCGAGATAGATGCCGTTCTGCTCAATGTAGTAGCGGCCGCCAACACCAAACGAGTAGGTGTCGCTGATGTCCTTTGAGCCATAGTGGTTATAAGCCAGCGATCCGTAAACGAGCCAGTCGTCGGCCACCATGTAACCCATCTGACCCGAAGCACCCATGTTAAACTTTGTGTTGCCGCTGTAGCTCATGTTGAGACCAGTGAGCGAACCGTTCATATAAATTTTTCCTTGCTCAAACTGTGCGTTTGCGGCTACCGACACCATCAGCGCAGCAACCAATGCGTAAAGTTTCTTTATCATACTTATCTTTCTTGTTTAAAATATTCCTGTTTAAAGTATTCCTGTTTAAAATATTCCTATTTAAAATAAGGTGTAAACATCAATGAGGCGGCATGTCACCAGTGCATGTCGCCTCACCTTATTATATATAACGCCCGAAAGGGCAGAAAATTATATTTTAGCCTATTATTCTGTTTTTTTTCACACAGCAGCGTGCTTCTTCCACCAAACAAACCATATTATAGCCACGGCAAAGACAGCGAGACCAAGACCATAGCCAACCCATCCTTGCAGACCGAACGCCTGGTTTGACACGAAGATAAACGTTGAGCACACGGTGGTCATGAACAGGGCGGGGATGAGCGTCATGACATAACGTTTCTTCTGCTCCACAAGATAGACGGTGAGCGCCCACAGGGTGAACACGCTGAGCGTCTGGTTCGCCCAACCAAAATATTGCCAGATAACATTGAAGCCGTCAGGGTTCTCCATCTGCCACACAAGCAAGAGCACGGCAGCAACGAACATCGGAATGCAGATATAGAGACGGCGGCGTATGGCACGCTGGTCTATGCCCAACGCATCGGCAACGATAAGACGGGCGCTACGGAAGGCGGTGTCGCCACTGGTGATAGGTGCTGCCACAACACCGAGAAGTGCCAACAAGCCACCAAACATGCCGAGCCATCCTGAGCACACATGCTCCACGACCTCGGGAGCGGAGAAGAACTGGATGAGCGACTTGCCGCCATCGGCTTGAGCTATGAACTGGTCGGCCACAGCAGCAGGCACAACCTCGCGCCAACCACCATAATAGAAGAAATACATTGACACCGTGGCCCAGATGAGAGCAACAATACCCTCCGTTATCATGGCGCCATAGAAGATGGGGCGACCATGATGCTCGCTCTTCATGCAACGAGCCATGAGCGGACTCTGGGTGGCATGGAAGCCACTGATAGCTCCACAGGCAATGGTGAGGAAGAGACATGGAAAGATCGGATTCTTCGTCATATAACCCTCTGTGCCCAGCCATGCAGGATTGCTGTTGAGATTGCTCGTGCTCAGGTCGCTCCACAGCTCGGGCAGCTGTGGCATCTTCACAAACAGCCCAATCATCAGAGCCACAGCCATGAACAGCAGTGAGAAGGCAAAGAGCGGATAAACCTTACCTATAATCTTGTCGATGGGGAGCATTGTGGCTATGATGTAATAGATGAAGATAAGAACAATCCACATCATCACGGACCCACCAATGCCATGAAGGATAATGGCAGGACTGTAGACAAACACCACGCCCACCATCATGAGCAGCAGCACGGTGAACACAAGGTTCACTTTCTTTGTGCGATTACCAAGATACTTGCCCACAAGTTCGGGCAGACCCACACCGCCATTTCTAACAGAGAGCATTCCACTCATATAGTCGTGCATAGCCCCTGCAAAGATGCAACCAAGCACTATCCACAAATAAGCCACAGGACCATACCATGCACCCATGATGGCTCCAAAGATGGGGCCTGTGCCAGCGATGTTGAGAAACTGAATCATGAATATTTTCCAGCTTGGCAACACCACATAGTCGATACCATCGGCCTTTGACATCGCGGGTGTGGGGCGGTCGTCGGGGC
>ERZ1031449.176-NODE-176-length-16419-cov-5.610792_pt1 | contig 16419 bp, 11 predicted proteins | sample MGYA00516705_ERZ1031449 | MGnify/ENA primary metagenome ERZ1031449 (study PRJEB33719, sample SAMN04261152) | wastewater metagenome | biome: rural village; feature: human; material: feces | host: Homo sapiens | place: El Salvador | collected 2013-01-14 ... | reverse complement strand
ATAATAGTGTGTTATATAATTTTCCACTTTACAACTACAACAAGTTTATCTAAAAAAATATTTGTAGTAACAAGCATATGTTGTTTATGTTCATTTGCAAGTTTCTTTGCTTATATGTGTGACTGTGTATTAAATCCTACTCTTTCCCCTGAATACAACACAATAGAATATGATTTGTTTCAGCTGGGATTTACCTTCTTATTTGGATTGATGTTACTATATTTTATGTCTAATCAATATTCATGGATGATTGACAACATTGACATTCCAAAAGTATGGAATACTGCAATTATATTTCCTATTCTATTGACTGCATTAACTATATATTCAGTTCCTAAATATTACAAAACTATGCATGTAGGTAGGGTGTTTCCTATTGCAATTGCTATGTTTATTGTAGCATTTATATTGTACATAGCAATATTATGGCTATTCTACACCATCAGTAAAAATATTACGGAAACAAACAAGATTGAAGAAAAAAATCATATTCTTGAAATTCATAATAGCCAATACAAAAATCTTCAGCACTATATGGAAGAAACCTCAAAACTAAGACACGACTTTAAACATTCAATACATATGATGAACATACTTGCAAATGAAGGCAATATTGATGAAATAAAAAAACATCTTAGTTTATATGAAGAAAAGTTAAATATTCAATCACCTAAAAAATATTGTTTCCAAAGTTCTATAAATGCACTACTAAACTACTACAACAATATTGCTAATAACGAAAACATTAAAACTAACTGGAATATAAATATACCTAAAGAAATATTAATATCTGACTTTGATTTATGTAATTTACTGGGTAATATTTGTGACAATGCAATAAGAGGCAGTAATTCTGAAGAAAATGAAAAATACTTCAACTTAAAAGTAGATTTTTTAAACAACAGATTGTACATAGTTTCCAGCAACAATTTTGACGGTTATATTGAAAAAGAAAATGACAAATATATATCCACTAAAAAAGTAAAAAGTGGTGTTGGAATTTTTTCAATGGAAAGTGTAGCAGAAAAATATAATGGCATTGCTGAGATTATCAATAATGATAATAAATTTATGGTAAATGTAATGCTAAACAACATTAAAAATAAATAATAAAAAACGAGGATACTTGAAACCAAGTATCCTCTATTTTTTAGTTTATATGAACATAAATATTTTTAATTACTGCGTACAAGATTAATGCACCTATCATAACATACATAGAAATATTCTCTAGTTTGTTAAAAGGCTTTTTGTTATTATGAACCACATAATGATATTTGTGATAAACATAATCGCCAAACATTATTGGTAAAATAACTGTTATTACCGGATTGGTGAAAAATGCAGTTTTGAAATCAAGTCGCAAATAAGAAAGAAGAACCCTAGAAATACCACAACCGGGACAATCAAAACCTGTTGCAAATTTAATTGGACAAGGAATCTTGAAGCCTGTTGTGTATACTAGCACTACATATATACCACCAACAAGTAGCAGTAAAAATATAGGCTTGAGAGTTTTATACAATCTTTCTTTCATAAAAATTACATCTGTCCGTTATTATTCTGATTGTTATTATAATTTGCCTGAGAATTTTCTTGACCATTGCCGTTATAGTTAACACCGTTATAACCTGTGTTATTCTGATGAACATTGTTGTAACCTTGGCCGTTCTGATTTGTATAACCGTTGTTGTAGCCATTATTATAACCATTGTTATAGCCGTTATAGAAATTCTGACCGTTAAAGTTATCGTAATCAGAAATTTTATTTAGAGAATCCTGCATTAATGCAATAGCGATAATGCTTAGACCTAAAATAGCAAGAACTAAGTATAGAATATTAGAATTTGATGATGGAATACCACGCATATTCTTTGCATTATCCAGCTTTTCACCTACTTTATAAGCCCAATAAATTCCGTAAATACCACAAGTAACGATTGATAGTAATACAGCAATACCACCGGAAGTACCGTTAATATCGTTTACTGATTTGTTAGTATCATCAGTAACAACTACCATCCAGTAGATACCGTAGATACCACAAGTAATAACTGAAAATAGGATTGCTAATCCTATATTTCTTTTAGTTATCATAACATAGACCTCCTAATAATTGTTGCTTATATATTACCATAGTACAAATATATGGTCAACGAGTAAACATTAATATTGTAACATATCACAAGTTTACATACTGTTTTATGTTAATGTTTACTATTTATATTCCGGGACTATTCCATAACCTTTTTAAGTTCTTGAATAATTCTCAGAGAGTTATTTCTGTCAAAATAAGTAAAGCTATTGTCCCTCATTAATTTATATTCATAAGGAAGTCTAAAATTACTCTTTGCCATTTTGTTTATATCATTACACAAGTCAATTGCACTGATACTTCTGTCACCCATTAAGTCTTTATCCATATTAATATATGTGCCTACTGAGTTAATGAACTTTTCATAGTCGAACTGATAGAACAGTACAGGCTTACACATATAAAGCATATCGTAACATACTGAACTGTAGTCGGTAATAAGCAACTTGCTTTTCATTAGAATTTCATTCAGAGGTTTTTCTCCAATAACTGAAATGTGAATTCTCTTGTTATCAATCTTATCACTTGTAAAGTAATCTTTATATTTACTGTTGATACAGAAGTTTAGTTCTAGGTCATTATTAGCCAAAATTGTTTTTAGTTCTGCTGAGTTTAGCAGTTCAATATATCTATTATAGAAGTCACTGTCTAGGAACTTTTCACTAGGTACATCATCAAGCCAATTTCTTGTTGTTGGTACTAAGGCAATTTCGTTAGAACCATTTGACTTATCTTTTAATGCATCCCATCTTGCTAAACCGGTAATAGGAGTTTGTTCCTTTGAATAGCCTAACCATTTGTTTACAATTTCTCTTTCTTTCTTAGAAGAAACAACAAATACATCAGTATCACCGGCTTTACCTTTACCGTAGAATTTATCAATTCTCTTTAGTGAGGTTACACCGTGTTGTAAGAAAATATGTTTCTTAAATCTTATTCTTTCGGCAATTACCGAGTTGTTTGGTCGCCAAATATAACAGTCATTCTTGGAATGAGTATATACTAAGTTCTTTGCACCTAACAGATAAATCATATGCTTAAACGACATAAAGTTAAGCACATTACCCTTGTATGGTTCAACATTTTTATAGTCAGGTGATGATGGGTCAATAACATAACAAATCTTTGACTTTAACCTTTTTTCTACTCTGTGGTCCATACAATGTTTAAAGAAATAGTAACCGTTATCTTGAGCAGTTTGTGACTTTCTTTCATACACTAAGGTAATGTTCTTGTGGTTATAGTACCACTTTAGAACCTTGTGACAACATACTGCTAAAATTTCTTTCATCTTAAATCTTCTTGAGTCACAAGGGCTAATCTGTCTAATCATAAAGGCAAGTGTATCCCTTGTAGTAAAGTAAGGGAACAGAATATCGGTATCTTTCTTATTAGAAAATCTGTAGAAATTTTCACTCATTGACTTGTGATACAGATAGTCATACATTTGTCTTTTATCTACATACACATTGGCAAAATATGCAGTTCTACCATCATTAAATACTGCATAAACATCCCATACAGACTTTTGTAATTCAATCTTGGATAAATCAAATCTACCTCTTAGATGAGTGTTGTCACCACTAGGAATAAGCTCTGCACTTGTATAGTAAATTCTTCTGTCTTCACTGTCTTTAAATCTATATGACAAAGCATAGCCTGTGAAATGTTCTTTGTTATTTGTAATATCAGTTACAATATAAAGGTACTTATCCTTGAAATATGCCTTTTGGTAAGAAACAGAAACTTTATCCTTAAATAAAGAAAGTCTGTCCTTTACTCTAACATAGAAAGTACCGTTACTGCCATACATAGGTTCAACAACTGCAATAGTATCTTTGATAGTTAAAGTTTCTACCTCTTGAAGGTACTTTTTGCTTTCATCTTCTTTGTAGTCAGGTGCAGAAACCTTTCCACAATACATATAACCGTTATAGGAAAATGCAACGCAAATTGAATATGTACGGGAAGTTATATCTTCCATAGCTTCTTTAAAAGCTGAAAAGTCAACTATAAATTCATTTTTCTTAGGGTTAAATTCTGTAACATCAAGAATAATTTTTTCTTTAATTGAAGTACAATGGGCAAATACACTTAAATCACTTACGCCGCTAAGGTCTGTGTATAAAGAAATACGATACTGTCCTAACTGGTCAACTGACTGTGCACCGTAAAATACTCTTGTAGCAACAAAGTTTGGTGAGAATAAAATTCTCTTAGCAGTATTTTCCGGTGTAATCTCAACACCATTGTAAGGTAAAATAGTAGAGAACTGTAGCTTATAACTTTCTGTTGCTGTAAAAGTAATCTCATCAATTAAAGTTCTGTGCTGAAGTTTATCTGTAGCAGATAATTCAAGAATATTTTCATAATTTTCTTTATCCTTAATTTGTACAGAAGAATAATATCTTTCACCGTCAATATCGTAATATGTATGAAGGTTAAACACATCAGGCTTTATTCCCTGAAAATATGTTCTTGGCAATCTACATTCCAACACATATTTATCACCCATATCACGAATTAAATATGGCTTAAAATCATAAACAGTCTTTACATTTGGCAAGGCTGATTTAAAGCTGACACCAAAGTTAGTGTAGTTGGAAATTTTCTCTAATGTAACATCAAAGCAAAAGTCATCTTGAAATATCTTAAAATTATCAACAGTATTGCTGACAATATAATCAACTCTGCTGGATTTATTAATTAAAATAAATCCGAAATATCCTGATGTTGTAATATTTGTAATCAAGTTAACTTCTTCTTTTCTATATTCAGCAGAAGAAATTGAACTGTAATATAATAATCTTTTATCTTTAGTTAGTCTGTATTCGTCCTTAATACTCTTTGAATATAATCTACAAAAAGTAAGATGACCGTTACCCTGAAATACAAGGTAAAGTTTAAACCTTAGTGGTACATAATCAATCTGTAAATAATCAAAACCATCAAAATTAATAGTACAAAGGTCACTGTTTATCTTGATGTCCTTATACCATAAATATTTGTTGTGAGAATCAAGAAGTGCAAAAGCAACTGCATCTTTATAGTTAACATCTTGATGAGGAAATCTAATAGTTACCTTGTTTTCTCCTTCACCGATTAACTCTGCCTTTATACGATCTTGTATTATTATTTCTTTATCAGAAAATTCATCCAGCAAACCAAAATATTTCACAGCTTTTGCCTCCTCTCTTGAAAATTATAGCACAAAAAAATAATGAAATATAGTGGATAAATTAGTTTTTTGCAATTTTATACATTCTACATAAATAGGCAGTTTATTTATAATACCTTTTTATACAATATAAAATTTGCATTTTAAGTTAATTTTTTCAAAAAGAAAAGCACCTCATTGAGGTGCTTATAACTTTTAGTCAAAGATTTTCATTTTCTTAATTTCTCTTACAATACGTGCAGAGTTATTACGGTCTGTAAATGCAAACTTAGAATCTCTCATAATTTCATACTCTCTAGGTTGTTTGAAATTATTTTTACAAGCATTTTCAAAGTCATCAAGTAACTTATCAAGTGTTAAACTACGATAACCGAACAAATCTTTTTCCATATCCAAATATGAACCATGGATTGTGTTGTATAGGTCATAGTCGAACTGATAGAACAGTACAGGCTTATTCATATAGTAAACATCCCAACATACTGAACTATAGTCGGTAATAAGAAGTTTACATCTCATCATAAGCTCATTTAGAGGTTCTTCACCATAAGGGATAAGTCTCATTCTGTCACTTGTAACATTAAAGTTGCTGATATAATCCTTGAACTTAGGGTGAATATAGAAGTTAAAGACTAAGTCATATTCTTCCAACAACTTATTTAGTCTTTCACTGTGCAATAACTCTGAATAGTTCTTGTAGTAATCACTCTGTAGGAATGTACTGTCCTCAGCTTCATCAAGCCAACTACGCCATGTTGGCATAATTAGGATTTCGTTATAATCCTTAGACTTATCAATTAGGTCATCCCAACGAGCAAAACCTGTCATACAAACTTCTGAACTCTTGTAACCAAAGTTATTAATAATGATTGAGCGTTCTTCGGAAGAAGTAGCAACAAACTTATTAACAGGGCTGACACTCTTCTTACCAAATACGTGGTCAACTCTCTTAAGAGCAGTAACACCATGTTGTAGGAAGAATAGTTCCTTATTCTTTAGGTTGTCAGCAATAAATGAGTTGTTTGGTCGCCATACATAACTGTGAGGCTTTGAGTCTGAAGAAACAAGTAGCTTTGCAGCAAGTAAATAAACCATATGGTCCAGAGATAGGAAGTCAATTACATGGTCATCATACTTCTTTACTCTTTCATAGTCTGAACAGTTCTTATCAATAATATAATAAATCTTTGCATTTAGAAGTTTTTCAGCATCATGCTCCATACAGTGCTTAAAGAAACAATAACCGTTATCTTGAGCACAAGTACAGAACTTCTCATAAATCAAAATAATATTTTGACTTGCAAGTTTCTTCTTGTCTTTCTTATAAATCTTTAGAGCCTCAAATTCTCTTGCTCTAAATTCTGATGAGTCATGAGGAGTTTTTTCTCTCATTAAGAAAGCAACAGTATGAATAGAAGTATGGTAAGGGAAAATAATATCCTCACCTTCTTCTGTTTTGATTGTACAATCAACCTGTTTTTCCACTCTGTTCTTATCGTAAAGAACCTTATGAACCTGTCTGTCTGTGATGGTGATACTTGCACCGTATCTTCTGCCATCTTCTTCAAAAACAGCATATAAGTCCCAGATAACTCTCTTTAAATCAAACTTAGACATATCAATACTTGCAGAAAGATATGTGCCAAGAACATTCTTTTCAATTGTACCTTCAACAAAGTAAGCAAGTCTGTCTTCACTCTTCTTATATCTGTAAGTAAAAGCAAAACCTGTAAACTTATGTTGGTCACTTCTTGGAATCTTTACAACAACATCCATAATGCTATCATGGAAGTTTAGACTCTTATACTTAACAGAAACAAGGTCTTTCTGTGAAAGCAGTGTTTCTCTTACTCGAATGTACATAATACCGGAAGCAAAGTACATTGGTGCTAATGATACTTCTACACCGTTAACATCAAATCTCTCAAGAACCGGAAATACTCTATTTTCAAGTTTCTTAATTTCAGGGTCTGTTGATTTACCATGGAAAGCAGGATTTTTAAGCTTAGCAGGATATAGTAAACCTTCATATAAGAAAGCAACACATACCATATATGATCTGGCTGTAAAGTCTTCACAAGATTTTTCAAGTTTAGAAACATTGATTACAAGATCACCGGTATTTTTATCCCAGCTGACAACATCAACAATAACCTTTTCCTTTGTCTTTGGATAGTAACAATAAGACTGAATTCTGTCAACACTGCTCATATCGGCATTAAGGTGAACTTTGTATTCACCATTTTCACTAACACTGTGTGTACCATACAAAATACGTGAAATAGTAAAGTTATCCTGAAGGATTGTTTCTTCAAGGCTATCATTTACAAGTTCATAACCAACAGTCGGTGCAACAGTAACAAACTGAATACCATTATCAAGTGCACGAATAGTAAATGACTTTAGCTTATCATTCATTCTTGTAAATTCATCATAAGAAATTAATCTTATCTTTTTTGATAAAGCCGGATTAACCGGTTTAACACAAGTGTAGTAATCCTTGCCATCTACCTTATATCTAACATATAAATGTAGTGTAGCAGGTTTATCTAACTTAACAAAATCTCTTGATAAGTTACAGTGACAAACTACATAATCTCCCATATCATCAAAAGGTTGTTCCGGAATATCATAATAAACAGGTTCTTCATCTGCTTTATCCATACCAACCAAAGCCCACTGTGTAGCCTCTTTGACTTTGTTTACCTTTACATCAAAGGAGAATTTATCATCAACTATATTTAAGTCTGTAACTACATTTGTAAACTTGTAATTGTAAATCTGTTCTTTATTGAATACGAATAATGCGTAATAACCACCTCTGGTTATATTTACACAAGCACAACAATCTGTATCTTCATATTCACCTTCAAAAATAACATCATAATAAAGTAAATCTCTATTATAAGTTTCTGAATACTTTTCCTTTACGCTTTTGCTATACAATCTACGTAGATAAAGCATTCCGTCTTCTTCAAAAACAGCATAAAACTTATATCTTACATGAGTTTTACCTGTAATGAAATAGTCAAAACCATCAAACTTAATTGTGTTTTTGCCTACAGATACTTTTGCATCGTTATACCAAAAATATTTATGGTCATAGTCCAAAGTTGCAAAACCGATAATTGACTCAACATCAAAGTTCTGTTTAGGAAGATCAACAGTTACTGAATTATCCCCACAGTCTGCTATTTCTGCAATAACAGAACCCTTAATTACAACTTCTTTCTTATTTTTATCACAAAATTCATTTAAGAATCCACAGAAATTCATCTATATACCCTCCTGTATCCATATGATTATAACATACATAGTCCAAATATTGCAATATATTTAACAAATTTCATTACATAGATTTAATCAAACTGGCTTTGATATAGTTCTTTGTAGAAACCGTTTTGCTCCATAAGTGACTTATGAGTACCACTTTCAATAACTTTACCGTCTTTCATAACAAGGATAAGGTCACTTTCCACAATAGTCTTTAGTCTATGAGCAACAACAAAACTTGTTCTGTTCTTCATAAGTTTCATAAAGGACCTTGTAATTCTCTGTTCTGTCAGCAAGTCAATTGATGAAGTAGCTTCATCAAGAATTAGAATTGGTGGTGGGTTAAGCATTAGTCTTGTAATACAGATTAACTGCTTTTGACCTGTTGACAATGAACCACCGTCTTCACCGATAAATGTATCATAACCGTTGTGAAGTTTCTTTATAAATGAATGTGCATGGCTTTTCTTTGCAGCTTCAATAACCTGTTCATCAGTTACATTTTCATTGCCGAAAACAATGTTTTCTTTAATTGTACCACTTTTTAGCCAGGTATCCTGTAGCACCATACCAACATTTTGTCTTAATGACTTTCTGCTAACTGTGTTAATATCAACACCGTCAACCTTAATTGAACCACTGTCAATATCGTAGAAATGCATTAATAAGTTGATTAAAGTTGTTTTACCACAACCTGTAGGACCTACTACTGCAAGTCGCTGACCACTCTTTAGTTCAAAGGATAGGTTCTTAATAAGTTCTTTATTTTTATCATAAGAAAACGCAACATCACTAACAGTAAAGTCACCTTTAACATTACTAGGCAATTGACCTTTTGCATCACTTTCTTTTTCAGCATCAATAACTTCAAGCAATCTACCTGCACAAGCAATGGCGTTTTGTAGTTCGGTAATAACACCTGTAATATCGTTAAATGGCTTTGTGTATTGGTTTGCATAAGCTAAAGATGCTGACAAGTTACCTACTGTAATAATGCCGTTAATTGCAAACAATGCACCACTTAAACCAACTACTGCATATACAATTGAGTTAACAAATCTTGTACAAGGGTTAGTCAGTGATGAAAAGAAAGTTGCATTTAGTGAGTCCTTACCAAGTTCTTCATTGATAACATCAAAGTTTTCAGAATTTTCATCTTCTCTATGATAGGACTTTACCACCTTAATGTTACTTAACATTTCTTCAATATAGGAAGTTTCCTTACCTCTTTGTTCACTTTGTTTCTTAAAGTATTTATAAGTTTTCTTTGAAATAAACTTAGAAACAAAAAGTGAAAGTGGAGTTAATACCAACACAATAAGCGCCAGCCAAATGTTGATTGTAAACATAAAGAACAGTGTACCTAAAATAGTAATAACACCTGAGAATAGGTTTTGGAAACCTAGAATTAAACCATCAGAAAACTGCTCTGCATCTGCAATAATCCTACTTACAATATCACCGGTATTTCTGCTGTCAATATAAGAAACAGGAACATATTGCAAATTATTAAATGCATCGGTACGCATATCCTTAACAGTATTGTTAGCCATTCTGTTGTTTAAGGTATTTGTAAAATACTGAGAAATACCACCAATAATAATTGCCACTAAAATAAGAATTAAAATCTTAGTTAGTCCGGCAAAGTTAACATTACCTTTACTAACAATCATATCAATTGCTTCACCGGCAAGTACAGGAATATATAGTGTACATACTGTTGAAAATAAAGTTAATACAAGTGAAATTATAAAAGAAAACTTGTACTTACCAATGTACTTTAAAACTCTTTTTATTACATAAGAACTTTTCATTATGATGCCTCCTTGTTACAAGACTCATAAATATCCTTATAGGTTTCACAATTCTTCAGCAGTTCTTCATGAGTACCTACACTCTCAAGAGCACCGTCATTTAGTACAAGGATTTTGTCACAATGTTCAATAGTTGATGTTCTCTGTGAAATAATAAATGTTGTTCTGTCACCCTTTGAGTCAGCAAGAGCTTGACGCAAAGTCTTGTCTGTCTTATAGTCAAGTGCTGAGAAACTGTCATCAAGAATAAGTATAGGAGTGTTTCTTACAATACCTCTTGCAATAGAAAGTCTTTGCTTTTGACCACCTGAAAGGTTCTTACCTTGTTCAAGGATAACTTCATCAAGGCCTTTACTTTTGTTACTGATAATTTCTTTTGACTGAGAAATTTCAATAGCCTTTTCAATATCTTCTGCTGTAGCATTCTTAGCACCGAAAGTAATATTTTCTTTAACAGTACCACTAAACATAGTAGCCTTTTGCATTACAACAGAAATATTATCGTTTAATTCTTCATCAGAATAATTAAGAATATTCTTGTCATTAAGGATAATATCACCACTTGTAGGTTCATAGAAACCACAAAGTAAGTTCATAACACTTGTTTTACCACTGCCTGTACCACCGATAATACCAACAGTATCACCCTTATCAACTGTAAAGCTAATGTTATTTAAGCTATATTCATTGTTCTTGTTGTAGCTTAGGGAAACATTTTCAAATGTAATATAGTGGTCACACTTTTTGTCTTTACCCTTAGGTTTCTTATATTCTTCCATAGTAAGAGTAGCATCAACTCTGTTCTTACTTGCAATAGCTTTCATTTCTGTGATAATTAGGTTAGCTAGTTTAATAAGTTCAACAAGAATCTGTGACATATAGTTATAAAGGGCAACAACTGCACCCTGACTGATAACACCAACATCAACTCTGATTGCACCGATATAAATTAGGAAAATTACACCAAGGTTAATTACAACAAATGTTGCAGGGTTCATAATTGAAGAAATCCAACTTGCAACATTCTGCAACTTTACAAGGCTTTGATTTTCTTCTTCAAATTCAGCAATTTCTTTATCTTCTCTTGTAAAGGCTCTGATAACTCTTACACCTTTAACATTTTCTTTTGTTCTAAGTAAAACAGAATCCAGCTTATTCTGTACACCCTTAAATCTAGGAATAGTCAGTGACATAATCACAGCAACTATAATTGCAAGAACCGGTACTACTACTGCAAAAACCAAAGCACCCTTAACATCAACATAAAATGCCATTATTGTTGCACCAAAAACTATAAACGGTGAACGAAGTAACAGTCTTAGGAACATATTAATACCGGTCTGAATTTGGTTAACATCGCTTGTCATTCTTGTAATAAGTGTTGCAGAACCGATAGAATCAAGCTGACTAAATGAAAGTGACTGTATTTTCTTAAACAATGCACTTCTTAATTTAGTTGTAGCACCTGTAGCTGACTTTGCTGCAAAAAACTGAGCAAATACAGCAGAGATAAGACCTACAACTGCAAGTAAAACTAATAGTAAACAACGGTGAAAAATATAGGCTTTGTCACCACTATTGATACCGTTATCAATAATATCAGCTACCACAAGTGGAACTAAAAGTTCAAAGGAAGCCTCCAATAGCTTAAACAAAGGTGCTAAAATCGACTGCACCTTATAATCCTTTAAATAAGACAAACTTTTCATAAAACACAATCCAATCTATTCATTATTACGGAAAACAAGCCACCAAATTACTTGGTGGCTATATTCAGCTTAAAGTGAATTTATAGTGTTTTCAATTCTTTCCTTAACATTATCTTTACCAATAATCTGGCAAATAGTACATAGGTCAGGAGTATTTCTCTGTCCTGTAATAGCAACACGAATTACCTCGGAAACCTGAGCAACATTACCCTTGAAACTTTCAGGTGACTTCTTGTATGCTTTCATATCAGTAGTAAAGCCAAGTTCTTCTGAAAGTGTCTTTACCTTATTGAACCATGTTGAGTTGTCATCATTTTCATCATAAGATTCAAGATACTTTGCTAAGATAGCCTTTACAGTTTCATTATCAAAGTCATAATCGTTATTTGGAACAAACTTATCTTTAAAGAAGTATGATAGGCTTTCCATAATCTGTTTTGCATAGGCAAAGTCTTTTCTTCTTCTCTTCTGGTTAAGACCCATACAAAGAGTTAGAACCTTTTCCATATATTCTTTGTCACCAAAGTACATATCGTAATTTTCAGCATCATATTCCTTAGTCCATTGTTCTAGGAAAGAATAAACTTCTTCAAGTGACATTTTTGCAAATTCTTTCTTACAAATATCATGGAACTTCTGTAAATCAAACAATGCACCACTCTGTGACATTTTCTTTACTGAGAATGGGAATTCATTAATATCCTTATCAGGGTTTTTGTCATGCCATTCTTCAAAGTTACTGTTAAGTAGTGTTAGTAGATAAATCTTTACAGTATATGGGTGGTAACCGTCTTGACGGTAGAAGTCTAGAGAAAGTTCAGGGTCTTTTCTCTTAGATAGCTTTCTCTTCTTACCTGTTTCTTCATCAATCTTCATTAGGTGAGCAGTATGAGCATACTTAAACTGTCTAAAGCCTAATACTTGATTGAGCTGGAAGTGAGTTGGTACTGAGCTTAGCCATTCATTACCACGAATTACAAGTGTTGTACCCATTAATGTATCGTCAACTACATGAGCAAAGTGGTATGTTGGAACACCGTCACTCTTTAGAATAACAATATCGTGAGTGTTCTCAGGAAATGAGATTTTGCCCATAATCTTATCTTCAATTGTAATTTCTTTATCCTCACTACCTGGGGACTTTAGTCTAAGTACCCAAGGCTTTCCTGCCTTTAGGTTTTCTTCAATTTTTTCTAATGTAAGTGAACGACACTTTGCCCACTTACCATAATAACCCGGAGTAGCATTTTCTGCCTGTTGAGCCTCTCTAAGTTGTGCATTATCTTCTTCAGTACAGAAACAAGGATAAGCTAAGCCTTTCTTAATAAGTTCTTTAGCAAATACATGGTAGTACTCTACTCTCTGACGCTGATAATAAGGACCATAGTTATTGTTGCCCTTATCTTCTTGACCTGCACCCTCATCAAATTCAATGCCAAAATACTTCATAACATTGATAATAATATCAACTGCACCATCAACCTTACGCTTTAGGTCAGTATCTTCAATTCTTAGATAAAACACACCATCTGATAGGTGAGCAATTCTTTCATCTGCTACTGCAGAATATAGGTTACCAAGGTGGATAAAACCTGTTGGTGACGGTGCTATACGAGTAACCTGAGCACCTTCCTTTAAATTTCTCTTAGGAAATTTTGCAAAAACTTCTTCCCTAGTCATTTTACTATCAGGTAGTAAAAGTTCAGCTAACTTATTGTAATCCATATTATCACCACAAACTCTAAAATTTTTCTTTTTTAATTTCAAACTAATCAAAGTAAAATTTCTACTAAACTAAGTAAAAATCATACTTGCACATACTAAATTATTATAAGATTATAGTAGTATTTTGTCAAGAATTATCCCCTTGTTTATAAATAATTTGTATTACTATAAAAAGGGTTGCCATATAACACAATGACAACCCTTAAAACTTTAATATTAATTTTATTATTCTGCTGAATTTTCACTTTCTAAATACTTTTTGTAAGCCTCTTCAAGAGTAGAATGTTTTTGTTCATCAGTAGCTTCCATATTCCACTTAGTACCATTCTCAGCAGTATCATCGTAAATCTTCTCTATCATTTTTCTATCATTTTCTGAAAAGTCATGTATCATACCAAGTTTTTGATGTTCTGTATCTATATAATAATTAGTTCCTTCTTGTGTATCAGAGTCAATATATCTACTGGTTATAAAAATAACCTTATCCTTAATATGTTTTATATCTATATTATTCTTTTCAAAAAATGATACAAAAAATCCATCTTCCAAACTTATTTTATAGAAACCTATCTTATTAATTTTGACAATTTTATCTTTGTCTGTACCATATCCTATGTCATAAGCATTAAGGTCAAGTCCCCAATCTTCACAATCATCATATACCAATTGAATATTCATTTTATCTTCATCAGAAAAAGTTACCTCTTTCTTACTGTCATTTTGTTCACTTTCATTACTTTGTGTTGCTACACTATCATTATTACTAACATTTTCATTAGTTTTTGAACAACCAGAAATCAAAATCATAAATAAACATAAAGTCAACGCAATTAATTTTTTCATCTTGGTTTTACCTCTCCACAACCACAAGTACCAACATAGTTTTGATTTTTTCTACCACATTTAGGGCATACCCATTCATTGCTAGCTACTGTTTGTCTTTTGATTATAATTGCTGGTAAATCTGTCTTACATTTAAAACATTTAGAATTATTGCTACTGTTAAGTTCACCACAATTAGGGCATTCAACAAATCTTGGTTTGTCTTTTTCAGTATTTTCTTTACTGTTCACATTAGTATTTTCACTCTTACTTGATTCACCTGCACAAAACATTACTATACTTAATATAAGAAAAATAATACCTAATACAATAAAAATGTAAAACAATGTTGAGTACATTTCCACTGCTTTTGAACTTCCACCAAGAGAACCGGCTGAGGACATTTTTCCATTTATTATGCTTATTACTTTTGCTGGTTTTGCACTATGCTCCCCACGATAAGCAAAATAAGCAAAAATAAAATTGGCAATACTTAAAAATACAAACAATGCCCCACTACAACCACTTTTTTCTTTCATATATTGTACCTCCTATTCTACATTAGAATGTAGTCTTTACTATAATATACTACATTCTAATGTAGAGTGTCAAGAGGTTTTTTCTTTGTTATTCTCAATATAGAGGTGTTAATAATGAATAAAAGACCAAATCAAAATGAATCAGGAATTATATTTAAATTGGACAAGGTTATGAAAGAAAAAGGCTATTCAAAAAACAAACTATGTGTAAACTGCAATTTAAGATTTGAAACTGTACAAGGCTACTATAACGGTAATATTAGCAGAGTTGACCTTTATGTTCTTGCGTCCATTTGTAAAGAACTACATTGCAATGTTCAGGATATAATCGAATATGTAGGAGATTGATTGATACACACAACACATCTTTTGTCGATTGACTTTATATTGTGAAAATGTTATAGTATTCTAAAGGAAATAGGTGATATTATGAAGAAATGTGAATTTTGTGGCAAAGAAATTTCTTATTTTGATATGTACTGTCAGGATGAATGTCAAGAAAATGCCAACAAATTTTATGATTTAAGAGATAAATACGGCAAACTATTTGCATTTTTAGATGCTATATTTGTATTTTTAATTCCTATCGGAATTATGGCAGGTTCACTTTTTGGTGCTATTGGTGACAGTCTGATAGTTATTGGTTTTGGTGGTTTAGGAATTATGCTACTGCTACTTCCTTTCCCGACAGAAAGTATGATTAGAAAACATCAAATCAAAAAAGCAATACTTATGTGCAGAATTTTTGCATTGATACTTATTTTGATTGCAATTATAGGCATTTTTGTAATGTTCTAAAAATCAATAAAACTGAATATTTCTTGTTTTTAGGTCAAAACTAATTTAGAAATCATTTATGGAGGTATATATATGATTGATAAAATAGCTTTGACCCTTTTAATTATCGGTGGTATTAACTGGGGTCTTGTGGGCATTTTTAAATTTGACCTTGTGGCATTTTTGTGTGGTGGTCAGACCGGTGTTATCAGTAGAATTATTTACATCATTATTTGTCTATGTGCAATTTGGTGCATTACTTTGCTTTTCAAAGATACCACTAATGCAAATTCCATTACCGATAACAGTACAAAATAAATATTAATACACTAAAATGAATACTAAACTAATAAACGGCTGATACATAAGTACCGGCCGTTTTAGTTTGTTTAATATTAATTTTTAGAATTACCTTAATAATATCAGCAGTATAAATTCTTTTATAGAATAATAAGCAATCTATTAAGAAAGCAAAAACAAGTGATAG
>ERZ1031449.169-NODE-169-length-16967-cov-5.560963_pt1 | contig 16967 bp, 14 predicted proteins | sample MGYA00516705_ERZ1031449 | MGnify/ENA primary metagenome ERZ1031449 (study PRJEB33719, sample SAMN04261152) | wastewater metagenome | biome: rural village; feature: human; material: feces | host: Homo sapiens | place: El Salvador | collected 2013-01-14 ... | reverse complement strand
TATTGCACATTAAACAACGTATCCTCACAATTGTGGATGTTTTCAATCTGTGCCGGGGAAGCACTCGGATATAATAATTTTAACATTGCAGCCGTTGCTGAAATGTGAGGTGCTGCCATGGATGTTTTGAAGTATGCGGAAAAATATTTCCTGGCTCCGGGTGACCTGAAGCTTGAAGAAATCGAAGACATGAGTCGTGAAGAAGTCGAAGATAAGCTGAAAACCATGGCTCATGAGACATACAATGCAAGAGAAGAATCCATTGGGTCTCCTATGATGCGCGAACTTGAAAAAGCGGTCATGCTGAAAGTCGTCGATTCTAAGTGGATGGAACACTTAGATGACATGGATATGCTAAAGGAAGGTATCAGCCTGCGTTCCTATGGTCAGAGAAATCCGATCGTAGAATACAAGGTTGAAGCATTCGATATTTTCGAGGAAATGCAGCAGGCTATGATGGAAACCATCATCCTTTACCTCTATCACATCCAGATCCGCTTTACAACAGATCCGGAAGAAGGGGCGCACCTTGAAAAACCGGAAACTCCGGCAGCTGAGGATCATTTGAAGGAAGCCGAAGAGCATTATGTCGACGACAATGGAGATGCGGAGACCGAAGCGGCTGAAGAGAAAAATAAGCACGAATAGCAGTTTTTCTATGATCGAGGATAGGAGCTTGATCAGGATCCGCTATATTTAGTTTGTATAATCCAGCAAATGTTATCCATCAGTCTGCCACCTGGCAGCCTGATGATTTGCTGTTTTATTTTATAGTATTAAAAAATAATCACAAAACAGAAAGCGAGATGACTATCAGATGTTGGAAGATTTGAAAAAAACCTTGACAGACCTGCTGAATCATGAAAAAGAAATAAGGGATTCACTTTGACTTACCTCAGCTGAAAGAAAGAATCGCAAGTTACGATATTCAGATGAGTGATCCGACATTCTGGGATGATGCAGATAAAGCCCGTGAGATCTCACAGGCAGCAACAGAAGCCAAGGATGCCTATGATACATACACCCGCCTCTTTGACAGAGCGGAAGGTCTGAAGGATCTTCTGGATCTTGCCATCGAGGAAGATGATCAGGGGATGGAGCCGGAAATCAAGGCAGAGCTTGATGAGCTGAAAGAGATCCTTGACAAAAAGGAGATCGAGCTTCTTCTGAGCGAACCCTATGATGTGAACAATGCCATCATCACGTTCCATGCCGGGGCAGGCGGTACCGAAGCCCAGGACTGGACTGAGATGCTGATCCGCATGTATATCAAATGGGCAGAAGCGGAAGGCTTTGCTATCGAAGAGTTGAACATGCTTCCAGGAGATGAAGCCGGTATCAAAGGTGCGGAATATATGGTCAAAGGCAAGTATGCCTATGGATTCTTGAAATCTGAAAAAGGGGTCCATCGTCTTGTCCGTATTTCTCCGTTTGATGCAGCGAAACGTCGTCATACGTCTTTCTCCGCCGTGGATGTCATGCCGGAAATCAGTGATGATGTCGAAGTCGATCTGAACATGGCAGATGTCCGTGTGGATTATTATCGTTCCAGCGGTGCCGGCGGACAGCATATCAATAAGACGAGCTCGGCTGTCCGAATGACTCATATTCCTACGGGGATCGTCGCTGCCTGCCAGAATGAACGCTCCCAGTTCCAGAATAAGGAACAGTGTCTTCGTCTGCTCCGTGCCAAGCTGTATGAACTCGAGCTGAAGAAACGCGAACAGATGACAAAAGACATCGAAGGCGAGCAGCAGGCAATCGAATGGGGCAGCCAGATCCGTTCCTATGTGTTCCAGCCGTATACCCTTGTCAAGGATAACCGGACGGGCATTGAAACGGGCAATATCCAGGGCGTCATGGATGGGGATCTGAATCCTTTCATTGAGGGCTTCCTAAAACAGAACAAGTTCAACATCAAAGCAAAGTAAAAGGATGGATAGAATGAAAGGTTTACAACAGACCGTCTTCAAGCTGCTGGCCGTTCTGATTCTGATCGGAGCCATGGCGGGAGCCTGGATTTCCTGGCAGCGTTACCATGTAGAAGCGGCTGCCCAGACCGTTGAAATGGTCTACGATTATAACAATATCCTGGATAGAGCAGCTGTCGAGCGAACCACCACAGAGGCGCTTTTTGAGCTATATCGTAAAAACGGTGTGACTTCGCTTGCGGTCTATGATGAAACCCCGGAAAAGCTCGTGAATCACAATTTCATTCGTGTATATCGCGGTTATGAGTTTCAGGCGCGGCATCCGGAGATCCCGGGCATCCTGCCGGATAAGATTTATATCCAGCCTGTGGACACGGCAGAAGGAAGCGCCTATTTTAAGGAATTGGCTGACCATCTCTCGCTTCTTTATAACGGGGATGAGGTCAAGCCGATTTCAGAAAATGGGGTAGAAGCCATCGAAGTTTCCGGTATCTATGATAAATTCATGACGATGCCGCTTGGTATTTTCAAAAATACGGTCAAACGCGCCGGATCGCATGGCTTTTATATTGTCCTTCGTCCGGCTAATGTGGCGCATGCGCCCAAGGCCTTCATCGATGATTTTTTCCACGCGGTCGATGCTTCGGATAAAGTCAGCGGTGTCATTTTCCAGGGAAAAGAAGTTTTCGGCTACAAGGAATATCAGAAAGAAGTCTCTCAGGGGCTCAATCAGCGTCGCATCCCGATCGTCATGATCGAAGCGCAGAGTCAGCTCGGCTTTGAACCACAGGCAGGGCTGCTGGATATGGCGCGTCATTCGGATTACCATCTGGTGCGTCTCTATGCGATGTCCAAGGATGAGCTGATCAAGCTGAATCAGAAAGAAGCAGCGGCTCGATTCTACATTTCAGATATTGAAAGAAATATCCGTATGAATCTTTTCCCATCGTATAAGTTTGCACTGGATGGAAAAACGCTCTCTGAGACGAATGCGGCATACATCGCCGGCGTCAGGGATCGTCTGGAAAATCATGGCTTCTCTGTCGGTAAAGCCTCTGTGATGGATGCCTATTTCCCGGAGAAACCGCTCCGCGCTGTCGCTATGGCAGGTGCGGTATCTCTTATCGTGCTGACTCTGCTTTTGCTCATTCCGCACCTTTCTCGGTATGGAATGGCAATAGAAGTGGTGGGGCTCATCGGGGCAGAAGTGCTTTACTGGCTCCTCCATGTGAATATCCTTCTGCAGCTTCTGGCGCTTGGCGCGGCGGTCTGTACGCCTGTTGTCGTTGTGTCGCTCTTCCTTCAGTATTGCTTAAAAAAGAAAGATACGGCTTTTTCAGAAGTCGGCTGGGGACGTCTCTTCGGCGAGTCAGTCATGATCCTTTGGGGTTGTGGGATCCTTTCGCTGATCGGAGCCTGCTTCGTCAGCGGTCTTCTGAGTGATATCCGTTTCTTTCTGGAAATGGAATATTTCCGTGGCGTCAAAGCGACTTTTGTGTTGCCGCTGGTTCTGATTTCCGTTGTCTACATCCAGAAATTCCCATTCTTTGGAAAAACTGTGACATCCGATAAGGATTTTGTTTCCTTTGTCAAGAAATTCTGCTCGATCCAGATTCGTCTGGGACTTCTTGTCGGGCTTGGCATTCTGGCCATTGTCGGCTTTGTCTTTATTGGACGCAGTGGCAACAATGGGGCTCCTGTTCCGCAGTTTGAGATAGCGCTTCGCCGTTTCCTCGAAGATGTGATGTATGCACGCCCCAGAGAGAAGGAATTTCTCTTCGGACATCCTGCTGTGCTCGTCTCTCTTGCTGCGCTCTATCGGAAATGGCCGCAGCTCCTGCACTATTTCCTGATCGTCGCCGTGACGATCGGGCAGGGATCTATGGTAGAAACTTTCGCACACATGAGGAGTCCGTTTATTCTTAGCTTTGTTCGTGGACTGGATGGTCTGGCCGCCGGTACGCTCTCTATGGTGGGCGCACTTCTTGCCGTCATGATCCTTGTCCGTCTGACGAAGTTCTTTGGAGAACGATATGGCAAAGTATAATATTGTGATCTCCGGGTATTATGGATTTCATAATGCCGGGGATGAAGCGATGCTGCTTGCCATACTGCAGGCGCTTCGGAAGACCTTCGATGCGCCCTGTATCACTGTGATCTCGGGAAATCCTTCGGATACGGCAAGAACATTCGGAGTGAAGGCTGTGCCTCGCTTCGGCATCCTGCCGATTCTCTCGTCTCTTTTTCGGACAGATCTGCTGATCAGTGGCGGCGGGAGCCTGCTGCAGGATGTGACCAGCTGGAAAAGCATGATTTATTATCTCACCATCATCATTGTTGGTGTGCTTTTCCGGAAACAGGTCTTCCTCTATTCGCAGGGGATCGGTCCTGTCCGTTACCGCATCATCCGTATTATACTGAAGCATGTATTAAACCATGTGGATGCCATCACGGTGCGTGACAGTGAGTCGAAGGGATTTCTTCAGCGACTCGGGGTACATCGCACCATTTATACGACGGCGGACGCTGTACTTTCTCTTGATCCTGTTTCTTTGGAGAAAGGGAAGGAAATCCTCGCAAGGGATCATGTGGATCCTTCGAAGAAACGGGTCGGTATCGCCATACGCAGCTGGGCGGATACTTCTCGCTGGATGAAGCCGCTTCGTGCCTATATCGAGCGGCTCACCCGGGAGAAGGACTGCTCGGTCGTCTTGATTCCGATGCAGTTTCCGGAAGACAAGCGCGCAGCGGAAGCAGAGATCGAAGAGAGCGACCGAGTCCATGTGCTAAAAGAATCCTACAGTATTGAAGAGTTGATTTCACTCATGGGAAATATGGATGTCGTCGTGGGTATGCGGCTGCATGCCATGATCTTCTCTGCCTTGATGCATGTCCCTTTTCTGGGTATCTCTTATGATCCGAAAATCGATAATTTCTTGGCACTGATTCATAGAAAAGCATCCTGCTCGATTCATCATATGGATGCTGAAACATTGTACAAGGATACTTGCCGTTTCCTGGATGCGCCGGCCTCGCCAGAAGAATGGAAGCAAGTCGACGAGCTGAGAAAACAGGCTTGTGAGAATGTAAAAATATTGAAATCTTTAGTGAATCACAAGGAGGAAAACAAATGAGTCAGCTGACAGCAGAAGAGCTTACTGCTCTCAAAAGCAAGGCAAAAGATGTACGCATCGACATTTTGAAAATGATCACCAAAGCCAACTCCGGCCATACGGGTGGTTCTCTTTCCGCCGCGGACATCCTGACCTTACTGTTTTTCCATGAAATGAAGGTAGATCCCAAAGATCCGAAGAAGGCTGACCGTGACCGTCTGGTCCTCTCCAAAGGCCATGCAGCACCGGCCCTCTATGCCGTACTGGCAGAAAAAGGATATTTCCCCAAAGAAGAGCTGGATACACTTCGTCAGGCAGGTCATATGCTGCAGGGGCATCCGGACATGAAACATACACCGGGTGTCGACATGACGACAGGTTCTCTGGGGCAGGGCATCAGTGCTGCCTGCGGTATGGCGCTTGCTTCCAAGATGAACAAGGCTGACTGGAGAGTGTATGCGATCCTGGGGGATGGCGAACTCGAAGAAGGACAGGTCTGGGAGGCAGCCATGTATGCGGCGCATTACAAGCTCGACCATCTGACGGCTTTCGTAGATAACAACGGGTTGCAGATCGATGGACCGATCACAGAGGTTATGTCCTCACTTCCTATCGGAGAAAAATTCCAGGCTTTTGGCTGGCATGTCATTGAAACCGATGGGCATGATATGGAAAAACTTCATGAAGCCATTGAAGAGGCAAAGACCATTTCCGGCAAACCGACCATGATCGTCATGAAGACGGTCAAGGGCAAAGGCGTACCGGAAATTGAAAACCAGGTCGGCTGGCATGGCAAGGCACCAAGCAAAGAAGAATGTGAAAGATTTATTAAAGCAGTGGAGGCAGAATGATGGGTAAGGCAACTCGTGACGCATACGGTGAAGCACTGAAAGAACTCGGTGCTGTAAATCCTGATATCGTAGTTTTGGATGCTGACCTCTCTGCATCCACCAAGACGCAGGTTTTTGCCAAAGCATATCCGGATCGTTTCTTCGATACTGGCATTGCTGAAGGGAATATGATGGGCGTGGCAGCGGGTCTTGCTGCGGCTGGCAAGATCCCATTCGCTTCGACATTTGCTGTTTTCGGTGCGGGCAGAGCGTATGAACAGATCAGAAACTCCATCTGCTACCCGAAACTGAATGTCAAAGTGGCGGTCACTCATTCCGGCCTGACGGTCGGTGAAGATGGTGCGACCCACCAGATGCTCGAAGACATTACACTCATGCGTGCGCTGCCGAATATGACGGTTGTCGTTCCGGCTGATGCCGCTGAGACGAAAGCTGTGATCAAGTGGGCAGCGGACTACCATGGTCCGGTGTATATCCGTATGGGCCGCGCGAAATGCGATGATATCTGTCCAGAGGATTATACCTTCACTCCGGGCGTTTCTTATGAAGCGATTTCCGGCAGTGATGTGACCATCATCGCCTGCGGTATTATGGTCGCTAAAGCCGTGAAAGCAGCAGAGCTTTTGAAAGAAAAAGGAATTTCTGCGCGTGTGATCAACATGAGCTCCATCAAACCGATCGATGAGAAAGCCATCCTGAAAGCGGCAGAAGAGACTGGTGCGATTCTGACCTGTGAAGAACATACGGTAAAAGGCGGGCTTGGCGGCGCTGTCGCTGAGGTACTTTGTCTCCATAAACCGGTACCGATGTCTATGATCGGAACGGAAGACACCTTCGGTGAATCCGGCAAGGCTGATGATCTGCTCGAAAAATATGGTCTCACCGCAGAACACATTGCGGAAGAAGTAGCCACTTTGATCGATAGGAAGTGAGGATTTAATGATTACGTTTGATCAGGTGTCCCTGCAGTACGATGCAAAACACACCGCGCTCAGTAACATTAATATTCATATCGATAAAGGGGAGTTCGTTTTTATCGTGGGCCCTTCCGGCGCCGGTAAATCGACATTTGTTAAAATTTTGACGCATGAGCTGGTGCCGGAACAGGGCACAGTCGTTGTCAATGGTCTTACGATCAATAAGCTGAAATCCTGTAAGATCCCATACTATCGGCGTACGCTGGGAATTGTATTTCAGGATTTCAGACTGCTCTCCGAAAAGACCGTATACGAAAATATTGCCTTTGTTCTTCGCGTTACGGGGGCAAAGAGCCGTGAGATCAAGCCGAAGGTACAGCGTGTGCTGGATCTGGTCGGACTGCGCGGAAAGGAGAAGGAGCTTCCTTCCAAGCTCTCGGGTGGTGAACAGCAGCGTGTGGCGATTGCCCGTGCTCTGGTGAACCAGCCGATCCTTCTCATCGCGGACGAACCGACGGGAAATCTGGATCCGAATACGTCGGAAGATATCATGAAGCTGTTCAACGAGATCAATCACATGGGGACGACCATCATCATGGTCACTCATAACAAGGATCTGGTCAATGCGATGCATAAACGTGTCGTCATGATCGAAGAAGGGCATATCGTGAATGATGTTAAAAAGGGAGGCTATGACCTGAATGTTTAGTTCATTATCCTATTTCTGGGGTGAAACATTCCGTTCCCTTTTCAGAAATCGCTTCATGGCCATCGCTTCCGTCCTGACCGTGACACTATCTATGTTTATCTTGGGCGTCTTTCTTTCAGCCGTGCTGAATATCAACCACATGGCGTCTTACCTTGAAAACCAGGTCGAGATGACGGTTTATCTGAAGGACGGACTCACGACCGATCAGGTCATGGGTATCGGCAAGTATCTGAAAGCACAGCCCGGCATGAAGGAGATCAAATTCACGAACAAAGACCAGGCGATGAAGGATTTCCGTGAACGCATGGGGGATCAGCAGGGGCTTCTCGATGCTATCAATGGCAATCCTCTCCCCGCATCGTACCAGATGTCCTTCCAGACGCCGGAGCAGCTGAAAACAGCGGCGGAAGTTGTCGCCAAGTATCAGGGTGTCGAGACTGTCCAGTATGGGAAGGATATTATCGAACAGCTTTATAAAGTTGCACAGGTCATCCGTCTCTCGGGGATCGTACTCATCATCTTCCTGGCCGGTGCCGAGCTCTTTATCATTTCTAATACCATCCGCCTTACGGTTTTTGCCAGAAGAAGAGAGATCCAGATCATGAAGTACGTCGGGGCCTCCAATGGCTTCATTCGCTGGCCTTTCCTTTTCGAAGGCATGGTCATCGGGTTTTTAGGATCCGGATTTGCTTCGCTCATTCTGTGGGAAGGCTATAAAACGGTCGTCTCCGAAATGGCAGCAGCTGGTCTTGTCTTCATTCCGATGATTCCGCTATGGCCATTTATGGGATATACCACTCTCATTATTTTGGCGGCAGGCATTGTGATCGGTGTCATGGGGAGTGCCATTTCGCTCCGTAAGTATATGAAGGTGTAATCATGAAAACACATCAGAAGATACTTTCGGCAGCGATCGCCTCTTTGCTGCTGACAGGGGCGGTGGTTCCCTCGATTGCAGACGATCTGGAGGATGAGCTGCAGGATATTCAGGGGCAGATCGATGAGTCGCGTTCTTCGCAGGAGAGCTGGCAGCAGGTCATCGAAGATGTCGCTGTCAAGTTGAAAGCCATTCAGGCAGACCTTGATGCGGCGAATGCCCGTCTGAAGAGCATTCAGGACGAGCAGGCGAAAGTGAATGCGGAGATCCGCCAGACGGAGGAAGAGATCCGCAAAGCGCAGGCCTATCTGGAAGAGCGCCAAAAGGTGCTGAACCTTCGTGTGCGTTCAATCTATAAATTCGGTCAGCTGAATTATCTGGAAGTCATCATGGGGGCGAAAAGCTTCAGTGATTTTGCAAACCGACTGGAACTTTTGAAACGCATCATCCAGTCTGATTATAGCCTGATTCTGGAGATCCAGGATCAGAAGGCAAAAATCGAAGCAAAGAAAGCCGAATTGGAGCAGGATCGGGCACGGCTCGATGTATTGGCAGAAGAAGCGAAGAAGGTACAGGCAGAGGTCGCGAAGAAGAAAGCCGAGCAGCAGAGAGTCCTCGATAATGCGAAAGCCAATAAGGCGGCAGCAGCACAGATGGAGCAGGATCTCATTGCCCGTTCCAATGCGGTCAAAGACCTCATTCAGGAGCGCATCCGTCAGGCTGAAGCCGCAAGGCAGGCGCAGCAGGAAGAAAGCGGCAGCAGTGATGATAACTATGTGCAGGGTACGGGACAGCTTTCCTGGCCATGCAGCGGTGTCATCACGTCTCCCTACGGATATCGTACCCATCCGATTTTCGGGCGTACCATCTATCACTCGGGGATGGATATCGGTGTCGACTATGGTACGCCGATCCATGCAGCAGACAGCGGGACTGTCATTTATTCCGGCTGGATCAGCGGCTACGGCAATGCCGTCATCATTGATCATGGCGGCGGTATGCAGACGCTGTATGGGCATAACCAGTCTCTCAATGTATCGGAAGGGCAGTCCGTGTCAAAAGGAGACGTCATTGCCTTTGCCGGCTCGACCGGAAACTCGACGGGGCCTCACTGCCACTTCGAAGTAGAGATCAATGGGCAGGCTGTCGATCCTATGGGATATTTATGATGAAAAAACAAATCTGGCATTCTTTCAAAAACTATGCGCCCGGCTTTGTGCTGGGGGTGGTATGTACCGCATCTTTGGCTGGAGGTGCGGTATTCCACTTTACGGATGATCCGAAGGCACTCATTACATTCCTGCTGGATTTTCAGGAGATCAAGCAGAACTACTTCCGTCCGATAGAGGATAAGACGCTCTTTGCCGGAGCATCGCAGGGGATGTTTGCCTCTGTCGGCGATCCTTATACCATGGTACTTTCCGGGGATGCGTATGAATCTTTCATGCAGAGCGCTACGGGAGAATATGGTGGGATCGGCGTCGTCATGGGGCAGGGAGAGAACGCAAGGCCTGTCATTTTGAAGGTTTTCGACCATGGTACGGCGCATGATGCGGGTCTTGATGCCGGAGATGTACTTCTCGCCATCGATGGCAAAGAAACGGATGCACTCGGTCTTACAGGGACGGCATCGGCTGTCCGCGGAGAAAAAGGAACGACGGTAGAGATCGATGTCGAACGCAATGGCGAAACCATGCATTTTACCGTGGAACGGTCAGAGATCTCCATGCCGACGGTGCAGAGTGCGATGGCCGGTGATGATATTGGCTACATTCATATTTTCTCCTTCGGGAAGCACACCGCCGATGATTTCCGTGACCAGCTCGCTTCTTTGAAGATCGCCGGAGCCAAGAAACTGATCATTGACGTTCGCATGAATCCGGGCGGGATGATCTATGCAGTGACTGATGTGGCGAATCAGATACTCACCAAGGGAACGGTCGTGAGCTATCACACCAAGAATGGCGAGTCAGAGTCCTATGATATTGAGGGAATAGAGGATCCTTTGCCGATGGTTGTCCTGATCGATAAGAATAGTGCCAGTGCTTCTGAGATCCTGGCCGGTGCGGTGCAGGATAAACAGGAAGGAATCATCATTGGGGAAAATTCCTATGGCAAAGGGACGGTGCAGGCGGTCTTTGATGCTGGCGAGCAGAAGGCACTCAAGATCTCTATCGCAGAGTATCGGACGCCTTCCGGTAAGATGATCGACAAGGTGGGCATCCATCCGGATATTGAAGTTTCGCAGACAGGATTTCCTTTCGATCCCTCCACCGACTCTGTCTATCAGAAGGCAATCAAAGTACTGTCCGCCGGGAGCTGACGGGTTTCCTTGGGACGTTGCTCCCAGGGAGGGCGTCAGGCTTCTGCTGCTGGGCATTGATCTTTTATAACGAATGAGGGATACGCATGGATACGATCAAACTGACTCGCATGGCCTTTTTTGGCTATCACGGTGATGAGCCGGAGGAGACGAAATTAGGACAGCGTTTTTATATCGATGTGGAGCTGCATCTTGATTTATCCAAGGTCGGAGAGACGGACTGTCTCGAAGACTCTGTGAATTATGTAGCGGTGTACCAGATGGTGAAAGAACGGGCGGAGGGCGGTCCTTACAAGCTGCTGGAACGCCTCGCCGGCGTCATCAATGCAGATGTTCTCGCTGCTTTTCCGCTGGTAGATGAGATTACGACCACGGTTCACAAACCAGGTTCTCCCATTCCCGGGATTCTGGACGATGTATCAGTGACACTGACCAAAAAGAGAGAAAAATGAATCAAAAATATATCATTTCCCTTGGGTCCAATCAGGGGAATTCGCTGGCCATTCTGAGGCAGGCAGCCGCAACGCTCGAGGCGGCAGAGGGACTTCATATCGAGAAGAAGTCTGCCATCTATGAGACGCTGCCCTGGGGCAAAACCGACCAGCCTGTCTTTCTGAATGCTGTGATGGAGATCAGCTGGGAAGGACCTGCCGACGATTTGATGGCACTTTTGCTGTCTGTCGAAAAAGAGTTTGGACGCACCCGTGATGTGCATTGGGGACCGAGGACGCTGGATCTGGATCTGATTTACAGTGACGGCATCCAGAGTGATACCCCATTTCTTCATTTGCCGCATCCCTATTTCTGGGAGCGGTCTTTTGTGCTGGTCCCGATGGCGGATGTCTGCCCGGATTTCATGTATCAGGGGACATCCATCCTATCTCGTATCCGGACGCTTCATGGAGAGAAAGAGGTCAAGCGGACAGCGTATGGCTGGGAGGGAGAAGAATGACTGAAAAGATCCCGATGATCGCAGATGTGCGTGCGGCGGCTGCTGCGGCAGCGCTTCCGCCTTTTGTGATGGATACCGCGATGGGGCCGCAGCTTGCGAAAGAGTGCGCGGCGCGGCTGTCTCATTCCTGGGAGATGGATTCCGCTTCTTCTCCGACAGTCCTGACGGGGATCGCAAGCTCGCAGAAGGCGCTGGCACTCTCGGCGGCCATGCAGTCTTTCGGGACGGCCATCGTTGTCGTGCCCGAGCAGAGGGATATTTTCCGCTGGGAGGAAGACCTTGCCTTCTTCCTTCCGGAGACACCCATTTATTCCTTTCCACTCGTCGAAGAGACTGGCTTTCAGGTGACATTCTCCGGTTCGGAGCGTTTGCGTGACCGAATGCGGACATTGGGAGCCATGCTGACAGGAAGACCGGGCATCATCCTTGCTACGGCCGTGGAAGCGGCGCAGAAGGTGGTCAGCCCATCGCAGCTGGAGGAGAGTGCATTTCAGGTCTCTGTCGGAGAGGAGATCGGATGGAACGCTTTGCAGGAGAAGCTGACGTCTGCCGGCTATGAACGGGTGGATCAGGTCGAGCGCTGCGGTCATTTTGCGGTGCGCGGTGACATCATCGACATTTTCCCTATCAATGAAGAGCATCCTGTCCGCATCGAGCTTTTTGATGATGAAGTCGACAGCGTGCGGCTTTTTGATGAGGATACGCAGCGCTCGATCGAAGACAGAAAGTCGCAGGTTTTCCTGCCACTTGACGGTAAGGGCGTGGGAGAGGCGCTTGTCTTCTCATACCTTACGAAGGCGCTTGTCTTTTATGATGAACCGCAGCGGTGCGAAGAATCGCTGAAACGATACTTCAAGGAGGATGCCGCGCATAAAAAGGCGGCGCTATCCTGGAAAGAGGTCATCGGACAGGCGCGCAAGGCGAAGAATAAGGAAATCGTATGCACTCTGCTCAAGCGAAAGCTGACAGGCTTTGATACGGAGTGGGATGTGGCATGGCAAGGTCACACCATGACGAACTACCAGCGGCAGATCCCGATCTTCATGGAGGATCTCAAAAATCTGCTCGCAAAGGGATGGAAAGTCCTCTCTCTCGCTCCCCGGCCCTCGGAGGAAAGGGAGCTTTCCGCGCTTTTTTCGGATTTCCATATCCCAGAGAGCCGCACGCTGGAGGCGGGGAAGGTCACGCTGATCCATGGCCTTCTGTCGGAGGGCTTTGAGCTTACCGATGATACACTGGCTGTCATTACAGCGGGAGATGTACTGGGGAAGCAGAAGGTGCGCCGCGTGCGTTCCGGTCCGAAGGGGAAGCAGATCCGCTATTTCTCAGATCTGAATCCCGGCGACTATGTCGTACAGGCCACGCATGGCATCGGTAAGTACCTCGGGATCCGTACCATCGAGCTTTCCGGTATTCACAGGGACTATATCACGATCCAGTATGCGGGTAATGACAAGCTCTATCTTCCTGTCGAAAAGATCTCGTCGCTGGAAAAATATATCGGCCCGGAAGGGGAAACGCCGAAGCTCCATGACATGGGGAGCAGCGCGTGGACGAAGGCGCGGGCGAAGGCCAAAAAGTCCATCGAGGAACTGGCAGAAAAGCTGCTTGCCGTCTATGCGAAGCGTGAGATCACGCAGGGGATCGCTTTTGCCCCGGATACGGCTGAGCAGCGTGAATTCGAAGACACATTCCCCTATGTAGAAACGACAGATCAGCTCCTCGCGATCGATGCCATCAAAAAGGCGATGGAAAAACCGATGCCGATGGATATGCTCCTATGCGGAGATGTGGGCTTTGGCAAGACGGAAGTCGCGATGCGAGCTGTCTTCAAATGCATCATGTCCGGTTATCAAGCATTCGTCCTTTGTCCGACGACGGTCCTCGCGGAGCAGCATTATAAGAATTTCAAGGAACGGATGGAAAGCTTCGGCGTCCGTCTGGCAGTACTGAACCGTTTCACGACAGCCAAGGAAAAGAACCGCATCTATCAGGAGATGGAAAGCGGCACGCTGGATGTGGTCATCGGTACCCATGCGGTCCTGAATAAGAAGGTGCATCCGAAGAAGCTAGGGCTTCTCGTCGTCGATGAAGAGCAGCGCTTCGGTGTCGTGCAGAAGGAGAAGTGGAAATCTCTGGCATCCGGCATCGATGTGCTGACACTGTCTGCGACACCGATCCCTCGTACCCTTCACATGAGTCTCACCGGCGTCCGTGATATGGTGACGATTACGACGCCGCCATCGAATCGCCATGCGATCCAGACGTATGTGACGGAGTACGATGACCATATCGTCAAAGATGCCATTCTCCGTGAGAAAGAGCGAGGCGGTCAGACGTTCTTCGTCTACAACCGCATCGAAACGATCGGTGCGATGGCTGACCATTTGCGAAGCATTCTTCCCGAAGATGTGACCATCGGCATCGCCTATGGGCGCATGGAAGGGCGGCAGCTCGAAAAAGTCATGCTCGATTTCTATCAGGGAAAGTATGATGTCCTTCTCTGCACGACGCTCATCGAGAATGGTCTGGACCAGCCGAATGCGAATACCATGCTTGTCTATGATGCTGACCGCCTAGGGCTTTCACAGATCTATCAGATGCGAGGGCGCGTCGGTCGTTCAGAAAAGATCGCACGGGCGTGGTTCTTCTACCGGCGGGGAAGGTGCTTTCCGAGGTGGCAGAAAAACGACTGGATACGATCCGTGAATTCACCGAGCTCGGAAGCGGCTTCAAAGTCGCCATGCGGGATCTGGAGATCCGCGGTGCCGGAAATCTTCTCGGGAGAGAGCAGCATGGTAATATCGCCAGCATCGGCTTCGCGGCATACTGCTCCATGCTTGAGGAAGCGGTGGAGCGACTGCGCGCCGTCCGTGAGAACCGGCCTGTACCGAAGAAGCTGCCGAATACCACGATCGAGTTCCGTCAGGATGCGTATCTTGACAGCGGATATATCGCAAATCAGGAACAGAAGATGGAGATCTATCGACGCCTTGCGGCGATCGAAGATGAGAAAACACTCACCGATCTCATCGATGAGGTGATCGATCGCTTCGGTACGCCAAGCCAGCCGGCGGAGAAGCTCTTCCGTATCTCGGAGATCCGTGTGAAAGCACGTCATCTGGGGATCGGAAGCATCATCGACGAGGGGGACAGCCTCCTTGTCACTTGGGCTGATGAAAGCTTCATGCATGGGTGGGATCCGATGAAGCTTCCAAAGACATGGCTTCCGTATCTGAAATTCCTTCCGGGATCTCCAGCCAAGCTCCGTATCCATAAGGCACTTATCAAAGGGACAATGACAGACTGGATGGCTGACTTTATGGATGAGCTGAAAAGGGAAACAGGGAAACAATGACCATGACCGGATCTGTTTCGCTGACGTCTTTCACACAGCTTTGTCTCCGAACATATTCCATGAAACGAATTGACCTTTACAATTTCGCTTAAATCTGATATGACTATATAGTAACGCCTGCGAGAGTCGATCTCGCAGGGAGTCATATGTTGCAAAAAGGTGAAACATGCGTAAAAATTCTTTTATTCAAGGGGCATTGATCCTGACCATTGCTGGGATCATTGTCAAATTCATCGGTGCTTTCAGCCGCATTTACCTCTCGCGTCTGCTCGGCGGGGAAGGGATCGGACTGTATCAGATGGCATATCCGATCTATCTGCTCTGTCTTTCTGTTTCTTCTGCGGGACTGCCGGTCGCGATCTCCATCATGGTTGCAGAAAGAAATGCGGTGAACGACTATTTTGGCGGACAGAAGGTCTTCCGTATTTCCATGATCGCACTCATCATGACGGGAGTCCTCTTCAGCGGACTGCTCTTCTTCGGCGCACAGTGGCTGGTCGATACCGGCATCGTGCGTGACCAGAGAGCGTACTGGTCGCTCTTGGCCCTCTCTCCGGCGGTTTTCTGCGCGACGCTGCTCGCGACGCTGCGCGGATATTTCCAAGGGCTGCAGCTGATGACGCCGACGGCGGTCTCGCAGATCTTAGAGCAGGTCGTCCGTGTGGTGACGATGATCGCTTTCGCGGTCATCCTGCTGCCGTATGGTCTGGAGTTCGGTGCTGCGGGTGCTACGCTGGGGGCAGCACCGGGTGCTTTTATGGGGATCCTTGTCCTGATCGGGTTCTATTACATGACAAGAAACTGGCGTAAGGAGCTGGCCTCTGAGCAGGATACCTCTATCAAGCCGCAGAGTGCGATGTCGATCATCAAAAGACTGCTGGTCCTTGCCATTCCGGTCTCTTTGGCGAATATCATGCTGCCGATCGTTTCGAATATCGATCTGCTGATCGTGCCGCGTCGTCTGGAAGTGGCAGGATTTGCTGTCGAAGAAGCGACGACACTCTTCGGCTATCTGACAGGCATGGCGACGGCGCTCGTCAATATGCCGACTATCGTGACGGCGTCTTTGGCGGCCAGTCTGGTGCCTGTCATTTCGGAAGCCATCGCGCAGAAGAAGGATGATGTCGTCATGACGCGTACAGACACGGCGATGCGTCTGGCCAATCTTATCACGATACCTGCTTTCATCGGGATGTGTGTCATCGCGACTCCGATCTCCGATATGCTGTACGCGACCCGCGATGCAGGTCCGTGTATCGCCGTCATGAGCTTCGGCGTATTCCTGCTTGGTGTGCAGCAGGTCACGACAGGCGTGCTGCAGGGGATGGGTAAGACCGCGATCCCGTTCCTGAACATGGTTGTTTCGGCGTGTGTGAAGGTCTTCCTCTCCTGGAATCTCACCGCCATCCCGGCGTGGGGCGTGCTCGGCGCAGCATGGGCGACGAATGCGGACTTCGGTGTGGCGGCTGTTCTGAATCTGATTTTCCTCTATAAATACAGACGCTATACGATGGATATTCTCCATACCGTGAAGCTTTTCATCGCAGCAGGCATCATGGGCGCAGTCGTGCTCGGTGTGTATCATGCGGCGTTTACCCTGATCCACAGCAATACCCTTTCGACTCTCGCATCCATTGCTATCGGCGGCGTGGTCTACCTCGTGGCCATCGTCGTCCTCCCTGCGGTAAAGCCGGAAGACGTACAGGGCGTGCCGAAGATCGGACCAAAGCTCGCAGCGATGGTTTCCCGCATGAGCTTTGGAAAATGACTAGTGGCTAGGGATTAGGATCTCACATTCTGCTTTTTTCGAAATCAAAAAGGCCATGGATTGTATCGCATTGCGATATTCTCCATGGCTTTTTGTAATGAAAACAAATTGAGACTAGCTGTCCAGTGGGAAAAATTTCTAATCCCTAGCTACTTCCTGAATACTAAT
>ERZ1031449.166-NODE-166-length-17135-cov-8.660890_pt1 | contig 17135 bp, 26 predicted proteins | sample MGYA00516705_ERZ1031449 | MGnify/ENA primary metagenome ERZ1031449 (study PRJEB33719, sample SAMN04261152) | wastewater metagenome | biome: rural village; feature: human; material: feces | host: Homo sapiens | place: El Salvador | collected 2013-01-14 ... | reverse complement strand
ATTAATAAATAGGTTTAATATTTAAATTATAGGAGATATAACAATGATACCAAATATGCTAAGGGAAGAGGAAATCAATCATCTGATGGCTTTGAAGGGCTGTAAAAGAGGTGATACGTACTTCAATATGTTCTTTAGCTCAGACGATATTGAGCAGATGGTTCGAAACATCAAAGCTGATTTTCCTATCGAAAATGGTTGCTCATTTATGAAGAAGGCAGAAGAGCTTGAGAAGAAGTTGCATGAGGAACAGAAAGCTCATGACCAAGATATGCTTGACTTCGTTGCGGAATTGCTTGTAACAGGAACACAGGGTGGTAATCCGCTTAAAGTTGCGATGAAGAAAATTGGAACAGATAATACCATAAAAATTAAGCGCATAAATAAGATTCCGCTCAGCGAGGAGGAGATTGATTACTTGGTTTCAAAACTTGATTAAATTATAGGAGATACAACAATGAAAGTTACAATGATTAACGGAAAGGTAGTAGAGGCTAACGTTTTTGATTACGTTGCTCAGATTTACGAAGGTGGTAAATGGCAGACAGTTGCCGTTAACTCTGATTACAATGAAGCTGAAAAGAAACGTAAAGAGTATGCCGTAAAGGGCTGCTATACAAGAACAGAACAGCTTTACTAATTAATGATATATAGGAGATACGACAATGAATAAGTACGCAGAATTAAAGAAGAAGCATCAGAAAGAGCTTAATAAATTGCCCATGAAAGCAGCTTTTGGTAAAGAGCAGTTTAAGAAAATGATGGAAGAGTGGGGGCTTACCACCAACGCCGAAGATATTAGTAAGATTGATATGCTCGTTGGTGGTTGCTATTGCTTAAAGAAAGATACCCATCTTTTCGAGGAGCACTTTCAGAGAACACAGAAAGAGCTTGAAGAGTTCTTAAAGGATGATGATAATCTTAAATCAGCATTCAAATATGAGTTCGCTAACCATGAATGCGGATATACATATACACCGCAAGATGCGCTTCCACCGCTTAATCTTACCTATGAAGAGGTTGAGAAGAATGAGCGTTTAAATAGGGTCTTTAACGAGGCTTGGTGTGAATATTTAGATGAATGTGAATAAGATATGTATAAAGAAGGTGATATTTTAACATTGGAGAATGATTGGAGAGGAGAACATTGCGTCTTCATCCTACATAAAGTACATAACGAAGATTGGATAGAAGCTCACGCTAAGTATTCTTTCATATTCGAAAAATTAGGAATAGGGGCAGGCAATACCTCTACGAATGTAAAGTACTCTACAGGGTATCTAAGGAAAGCAAATGATACAGAAAGAGACTACTTATTAGGGATAATGAAGGATAAGGGCTATTCTTATGATTTTAAGAAGAATAAACTGCTATATTCATTCAATTATGAAAAAGGAAGAAATAAAGATAAATGAGCATTGTAAGCACTATTTCTTAGGCTTCTGCCACTTCTATTTAGGTGGCTGCTGCTCTGGTATTAAATGCGGATATAAATAATTTAGATTATGACAAAGTTTATTGAGGTAAAGTATAAAGGGCATTGTATCCTTGTTAATATAGATAATATCGCTTACGTTGAACCTTCACGGAATGGCGATATAGCAACATCTATAAAGCTTAATTGCAAGACCACACCAACGGGCGGTCAAGTGATTCCCTGCGAGGATGATTATCACACATTCTTGGAGAGATTGAAAAACCTTGTTATCGTTGATAAAGCTGAGTAAGATATGAGAGCATTTGACGTACTTTTAGCCTTACATCGCTTGGATATGCGACAGGGCAAGGATTATCTTGAAGCTCCTAAAAAGAATGATTTGGAGCTGAATGTAATAGAAGGTAAGCTAAAACGGAATCATTGGTATTGGTGTGATTTTCATAAGCAGCCAATGCTCGGTGAGCCTTCGGTTATCCTCACTCTTGGCGGTGGGGATATTCAATACCTTTATGAAGTAGAAAAGTAAATTAATATAAGTTATGTATCAGATAAATGTTGTAACATATAGCACAAGGGTGGACGTAAAGAACGCTCGCCGCAAGGTAGCGAATCGACAAAAAAGAATACTCGGAGGACGGTTTGAAAGCGTGAAATTGGCAAGAAAAGCCTTGAAAGACTTCTTTGAGAAGGATGGCTATCAGATAGGCAATGAGGTCGATGAAAAGGGTAGCGAGACCTATGTTAAGACGTTATTCTTCGGTAACATTATGCTCGAAATGGAGTATAAGATAATCAAGTGTAATTAATCTATGGCTCGTTTCGCTCTCAGAAATCAGGAGAAGATAAAGCAAGCATTCGGGGAAGAAAGGTTGAATGAGCTTCTGAAAGCATTGAAGCTGTATTCAGCCAAGTACCCGAAATTATCGTTGAACACAATCATCAAAGAGGGTAAGCCTTATCCTTCTTTCGTAGTTGATAAGGTAGCTGTGTTATACGTAACTTCCTTGATGTATGACGTTTATCACGTTGCATTAAAGGAGTTCTTATAAACAAAAAGCACCGCCCTCGGAGATACGAATGAGGACGATGCTAGATGTAAATAATTGTTATGTTTAACGTTGTGAGCACATAGGAGATACGCACCCGATACAACAATTAATGCAAAAGTAATAAAAAATATTTGGTTATCTGAATATTTCTTCGTAAATTTGCGAATAATTAACATTAAAATAGGAGATACAGATATGATAGGAGCAATTATTGGTGACATTGTAGGCTCTAAATATGAGTTTAATAATACATTCGATTACAACTTCAAGCTATTTGATTATGGTTGTAGTTTTACAGATGATACTATCTGTACCATTGCAATAGCTGACGCAATACTAAATGCAAAGGATGGGATGCCAAGCGCAACAGACTTTAAGACTTCGCTTCTTAAATGGTGTAGGAGTTGTCCGCACCCAATGGGAGGATATGGCTGTGGTTTTTCAAATTGGCTTGCAAGTAAGAATCCACAACCTTATGATAGTTTCGGAAACGGAGCAGCCATGAGGGTTAGTCCTATCGGATTTGCCTATAATGATATATCGGTTGTAATGAGAGAAGCGATGGAGAGCGCAAAGGTCTCGCATAGCCATGTTGAAGGATTGATTGGTGCTACTGCGGTAGCAGATTGTTTACATGCTTTAAAAGCATGTAAACAGAAAGATTTGATTAGGGTAATAGCAAAACAATATTATGGCTCTGATTGGGATAAGAATCTTATTCCAAGAGGGAAATGGGCAGAAACTTGCCAAGAATGCGTTCCACTCGCCTTTAAAATAGTCCTTAATAGTGGTAGCTTCGAGGATGCAATCAGAAATGCTGTATCATACGGCGGTGATAGCGATACGATGGGAGCAATCGTTGGTTCAATCGCCGAGGCTTATTACGGTGTACCTACAGATTTGGAAGAGATAGCACTCAGCTATCTTCCTATCGAAATGAAAAATGTATATTATAATTTCAAAAAGAAGTATGACAACAAGTAAGGAAGATTTAATTAAGCACTGCCGATACTATAGAGGTGGTGAAAACCCAAATACCAACGAAAATATGGCTTGGTTTTGGGATATGGAAAGAGTGTATGTAAATAGCGAAGGAAAGTTTAAAGGTGAGGAAGAATATTATAAGAAAATCAATGGTAAGGAATACAAGGGTATTCCTCATACATTGCTTATTATAATGTTCACTTCCTGGGCTAAAGCAGCCTACAATATTAAGGAAGAGTTAGATAGCTTCTATAGGCTTATAGACGAATACCTCTTTATCCCAAACGACCATTTCCCAGAGGATAAAATTCCAAACGAACTATAACGAAAAAGGTGCGCCGTAATGGTACACCTTTTTTGTTTTAATATCCGATATTGCTATCCTTTACATAAGATAAATCTCTTATTTCTTGCCCTATAACCTCGCAGTCTATGTAGGTCTTTCCACCTTCTTCATAAACCTTTGTTATTCGCATTCGTGTTCCTCTCTGAAAGAGTGTTTCGTGCTCGGAACTATATGTAGAGAAACGGCTTACTCCATCCCAACTTCTTTTATCACCACAACCGAAAGCAGAGAAAGGTTCTACGTAAGCAGCCTTTGTTCCTTTTGGTGCATATATGTTCATAATAACACTTCGAGTGTTGAAGCCTTTTCCTTTTCGGCTACCAGTTGACATAAAACCACCTTCTTGCATTTCCATTCCAACAAGGTCTTGAAGGTTATTTGGCATAGAACCGCCAGCAAACTTAATTCGTGATTCAATAACTTTCATTCCATCATCACCTCTTGTAAACCACATATCGGTAGGAAGTTCGTTCTTTTCTATATAGCTTGTTATATTATTAACCTTCTCTATGAATCTTTCCTTCGTTTGGTAACTATCATATTTTCTTCCTTGTAATGGTTCATTTACATCGCAATAATGATGAGTGTATTCGTATGTGAAATCTTTTTCTTTTTCTGTTGCAGCTATCCATTGTTTGGATGCAACATCTACGAGGGTTTTATCAGCTTTTGCACCATTACCCTTATCCCATACTGCGGCATCTTTCCTTGATTGAGAGAATCGGTCTGTATCAAATACAACATTCTTCGCATTTCGTTTTGCTTTCGCATTAATAAGCGTTTCTTTCTTTTGCTTAGCTTCATAAAGCAACTGCTCAGCAAGGGTCTTATCCTTTGCGAGCATAGCGTGTTCAAGGTCATAGATAAGCTTATGATATATCTTGCTCTGTGTCTTATACCCTTTTACGTCAGCATAAGCTTTATTGATATTCACCCAATCAATCGCCGTTTTTACCTCATCAAGCTTTTTGAGATATGCCGCCTGCGATACCTTCCATGTAGCATACTTCTGTTGAACCCCGTGCATATTGCCGCCAAGGAAATCAATAGCTTCAAATTGTAGTTTCTTCGCTTGCTGTTCAAGCGTCAAGCTTTGCCATTGAGCCAACTTCGCTTCTACGGCATCATATACTCCGTGCAATTCCTGTGACGTGAACTGCTTATGCCACTTATTGACATCAGGGATGAGAGCGGAAAGTGATAGTTCATCCTTTTTAATGGCAGAAATGGCGTTTGCGAGCGTTTTTGCTTCTTTCCTAGCCAATGTATAGTCAGCAGACTTTAATGCGTTTAGAACGGAAGAAACATCGGTTTCTCCGTAATTAGCAGCCACCTTCATGACATTCATAGCAACCTTGCGGTCAGTCCATGCAAGTTTGGTCTGATAACCTCGCTTGAATCTATCAAACAAGGAAGCTATCTCAGAAGCACTCTTTTTGTCCTTGATTGCGTAGCGGATAGCATAGTAACGTTCAAAGAGGTCTTGGCTCTTTATATCCGTAACAGATTTACTACCGAGCAGATTATGAACCAAGCCATTGTAATAGTCACGTCTATGCTTATCCCATCGGCTCTGTATTTTATCTATCTGCTCCTTAGTTCTAAGGGCGTGGCGTTCCTTTGCCTTCGCAAGTATAAGCTCCTTAGAAGAAACCGCCTTTAACCCCAATTTCTTGCGGTCTGACGGACTTAAAAGATGTGCCCAATACTTTGTGTTATCTTGTAAGTGCCAAGCCAATTTACCATTCATTCCTGCCTTCACGATAGCTTCGGAGTTATCCTTGATGTATTGATTGTACTTTTCTGGCATAGTGAGCACGGCAAAAGGGGATACGTAGTTACTCATATCCTCGCCAGCCATCAAGCGTTTATAAAACTCCTTTTTCTCATCGCCTTGTATAGTGATAGGGTCTGAGGTACAGATACATTGAGGATGCCAAGAAATCCATACGTAATCTTTTGGGTAGCGACCTTCAAGGTCGTTGCATATATCATCAATATTATGCTGTGGTGATACGTGAATATACTGACCGATAACGAATGGTTCGTTCTGCCATCGCTCATTTCTTGCCTTGTGATATGCGGAATTTATCTCAGTTCTTGCTACTCTGAGAGCGTTCTTTCTCGCCGAGCGGTAAACACCTATACCTACCTTCTCCAATGGCTCTTCAATAAAGTGCACCTTGCCGTCAATGATTCTACGTCTGCGCCAAGTCACCACATCTTTCTTCTTTCCGTTCTTCTGAACCTTGATGGTATGATAACGGCGATACATCATATCTGGGTCGTTAAGGTATCTGCGAATACTCTTGCCTACTTCCTCTGCTGATGAGCCTTTTTTGATTCCGTCCGCAATGGTATTACTCATAGCCATTTCAAACTCACTCTTTGTCTGTTGGCAGTAGTTCCAAATAATCTGAGCGAGATTTAATCCGTTCTTTGTTTTTAAACGATTTGAAATAAACGTGGCTGCGGCGGTATCTCGTGCGACCCTTATAGCTTTATCAGTAAGCACGGAATAACCGCCTATAACCATTTCATCGTGGTTATACGCCAACGCAACGCCATCGGTGATGCCGCTCTTATAACAAAGAAGGCTATTCTGATAGTAATCATTAAAGATGTCGTTCAAACGAGCCTTTAACTGCGGAAAGTTATCAAAGTTAAAAAGCGCATCATCTTCGAGCACATCTTCTCCATAGCCAAGAGAGGTGAGTTTCTTGACATAATCGCTGTATAATCTGCCCAACCGCTTGTTATAAACGGCGAACAGATTATTCAGTTGTTCTTTCTGCTGTTTTGATGTGAGCTTCTTTGACATTATTTACCCTTATAGTTCCTCTTGTAGAAAATAGCGATATTCACAGCACCGTTATCTTCGTAATAATATCCTTTCTTCGTAAGGTACGACTTTACGGTTGCTGCCTCGTTGTTTTTTAGCTGATTAAAATCAATATTGATGTAACCACCTAATTTCTTAGAAGTACCGTTTATAGCCTTGCTAATATCTACATTCGTCATATCCTTTATGTGTTGTGGCAAGGTTTTTGTGAATAAGGAAAACTTTGAACGGTCTATTTCTGTGATATTCTGATAATTCATCTGCTTACTTTCTGCCTTTGCTTTAATCTGAATATCTTTATTCGCATTTGTTCTGCTACTTGCAGCGTTTACACTGCTTATAGTACGTGTATTTCCACTTCCTTTTGCCATAGTTATTCCTCCTCCTCTTCTTCATTTGAAACTGACTGACTTCCACTTGCGGCACTACCAAGTCCCGAAAGGGCTGCTTGCTGCGCTAACGCTTCTTCCTGTTCACTCTTCATTTCTTCCTCAACCTTATCTGGGTCATCATTGAGAGGGTTAAGCTCGATAGCACGGCGATTAGAGGTAGATTTCGCACCACCATTGGATGAAGTGATAAGTTGCAACATTTCAACATCATTCTTTGGCAGATATGGCTTGAATACTGGCTCAAAGTCAATCTGCTCAGCAACACTCTGGTCGATACCCTTTACGTAAACTCCCGTATTACAGATGCCGTTAGCTACGATATTCGAGCGGCGAGTGAACATTTCACCGAACATTTCTGTCTTTAAATCCGCTTTCATATAAGGAGCGGTGAACATTAAACGGATAGCCGCACCCGAGGTGTTGCTGCCCAAGGTCTTCATGTTCTCAAAACTGATGTCGGCAGTTGAAGTGAACGAGTAGATGATATTGAAGAGATAAGCAATTTCTCCCTTTACACTCTCAGGTGACTTATCCCAAGAAAGAACGTTCATACTTGAATCGTTACCACCTACGAATACTGCACCTTGCTCGCCCTTCTCAGCAAAGCCTTCCAAACGACCCTTGATAAAGTATTTAGGTGTCCCGAAATAGTCATTTGTATCACCCCAATTAGAGATACAAGTCTCCACTCTATCAATAGCCCATTGAACATCTTCCCACTCGGCTTGGTTTTGTCTGTAATAAACGACAGGCACTTTTGTGAAGCCATGAGGTAGGGCAGAGATAAGCTTCCATCCTGCGCCATCAATATTTGTATACTGATAGCACAATCTATCTGTATATACATCAAAATGTAGCTCAGATTTTCCAAGCTCATCATATACATAGTACTCACGGGCGAAGCCATCCATGATATGGAAATCGTTGAAATGAGGGTAGAGCTTATCGCCGTTTGAAGGTGAAAGCAACTGAACTCGGATTTCGCCTCTAAGCTTACCTTCTGCGTCTGTTGGCATATACCACAACTCGGCGCACTCGCACTCTTTGAAGAGAGTACGGGCAAGTCGCTTATCGAAATACTTCATCTTGTTGTCGTGATAGCAGTGCATGATGCCGTCATAGAGTTTCTGCTGCTTATCATCCATCTTCTTTATATCAACACCATGTGCCGTAGCCTTATAGGTAACGGCATTCATAAACAAGAAGCCCACAGTAAGATTTACGACTGATTTCTGAGCAGGAATTGCGATTCTTACTGGCTCAACCAATTTATCTTTGTAAATCGGTTTCTGTGTAATTGGGTCATACTTACCAGTAGGTACTTTAATTCGCTTCTTTGGGCGACATTCCTCATCAAAGATTTTATGCTTTGACGGATTCCATTGTTCTTCAAGCACACTCAGAGGTGTTTTGAAGCCTTGCTTTCGTGCGGTCAATACCGAGCGAACCATGTTCGCATCTTGCATTGCTACTATCTGTTCTATTGCTCTCATATATGAATAATTTTCGTTATAACAAGGGCAAAGTTAGCAATAATATAACTTATATAGGCATAAAGAAGAAACCCTGTGTAAACAAAAGAAAAACGCCTATTTCGGCAGTCTTCCAATATGCCAATGATTGCACTCATTGCAAAGGTATGCTGAGTAACCGAGCAGACGCTTTTTCTTTATATATCTTGCGGCTGCTTGCTCATTATCAAATGATAATTTGGCTACTCCTTTGATGTTATAATGGGGACGTTTGCGGTGATGCTCCCTTGGCTGTTTGTCGTATATTCGTTTCATAAGCATTTCGATTTTAACCCATCAGACCGAGGATGTCGGCGGCTTGCATACCGCTACCATAATCGCCCAACAACTTCTCCATGACAACATATCGGCATGCATCGATGGCGTGATTATACATATCTATAGGCTCATTAAGCCATTTGCCTTCCTTGTCTTGTCGGTAGGTATAATTGTTAAACTCCCTTCTTACATTTGTAGAACGTTTTGTTATATGAATTGTGTATTCTTGCATCTTCATAATACCAGCTTGAATAGAACCTGCGAACTTCTTTACAGGTTTTATATCAATACCAGCATTATAGATTTCATCAATCAGACGAGGGTCGGCACTCTCTGATATTACCTCAATATTTTTTTTATCCTCTTTCAATATCCTAATAATATCAGAAGCAAGCATTTCTGTCTGATAACATATTTCATCTATATAGATAATCTTTCCGTAGATATATACATCAACAATCGCCGTAGGGTCATTGGAGTAACCGAAGTCAATACCTCTGTATCTGTGTCTGTGCGCTTGGATAGGAATATAATCATCAATAACTACATTCTTAAAAATCAAGCCCTCAACCATAGAGCGCAATCCCAAACCATAAATACGCCAAAGGCTCGGATTCTTCCATTTAAGGCTCTCAATCTCAGCAATAACCTTTGGTTCGAGAAAAGGATTGTCCTTATAAGTGGAGATAAACCAATAGGTACTTTTCTCTTCATTTACCTGATTTATCCAATGGTCTTCTGAGAAGGAAGGGTTATAATCAAGGATAGAGAACTCCGTGGTACGCATCTGTAGCTGCTGCCATTCGATGAAAGAAAGCTCATTCGCCTCATTTACGAAAAGTATCTTACGCTTAGAACCACGCACCTTCTGCTCGTTATCGGTGGAGAAGAACTCAATCCAAGAGCCGTTTGGGAAGGTATAAACGAACTCCGATTTATTCATGCACTTATCATCCCACCAACCAAAGTTGAGCATTATATCTTTGAAATCACGATAGACAGTTCGTTTAATGGAAGGCATACCAGCACGAATGATGGAAACGGTCGTTCCAGCATAGTTGAAGCAAAGCATACAAAGGAACTGCACAACCGAGTAGGTCTTGGCAGAACGTGAACTTCCTTGAAGAGAGCAAGTTGTGAACCCTGCTTCCTTCGCTGCCTTTACCCTCATGTAGTTCTTTGCTAAATATACGTGCGGCATATCTCTATTATCCTTTATCTGCTTCTTTTATTATTCTGCTGTCCTGTCTGGCTCAGCGTCCTTCTTTTCCTTCTCTTTCTGAATCTCAGCGAGAATCTTTTGATACTCTTCATTATTGGTAACAACGTGTACTTGCAATGGGTCTTGCTTAATCTGCTCGCCCTTGCTTGTAAGGTCAATGCGCTGAATCTTTCCGTAGGCTCTATCAATAACTCTTTCGAGTACATCAAGTCCTTTCTTGTCAAGTATTCCCTTGGCAATAATGCGTTGCATCATCGGGCGTGACTTATCAGACAACACCGCCTTCAATTCATCTTCGGGCAGGGTCGCGATATACAGAAAAGACTCCGCGATAATCTGAGAGGAAGGTACTTCGTAGCCCTTCTCCTTCATTTCCTCAATGAACAATGACATCGTCTTAGGCTTTGGTGGTCTGCCCTTCGGGTTGCCAACTCCACCTTTTTTAAACTTACCTTTTTCAAGGTTTGCAAGCTGTTTTTTTCGCTTGCTTTCATCTCTTGATAATGGCATATTAATAACTTTTATTCCTAATTTATTCCCAACAATAGCTTTTATTTAAGAAAAGCACCTTTATTTTCTTCTTCCTCTGCTGCCATATCTCGGCACATTTTCAGTACATTAAAGTACTCTCCAAGATTGTTGTTATAGAGTAGCTTTGCTATCTGTTGAACAAAAACAGCCTTACGCCCATCTTGCTGTAGCTTCACCACTTCGCAAGCTGGCATCATCAAAAACTGCTCCATGATTTCAACCTTTTCCTTAGAGGAAAGAAGTTTCTTGGTAGGAAGCAGAAAACCCACTTCCTCCAAGATTTGCGTTTTAACTGACTTAACCTTCATACTTATCACCATTTACGAGGTTCATAAACTCAGCTCTCACTTGTGGGTCGTCTTTGAATGCACCTTCAAGGTAAGAAGAGGTCATAATACCCTTCTTCTTTGCGCCTCTGAACTCTTTGCAAGAATGATGACCCTTCATCACGAGAGCAATACCAAGTGGTGGGTATTCGCTACCGAGAGCATCTTTCAGCATATCTACGATATCGTGTACCAATCGCTCCTGTATCTGTAAGCGAGCGGAGCAGTAATCAACTACACGACCAATCTTAGAGATACCGAGAATCTTTCCCTTTGGGTTCGGAATATATGCGAACCAATACTTGCCCCAAAACCAAACACAATGATGCTCGCAGTTTGAATGGAAATCGCCTTGGTCGATAACCATGTTATCATAGACGATACCATCCTTGCCGTTATCAAAGGTGGTAATCTTTGGTTTCTGTGATGGGTCGTAACCTCTGAATATCTCTTTCCACATTCTGATAATGCGGTCAGGTGTACCCTTCAATCCTTCACGATTAGGGTCTTCGCCGATGTACTCCAATATGCGGACGATATTATCCTCAACAGTTACCTCGTGCTCATCGGGGAAGATAAGCCAATCATTAGCATCAACGATACCACCATAGAAAGATACTTTATCCTTAGAGCATTCCTTAACGAAGGTAACCGCCGTATCGTAGTTACTAAAACCCTCAATAGTCTTGCCGCTATCGCAAATATCATCAACTACGAGAGTATTAGGCGTAATCTTACGAATATCGCACTCAATACGAATATTGAGCAACTGAGAGAGCTGTATAGCCGTAAAATAGCCTCCTCTTGGAATAGGGTAGATTGCATCATAGCTTCGCCCCTTATCCTTAATCTGGTCAGCAAGCCAATTGACCGCCTTCTTATAATAATTATAGTCTATCTGTACTTTATTAGAATCTTTCATATTTCCTTATTTATTTTGGTTCTGCTGGCATTTCTCCCAGTACTCTTTATAATCTTGTTTTTCCTCCTCATTTGGCTGACATACCTCATAAGAAGCACCGTATCGCATACAATGATAGAAGTCCACTACGGAATCATCATCCTCGCTGCGGTTACCTGATGAATCCCAACAAATCACCCCACCACAATAAAAGCAGATAGGGCGATACTTTGTTGGGCTTTCTTTTTTCTTCTTATTCATAGGCAAAATGATTTACTTCACATTGAGAATCTTCTGCTGCTGTAAAGAAAGTCGCCACTTAGGGTTAGCCTCTACGAAAGCAACTGTCTGTTTCAGAATCTCGGCATTCTTCTTTGTATCGCCCGTATCACAAGGCTGAACGTAGTAGTAATCTGCATCAATGTTGCAATCGGTAATCTCGTGCTCACCATCAAAGACAACCTTTACCTCAGTAGCAACCTTAATGATAGGTTCTGCGCCCTTAACGAATAAGCACTTAGGAGAGCATGTAACCCAGTTGATACCGCCTGGAATCTTGTGCGTTCCGTTGGTCTCCATAGCAATATAATAGCCCCAATTTTGGAGAAGAGTAGTAAGCTCCTCATCCACTTGCAATGTAGGCTCACCGCCCGTGAAGACAACGAATTTGCAATCGGGTGAGAGCAACTGAATCTTATTCAGAATATCAATAGCTCCCATTTCCTCATACTTCTTAAAATCAGTATCACAGAAAGGACACTTTAAATTGCAACCCGAGAAGCGGACAAAGATAGCCGCTCTGCCTGCGTGTCTTCCCTCACCTTGGATAGAGTAGAAGATTTCGTTTACCTTGTACTTAGCCATTAGAGTTCCTCCTTTCCGTCAATCTTATTATCATCACAATAAACGGCGATATTGCCTTCACTCTCCTGTACCTGTGCCTTGTAGCACTCTGGGAACTGAGCAACAATCCATTTGGCGATATTCTCAGCAGTAGGATTGAAAGGCAAAAGCTCGTTGAGGTTACCGTGGTCGAGGTAGCCGTGAATCTTCTGCTTAATATGCTTGAAGTCCATCACCATACCATCTTTGTTAGGCTCTTTTGCCTTACAATAAACAGTAATAATCCAATTATGCCCATGAAGGTTGGCACACTTGCTTTCATAAGAGAGATTCAGCTTATGACAAGCAGCAATCTCCATTCTTTTTGAAACGTAATACATAATTTTTCTTCCTTTTATTTTGTTATTTCAATTTTTATTCTTAATTTTGCGACCGAGAGGGATAAATCGGGTGGGTCAGTACACTGGCTGCTCGATTTCATGCTTATTCTTCAAAGGCAAAGAGGTGTACCTGCTTTGCTGTTTTTTATCAAAGCTTATGGCGATGAACATTGCCTGATAAGCCAACAACAATAACTTCTTTTAAGTTACCTCTTTCATTTCCTTTTGCATGAGTGAGGTACATAGAAATCTGTTCTTTGACATATTCTTTTGTCATAGCCTTAGTGTTCTGTATAAGGATAGCAACCTCCGCTCCTTGTGTAGCAGCACTCTTCAAGCTATTTTCTATTTTATAAGGACTCGCCGAGTTGATGGTTTTCATATCCATCACGGCATGCTCTTTGAAGCCATCAGACTTTTTTGCTCCCGTTATATACGACATTTCGCTCATTAAATATATACGATAGCCCTTCTTTGCAAGAACTTCTGCGGCATACATTTCCTTATTGGTGTTCGGGTCAGCAATTTCATTATGATGTTTATGTACCACATAGTAACCGCCGCTTTTATCGAAGTAGCTATCTTTATAGTTGCCCGTAGAGACGATGGCTTGAAATTCTGATTCTCTCTTAGCCATCGTCTTAGGGTTACCCGAATAGTTTCGTGTACCTCCACTTGCCTTACTCATCCTCGTATTCAGTTGGGTCAGGGATACCAGCATCACGGAGAGCTTCCTTGCGTTCCATACAAGTTCCACACTTACCACAATGCTTCTCACCGCCTTTATAGCAGCTCCAAGTTTCAGCGTAGTTGATACCAAGCTTCTTGCCGTGGCGAGCAACATCTGTCTTCGTAATGTTGGTGTAAGGAGCATCAATGCTGATACCCTCGTAAGTACCATTCTTCATTGCCTCTGACATGGCATCAATAAAGCCCTTGCGGCAGTCTGGATAGATAGCGTGGTCGCCGAAATGGTTAGCAATAAGCACCTTCTTCAATCCGTTACTCTCTGCGATACCGCAAGCGATAGAGAGCATGATGCCGTTACGGAAAGGAACTACGGTTGATTTCATGTTCTCATCATCGTAATTACCTTCGGGAATAGCTTCTGCACCTTCGAGGAGAGAGGATTTGAAATAATCGTGAATAAAGTTGAGTGGAATAACAATGTGCTTAATACCAAGTCGCTCACAATGCAACTTAGCAAAAGGAATCTCCTTCTGATTGTGGTTAGAACCATAATCAAAAGAAATAGCGAGAGCAATGTTTTCTTTCTTTTCATGCAGGAGAGTTACCGAGTCCATACCTCCTGATACAATAATCAATGAATCTTTCATAATCTATAAATTTTTATCAGCGTAATGCTGGAATTTTAACCATTCTTTAAAGTTATATAAAGTAAGAGCTTCTTTATCTCTCACCATCTTGTATTTAACTCCCTTATCTCTAAATGATAAACGTTTTATGCTACCATTTTCAAATTTAGAAGCTTCTCCAAATCGCCCCCCTACAGTCCATGTTGTGGAATCAATAGAATCAAATCTATATTTTCGTAAATTATCAACTTTTGTATATCCCAATCCATGAACCTTACAGCCATTCTTATGAGCTATCCCTATCATATAAGGAAATAACGCCTCAAATTTAGACACGGGCATTTCTTTCGCTGCTATTCCACCAATGGCAACATAAGGATATTCTTTTATCATTTGCAGATAATAATCTTTTCCTCTCCCTATATGCCATACAGGTATTGGCTTGCGATGGGTCTTATCTTCAATCCGCTGTCGTAGCATTTCTACATATCTGAGACCTTTAATCTTATCAATATCCAACTCAAAGAATAGTCTTATATCGTTTTCTATGATAAAATCGCAATATCTATCAACATAGCTGAGCCAATCTATATTTCCGTGCTTTGCGGCATTACTCATAAATGTGAATGCTCCACTATCCAAGAGAAATGATGCAAACTTTGGAATCAACGGTTTCTGCCAATCTCTTACGGAATAGAATGATTCAAGAGCAAATACCTCGCTCGCTTTAATCTCTCCATTTAAGAGATAAGGCTTAATACCCGATATTCCACTAAGATAAACCTTCATAATCTTGCTCGAGCGTACTTCATAAAGCGTACCCACTCGCCGAAATTATGTGCAGCAACCAACTTTGATCGAAGTTTCTTACCCTTAGGTGCTTTGGTTTTATCCATAGTTCCGTTCTTGGCATTGAACATATATATAGAACCGCTCATATTGTCATAAAGCCAAGCTGTAGAATCCACGGAATCAAAGTGATACGTATGCAATCCTCTGATATTTGTATATCCAAGGGCATGTATCTTGCAGCCATATTTATGTGCCGTCTTTACGAACCAAGGAAATAACTTCTCATATTTATTGATAGGTATTTCTTTGGTTACGATGCCACCAATAGCCACATAAGGGTAATTCTTGCACATTTCAACAAAATACTCTTTTCCTCGTGACTTATGCCAAACGGGGATAGGCTTACGTCCACTTAATCTTTCGAGCTTTTCACGAAGTCTTTCAACCTCTCTGATACCAACAACTGAATCAATATCAAGCTCAAAGAAGTTCTTTACGTTCCACTTCTTAATGAATGCAGCATATCCTTCTACGTATTTATCGAAATCAACTACACCTGCTCCCGACATAAATGTGAAAGCACCACTATCTAATAGGAAATTCTGAAAATTGCCTATCAATCGAGGAAACTCTTTATTATTCTGTAGATAATAGTAAGTTTCCAATATATTTAATCCTTCCCAATCGGCATCCTTACCGTTCTTTACTGGGTGTTCACCTGCTAAAAAAACTTCCATAGCCTTTTCATAAACACAGGGTCTGTTTAAAGTCCCTACTATATATAATTCTGTACTGACACTTTTCCAAAACTTACTAAGATTTCCAGTAAGCCCCCCCCCGCAAGATAGACTTCCATATCTCTATTATTTTATTTCCACACCATTGTATTCGGAAACGGCAGACTTGATAATCTCCTTAATCTCATCTACCTTATCTTCCAACTCTTGTGGAATATGGACGGAGAGCTTAATATCTTTTGCTTTACTCTCGGTATTTTGGGCATCCTCGAATAGCTCATCAATATCGGTATCATCCTCATCGGTATTGAGAAAAGAGCAATCAACGCCCCAATTCTGCAAATCATCGGTTTCCCATTCACCATTGGCAAGCTCATCCCAATCCCAATTACCTGCTTGCACGTTATCCTTGATAGCATACTCCTTGATTTTCTCAATAGGTGTATCTGCTTTGAGGATAACACAAGGGATGGTATCGAACTCGGAATGACCATCAAGGCGAAGCTCGTTGGCGACACGAAGGCGCATGTTACCGCAGATAGTGACGTAGTTTCCATTATCCATAGCATAAACCATCAATGGCTTATACTCCAAGAACTCGGGGCTATCAGTAAGCGACTTTTTGAGTTTATCGTGTTCGCTCTCTTTGAGGTAGCGAGGGTTCTTGCTAATTCCCTCCAACTGTCCGTCATTGTATTCAAGCCTTGTAATATCAATATCGGCGTATTCACCAATCTTTAAAAAAAGCTTTTTATCATCAACGCTCGGACTCTGAGATATTCTCTTTTCTCTTGCCATAACTTTACCATTTAATAATTATTATTTGCAAAGTTACGGAGATTATTCGGGTTTTAATAGAAAATAATAGATTGCGTGTAAACAAATAAAAAAGCTACCCATATAATGAGTAACCTTTGAAGTTATCATAAAACCTTATACCTCTTATATATAAGAAAAGCAGCTACCTATCACAGGCGGCTGCTTATTGACTAAAAACTAACTATTATTTTCATTTAACCAAATCTTAACTAATACATATAGTTATAACACTTCAGAACCTATATCCCACTATTTCCGTTTTGCTGATGCAAAGATACAAAATAAAGCGAGATACAGCAAATAAATGCCATATCTCGCATAAACAATCTTACTTTTCTTCAATCTGTTTAGAGACGTTATCTGCTCGGAAGTCCTCAATCTGCTTGGAGAAAGGGGTGAGCTTATCAAGCTGCGCCTTAACAGAGAA
>ERZ1031449.164-NODE-164-length-17181-cov-6.782962_pt1 | contig 17181 bp, 9 predicted proteins | sample MGYA00516705_ERZ1031449 | MGnify/ENA primary metagenome ERZ1031449 (study PRJEB33719, sample SAMN04261152) | wastewater metagenome | biome: rural village; feature: human; material: feces | host: Homo sapiens | place: El Salvador | collected 2013-01-14 ... | reverse complement strand
TGTCTTACTGGTTTGACACGCCTGTCACCTTGAAGGGACAGCAAATCTGGTATGGAGGCCATCCTGAGAAGTGGACTCACAAGAAGCCTATCTCGGCTGGTGATACTGCCCGCAATCCGGATCCGGATTGGGAGTCTAAGTCATTGCCTATCGGGAGGCTCCTGCCACAGAGCAGCCCGCTACAGAGGCTCCTGCCACAGAGCAGCCCGCAGCAGAGGCTCCTGCCACAGAGGCACCCGCAGCAGAGTGATCCTCAACCGGTGCCCTCGCAGCTGATTCCCCCATCAGCTAAAAACGAATAAAGATAAATGTCAAAGTTCGGAACAAGTAAGAAAATCATTACAGGCTATATCTTGCTGGCTGTTGTCATAGCTATCGCCACTTGGCAGGTCTATGACAACAGCCGCTTGTTTGTGGCTCTTAACAATGCGTCAGAACAGCTGTTGAAACGCAGAGACGTGGTAGACAGCCTCGTGTGCTCGCTGCTTGAGACAAACAATGCCGAACGGTCGGTGTTGCTTGGCGAAGGCAGCGAGTGGCCGCATTTCAACCGGTCGGTAGCAACGTCTGAGCAGAAGGCCAAGCAGCTCAAACCGTTCATTGCCGACCAAGGACAACGCCAACGCATAGACACGCTGGTGGAACTTATACACATGAAACGCGAAAACACAAAGCGCGTAGCACAGCTTATGGCCTTTGACAACCGCGACGCTTTCTACCGAGACAAGGTGCAGGCCTTGCAGAGCGGACGCGACTCGGTAGTCATTCATTCAAAACTGTACGGGCAACACGGTCAAAGGGAGAAGGTGTATGAGATCATTAAAAGCAAACGCGGCTTCTTCCGAAGGCTGGGCGATGCGTTCAGACGACAACATGCCGACACGGTGGGCGTGACCAACATCTTGCACGACACCAGAGCCGACAGCACGGCACAACGAATAAACATTGCCGACTCGGTAGCCAACATCTTGACCGACATACAGAACGAGGAACAAAAACAAAACAGCCGACAACAAGAAAACGTGGCTGCAAGGCTGAACAGGCTGCAAAGGGTTAGCCTGCAACTGTCTCAGCGCACAGGTCTGCTGCTCGAACACATACAACGCGAAGAAAAGAACGCGCTGCAAAAAGCTCTCGGCCACGCCACGCAATCGCGACACAAGATGGTGGTGCGCATTGCCATAATAGGTCTGGTGGCCATACTTATTGCTGCCTTGCTCGTGGCATATATCTTGCGCGACATAAAACGTGAACGCAGAGACCGGCAACGCATCGTTGAAGCGAAAGCGGAGACGGAACACATTATGGCGCAACGCGAACGATTGCTCCTTACCATCACGCACGACATAAAAGCACCGGCAGCATCGATAGCTGGATTTATCGAACTGCTCAGCGAACAGGTGAGCCGTCCGAAAGCGCTCGCCTACATCGACAGCATGCGCCACTCTGCCATACACCTTCAACAGCTTGTTGCCGCCCTGCTCGACTATCACTTGCTCGAAAGCGGAAAAGCGGAACGACATGACGTGAGCTTCGTGCCACAACAGTTGGCAAAAAACTGTGTGGAAGAGTTCAAGCCAATGGCAGCAGAGAAGGGCCTCGATATAACGCTCGGCACACTGACCCCCAACTGTGGCGACCTGTGGCGAAGCGATGCGTTCCGCGTGAAGCTGATCATGAGTAACCTCATCGGCAACGCCGTGAAATATACGGACCGGGGCGGCGTGAAGGTGGAAATAAGAATTTCGCCTCGACAACACCTTATTATATATGTTAGCGACACGGGACGCGGCATGAGCCAAGCCGACTGCCAGCGCATCTTCGATGCCTTCACACGTCTGCCCAACGGGCAAGGCAAGGAGGGTGTCGGACTGGGCCTGTCTATCACCCGCGAGGTGGTACAAATGCTCGGCGGCACCATAACCGTGACATCGGAAGAAGGCAAGGGCTCTTGCTTCACCGTGAGCCTGCCTATAAAGAAAGAAGAAAAGAAACAGAAGAAAGAGGTTGAAGAAAATGTTGCATCTGTAGAAACAGACAGGTCTTCAACAGAAGCAAAAGAAGCGACAACAGAAAACAACTGTGCAACGAACGGAGCAAACGACGCGACGAACGGAAACAACGATGCGACAACAGAAATAAACATTCTTGCTGTTGATGACGACGCTCTTCAACTTGAGCTTTTCAAGGAGATGGCACAGAAAATTGGCGGAGCAAAACTAAACATCAGCACAACGACATCGGCATCAGAGGCCATTAAGCTTGCAGAAGAGACAAAACCGCAAATAATGTTCACCGACATAGAGATGCCGGAGATGAGCGGCAAGGACATGCTCAAGCATGTAAAGAACAGCGACATGAGCACCGTTGCCATGACGGCCCATGACCCGAGCATCATGACAAGCCTGAAAAAAGCCGGCTTCTCAACCTGTCTGTTCAAGCCGTTCAATGCTGCCACGCTCGCTGCCACACTTGCCCAGATAACACGTCTGCCTCTTTCGGTAAAAACGGCAGAGCAAAAAGCATCGTTCTTCGCACCTCTCACTGCCTTTGCAGAAGGCGACACGGAGGCAGAGCAGGAGATCCTTACACAAGTGGGCGAATCGATAAAAGAATACAGACAGATGCTTGAGCAAGGTCTGAAACGCAACGGTGAAGAGCTACAACGCGACAGAATATCGCGCGCCGCTCACAAAGCCATGCCGCTGCTCAGCATGCTGAAACCCGGACAATGTGGCTGGCTACAGGCCATAACGCCTGAGCACATTAAAGACACATCGGCTGAAAACAGCACGGCGCTGGCCATGCGTTTAGAGAAAGAGCTGGAGGAGATAAGCAAAAAATTGAGAGAAGAAGGCATAGAAAACGCATGACATGTTTTTGATGTTAAATCCAAGCAAGCCCTAACGACCGATTTGGGTTAAAGGCAGAAAAAGCTTGTCATGCAAACCATTGTGCAACTAATAAAAGTAAAAAACTGTAAAAAAATTTGGTGTTAACACACAAAAAAGCTATATTTGCAGCGTGAACATTACAGAAAGTCACAACTACCAGACCTTATTCTAAACAAAAATATTACTACTATGGATGTTGAGAAAATCATTCAAGACCTGGAGCGCAGACATCCAGGTGAGCCTGAATACATACAGGCTGTGAGAGAAGTGCTCACCTCAATTGAGGACGTTTACAACAAGCATCCTGAGTTTGAGCGTGCAAAGCTTATCGAACGACTGGTTGAACCCGAACGCATCATAACATTCCGTGTGCCGTGGACAGACGACAAGGGCGAGGTGCACGTCAATATAGGATACCGAGTGCAGTTTAACAGCGCCATCGGTCCCTACAAGGGAGGCTTGCGCTTCCACCCGTCGGTGAACCTGTCGATACTTAAATTTCTCGGCTTCGAACAGACATTCAAGAACGCGCTGACCACGCTGCCCATGGGTGGCGGCAAGGGAGGTGCCGACTTCTCTATAAGAGGACGGTCAGACGCAGAAGTGATGCGCTTCTGCCAAGCATACATGACCGAACTGTACAGAAACATCGGTCCTAACGAGGACGTGCCTGCCGGCGACATTGGAGTCGGCGCAAGAGAGATTGGATATCTCTTCGGCATGTATAAGAAGCTCACCCATCGCTGGGAGGGTGTGCTCACAGGTAAAGGACTCGAATGGGGAGGCTCCCGCATACGCCCCGAAGCCACGGGCTACGGAGCTCTCTACTTTGTAAAACAGATGCTCGCCACACGCGGTCTCGACCTCAACGGCAAGACGGTTGCGGTGAGCGGATTCGGAAACGTGGCATGGGGTGCCGTGAAGAAAGCCACAGAGCTGGGTGCCAAGGTGGTGACAATAAGCGGACCCGACGGCTACATCTATGATCCCGATGGCATAAGCGGCGAGAAGATCGACTACATGCTTGAGCTCAGAGCCTCTGGCAACGACATCTGCCAACCTTATGCCGAGGAGTTTCCGAACGCCACATTCTACCCTGGCGAGAAGCCATGGGGTCAGAAGGTGGACATTGCGCTAACGTGTGCCACACAGAACGAGCTTGGCGGCGCTGATGCCGACAAGCTTATCGCCAACGGAACGCTTTGCGTTGCCGAGGTGTCGAACATGGGTTGCACGGCAGAGGCCGTGGAAAAGTTTGTGGCAGCACATCAACTCTTTGCGCCGGGGAAGGCCGTCAATGCTGGCGGTGTGGCAACCTCGGGACTGGAAATGACACAGAACTCAATGCGTCTGAACTGGAGCGAGCGAGAGGTGGACGAGAAGCTCCACTACATCATGCACTCCATTCACGAGCAATGCGTTAAGTATGGAACACAGCCTGACGGCTACATCGACTATGTGAAGGGCGCCAACGTGGCGGGCTTCATGAAGGTGGCCAACGCCATGATGGCCCAAGGCATCGTGTAACAAGCTTATGGATTCACTGAAGCCACAACATTGTGCTTCGTGAAGGTCTGTGTCAGAACGTACTCCATGACGACAAGGGCATCGCGACAGATGCTCCGCATGGTTTTAGAAAAAACATAAATATTAATAACGTGAAATTAAAAAAAACGGTATTATTAAGCTTAATTATGATTATGGCTTGCGCCCAACTGGCCGCACAGACACAGAAGGGTAAAGCCTCTTACTATTCGAAACGAGCCACAGGCGCACGCACCAGCAGCGGCGAACGACTTCATCATGACAGTCTGACCTGTGCGCACAAAACTTATCCTTTCGGCACACTACTGAAAGTGACCAACCCCAACAACGGCAAGGAGATTGTCGTTAGGGTGACAGACCGTGGACCCCACCGACGCGGACGCATTATCGACCTTTCATGGGGCGCGGCTAAACAGTTAGGCATCCTGAACCATGGCGTGGCTATGGTCACGGTTGAAGTGGTAGACAAAAACAAGATACCATTCAGACCTGAACCTATGGAACTGCCGGAAATAGATTTCGAGCTTACTTCTGGTGCTCGTTACTCCTCGGCAGAATGGGCAAAGAAAGAAATGCAGAAGGTGAAGAGAATTAATCATCCCATCAGCAGCCCGAACAAAAAAGACGTGCTTATCACAGCTAAGGCAGAAAACCCTGCCGTAGCAGACCGTCCTGCAAGAGCAGAAAGGATAAGATGATAAGATAACCCCAAGAAAAAGCGGACTCTGCACCGCTCCATCCTAACAGAGATGTGAGCACGGTGCCGAGTCCGCTTTTTTTATGTTACGCTAATCAGTTATTAAACTGCATGAGCCACAGGTTACGCTGCTCAAAGGCAGGATCATAGGTCTCATAAGAGTTGACATCAAGGATGAGCTGTGTGGGCTTTTCCTTACCTGTGATAGAGGTCCAGTTGGCCAAGCCGAGACCGTTGGGGTTGCCAGTCTTTATGAAGTTGGCGTAATAGTTGATGAACTGGTCAGACACGCGATAGTCTTCAGGCTGCCAGTCATACACGCGGTTGGTGGGCAGCGTGGCCATGGCATATTCGATGTCTGCCGAATGGACAGCTCCCTTAAACACATCGTTTTCAGGAATGGTCATCACCTCGTTCTTCTTGTCAGCACTTTCATCTTTCTTCTGCACGCCGCCAGCCAGACCTGCCACCAAGCCCTTGTCGCGCATCTCAGGACGCGGACGAGTGAAGCAATAACGATAGACGGGCTGTCCTGAGGTCTTGGCGTGGAGATAGCCAAAGAGCCATGTGCCGTAGGCGATAAACTGGTCAGAAGCGAAGTCAACGCCTGGCTTTCCCAGCACATCGCGGTCGGTGTTAAGGCCATACATCTTCATAGCCTCATCTGTCTTGTCGCCAAAAGCAGCCTCAAGCACAGGACGAAGGTTTGCCAGCGTGGGTTCCTTAGCACCGAGATAGGCCTGCGTTGTCATCTCCATGCTGTTGCGACCTACGAGCAACGGCACCTTCTGCTGATGACCGTTAACATAAGCATCGGTAGGATCCTCGGTAAAGAAGTGGCCATCAAGACAATAAGTTGCCAATCCGCCCGTCTGGGTCTTTGCCAGCAGCTCGTCGGCACTCATCTTGCGGGCCTCGGCAATGTTTTTCAATCCAATCTTTTTCAGCTGTTCCACACCTTGTTTCTCAGCATCCTTAAGCGAGAGCAAGCGTCGGCCACACACAGCACCCGACGAAGCCATGGCACGCGCGATCATGCCTCGTGTGAGAGGCGACACGAGCAGCGCGCTCACCGACATGGAACCTGCAGACTCGCCAACGATGGTTATCTGCTTCGGGTCACCGCCAAAGGCCCCGATGTTTTCATAGACCCACTTTATGGCAGCCGCCTGGTCCATGAAGCCATAGTTGCCCGAACCTTTATAAGATGTTTCCTTCGACAGCTGCGGATGCGAGAAGAAGCCGAAGATGCCCTCACGATAGTTGGCTGTCACAGCCACGATGCCGTGGCGTGCCATCTGTCGACCCGAATAGCGCGGCTCGCTACCCGACCCGGCAATCAGTCCGCCGCCATTAAAGTAGATAACCACGGGCAGACGGTCGGTCATGGTCTTCGAAGGTGTCCACACGTTCAGGTAGAGACAGTCCTCGCTCTTCTTTTCGGCATCAAAGCCCATGTCGCCAAAGGGATTGCCCTGCATGGGGTCATCACCAAACTTCTTTGCGCTGCGCACACCTTGCCACGCCTGTAGCGGCTGCGGCGCACGCCAACGGTTCTCGCCTACGGGCGGTGCCGCAAAGGGCACACCCTTAAAAACGTTTACACCCGACTCGCATACACCTTCCAACACGCCGTAGCGCGTGGTGGCTTGTGGTCCTTGCTGTGCATGGCCCATCATTGCACACAGCATGCAAGCCATTAAGAACATCAGTTTTCTCATTGTTTTTATTTTTGATTTATTGTTGTTTTTGTTCTTCCATGTTCCACTTATTGAAATCAACAAAAAAACAGCTTATTTGAACAGCTGGGGAATGAAGAGCAGCGAATACTGACGCCAGTTGCTCCACAAATGGCCGCGTGAGCTTTCGTGGAAGACATACTTCAGGCCGTCCTTGTCCATGCGCTCCATGAGCTGCTTGTTGAAAGGCATCAGACGGTCAGCGTCGCCACAAGCGATCCAGTAGAGCTTCGGATTGCTCTGGGCAAGCTTGGCAAGCTTGGCGTCAAGGTTAGCATAAGCCTTTATTTCCTCCATCTTGATATGTGTGAAGTCGACACCTGCCGAGTAGAGGCCAATGTAGCTGAACATCTCGGGATAATTGGCTGAGATCATGAGCGTGTGCATGCCACCCATAGACAGACCGGCAATGGCGCGGTGAGCCTTGTCGGGAACGGTGTTGAAGGTTGCGTCCACATAGTTCACAATCTCGGGGAAGGCCAACTCATACATGCCGTCCTTGTAATGAGGCAAGAAGTTGGTCATCACGGGCTTGTAATTGAGGTTCTCGGCTGTCTCGCCGGCAGCAGCCTGCTTGCCGAAGTTGCCGTTAGGCATAACCACAATCATAGGCTCACACTTGCCTTCAGCAATGAGGTTGTCCATGATGCGTGAGATGTTGCCCAGCTCCAGCCAAGCGTTCTCGTCGCCACCGCTGCCGTGGAGCAGATAGAACACAGGATATTTCTTGTCTGTCTTGCCATATCCGGCAGGCAGATATACGTTCATGCGGCGATCGACATTCATTGTGTTTGAGTGATACCACACGGTGCGAACCTGACCGTGAGCCACATCCTTGACCTGATACTCATCGGCAGCGCCACCACCCACATAGAAGATGCTGAACACATCGCCCACATCGCGGCGTGTGAACGGGTTTACGGGGTCAATGCTCACCACACCGTCAACGTCGAAACGATATGTGAACATCTCTGAAGCGAGCTGAGGAGTGGTATACTCCCACACGCCGTCCTTGCCTTTCTTCAGTGTTCCCTGACCGTTGTTCTGCTCCCAGTCGGCGAGCACCTTCACGCTCTTGGCCTTGGGTGCCTTCAGGCGGAAGGTCACGGTTTTGTCGCTGTTAACCTGAGGCGACACCAGTTTGCCCTGACGGAACGAGATGTTCTGTTGTGCGCTAATGCTCATTGATGCGAGCACGGCAGCCATTGCTACAAATAGCTTTTTCATAGATTTTGTCTTTAATGTTAAATTTTTATTGGTTAAGTAGGTGTTCAAAATTAATTTAAATGATTCTATTCTCTATTTTGGTCTGTATGTTCAGCTCCGAAGAGGGAGTGTAGCGGGCTACACGACCGATGAGAGCTGGGCATACGGGCCAAAAGAGGGCGTAGAGGCATTTGAAAGCATAACCTTTTTTATAAGATTCATATATGCGATTAATTTTGAACACCTACTTAAGAATTATTCTTTTCTTCAGATTGCTTGCTTTCAATGTCGCTGGCCTATGCAAGAAGACCACACAAAAACAGACAAACTTGCGCAAGCTCGATGAAAAAAGATAAACGCGCTTGCGCAAGCATATAACGAAGCAGACTTACTTTGCAGTCTGAATTTTCTTCTTCGACGTAGGCACCTCAAACTCGGTCACCTTCGAGATGGCGTTGTCGCCTTGGAGCACCGACAGGCAGATGCGCACAGAACCATCGCCCAGACGCGGGCCCGCCTTGAGCATGGCGGTGTAGCGGATGCCGGCACCTGGCATAAGGCGTTCCACATGCATGCCGGGAGAGATGAAAATCTGCTTGTTGCCCGTGGCCTCAACCACAGAGGGCTGAATGTCGTAGAGCGGACGCTGCCCTGTGTTGTAGATTTCGAAGATCACCTTGCACAGCTCGCCACGACTTATCACCTTGTCTTGGTTATCGTCAACCACACGCGCGTTCCTTATTTCTATATGCGGCATGTAAGTCATGCCCTCTGTGAGCTGCTCCACGCTCGAGGTGGCAGGCAACGAGGTGGTGGGCTGTTGAGCGGTGTAAGAGCCGGTGTAGTCGGACGAATGGAAATTGTAAACATCAGTCTCTCTGTCCTTAGACCCATACTCGCCGTTGCCCTCGTCAAACGTTATGCGGTCATCGCCCGGCTGACCATTATAACCATTGTTGGCCTGACCGTTGCTCTGCGGGCAATAGCCGCCTTGAGAGCTATAACCGCCTTGAGAGCTGTAGCCGCCTTGAGAGCTGTAAGCACCTTGAGAGCTGTAAGCGCCTTGAGAGCTATAAGCACCTTGAGAGCTATAACCGCCTTGAGAGCTATAAGCACCTTTATTGTCGTAAGCGTTGTTTTTCTGGTTGTGGCGTCGTGCCGCACGGTCAGCCTTGTCGCGCTGATATTGGTCATAGTCGGCTTGGTTCTGTTGGTCGGCTTGATTGCCGATGGCCCCGCCTATCACCGCTCCGGCAGCCATGCCCACTATGGTGCCCACATCGCTTCCGCGTGGTCCACTGCTTATACCTCCTATTGCGGAGCCGAGAATGGACCCTAAAGAAGCGCCCGTGTAAGCGCCTGATCCTGCATAGGTTCCACAGCCTGTAACCGTAAGCACGGCACACATGACAAGAACTGCTGTTTTTTTCATATCCTTATCCTTTCTTTCCTTTTTATACCTTTCCTGTTTTTCTGTCTTGTCGAAACGTCTTCTTAGACGATATTGTTCTCTGATGCAAATTTATCTCTTTTTTGCGACAATGCAAAACGAAAGGAATGAAAACCAAGACGAGACAATGAGTTTTTTCTCTATTGGAACATTTTTTAAGCTATTTAAAACAAAGCAAGCATCTATAATTAAGACAACAAGCATAACACATGAAGAAATACGAGCGTCCAACATTAAGAAAACAAGCAAACAGCGTTAAGAAAACAAACGCCTACCATTTAAAGAAACAAGCACCTCCACATAAAGAAATGGAAGGTGCTTTATTGGATGATAGAAACCATTGAAATGAAACCATTAAAATCAATGGGTTTCGCCATGGTGAGCCGTTGTCTGTAGGAGCAGGAGCGTGCGTTTGTCGCGCTTGCCGTCGAACCACCGGTCAAGACATTGTGCAAAGATGTCGTTGGGCGACACCGAGTCGAAGAGGGTGAGCGACGAGAACGTCTTCTGAGCGTCAATGCTTCCGAGCACCTCACGCGCCGACCTGTGCTTGTCGGCCTGCTCCAAGAGCACGGCACACACGTTGCGCAACCGCTCTCCCAACACCTCATGTGCGAGATAAGCCTCTGCCTCATGGCCACACGATATGCCGTAATAGTTTGATTTGTAGCTATGTCCCAACCCTCTCATCTGTGGCAGCACGAACCAGATCCAGTGGCTGCGTTTGCGTCCCGCTGCCAACTCCTTTACTGCAACATCGTAACTGTTCCATGTGTTCTGTGCTGTTACGAAACGCTGCAAGCCAAACTCATCGTTTTTGTCAGCCACGCCCTCCTGCTTTTCCAGTTGCTTGCTGAGAACCGACTCTCCTAAATTTTGCAGATATTTGCCTGCTTTTTTCAAAATAGATGCTGCCATATCGATTAGTTTTTTTAAGTTATCATCTCAATGGCAAATATACAAAAAAATCGGTTTGGTTGTTGCTTGGGTAGGCATAAAAAAGTTGTTAATTTTTTTTTAACAAAAAAGCGGCTGTCTTAAGAACCTTCTATAAAAAAGGTCTTTAAGACAGCCGCGATTTTTAAATCAGCTGTTTATTAGCTCAAAGAGAATATTAGCTCAAAGAGAATATTAGCTCAAAGAGAATATTAGCTCAAAAAAATATCTGCTCAAAAGAGCGTCAGCAGAATCGTTTACTTGTTGATGCTGACCTTCATGCTCTGCACCTTGCCGTTAGCCTTGAAGCTTACGACATAAGCGCCACGCTGAAGCTGCGATGTGCTGATGCTTCCATCTGCTGCAAACACGCCGTCAGCCACCTTGCGTCCTGCGAGGTCGTAAACCTGATAGGTTGTGCCTGCGAGGTTGGCAACAGTTGTGGCAGAGATGCCAGAAGCCTGGGCGTCGGTCATGAAGAATGTCACGCTCGATTTCTCTTTCAGATAGTCGAGATGGCCGCTCTGTGTGAAGTCGAACCAACCCGGGGTTTCATAGTTGTACCACTCATAAGCAGCTTTGCTTTGGTCTTTGCTGTTATAAGCCTTAAACATGACACGGCTATACTTCTCGGCGTTGATGACGGTGAGCACAGCGAGGTTCTGACCCTTCTTATATGTGAACGGCTTTGAAAGCGTGATGGCCAGCTCAGCAGCTGTCTGCTTGGCAATGTTTACCGTTCCGTCATACACGAGCGTGTAGTCGCTCTCTGCAATCCATCCATCAGTGTTGTTGGTGCGGTCGGTGTTGGCCATATACACTCTCACGGGCACATCCTTAGCATCCTCATCCGTAACCTCCATAGCGTTATAAGGCCATGCCACCTTCACGATGTCCTGGTCGTCAGCTACACCAATCTCGTTGGCTGTATAGATATTCTGTGCAGCAGCATACTGCCATGCGAAAGCAAATGGAGTGGTCACCGCATTCAGCTTGGCATCCAATCCCACACTCACGGTCTTGCCTGTGAACGGTGGGCGAACGCCAATCATCAGCGCGTCAGTGATGTCATCCTCAGCCCACTCGTCGGCAGCACCTGTTGGGGCAACCTCTGCCTTAATAGCTGTTGTGGTTGTTGTGGCAGGTTTCCATGCAATCTGCACATCGGTCTCCTCGCCGCTCTTTATCGTTGTCTCGGCAAAAGTTTTTGTTGCGAGCTCGGCACCATCCTGATCCATGAGCTTCACGCTGAAGCCCTTGACATCGTCTGTTCCCTCGTTAGCCACCTTCACGGTGTAAACGCTCTCTTCGCCCTGCACCGGATTCACGCTACCTGTCAGCTCCTTAGCAGCGAGGTTCACGTTTTCAGCCTCACGAACGGTGAGGTGATAGAGGTACAACCAGTCGGCACGAACAGGCGACATGGCGTGGAGAGCGACGTTGAATGTTCCCGACTCTTTAGCCTTGAACGGAATGCTGTAACGCTTCACCTTCTTTGTCTCGACCGCAAACAAGGTACCGATCTGCTGGAAAGTAGCCTCAGGATCAAGATCCTTTGTCAAGAGCAGCTCCACCTTGTTGTTACCATAAGACATGTAATCGAAGTCGAGGATATAAGTAACATCCTTCTCAAACGGCATGTAATAGCCCATGAGCCAGTCGTTGCTCTCAGCGACGCCCGACGGGCGGTGTCCCATGGCGTTTCCGTTTTGTGTTTCTGTCCATTCCCATCCTGCCTCAGCATCTTTGCTGTTGTCGTTGAGAATGGTCCACGAGTTGTCCTCATCAGCGGCTTTGAAGTCGAAGATAGCAGGAAGGGTCTTCACAGGACCGTAAGCATGCTCCTCTGTCTTCACAGCCTCGCTTTCTCCATCGGCGTTCACAGCCTTCACCGTGTAGGTGTAAAGAAGCGCTTTGGTCACCTCATCGGTCACGGTTGTGGCCTTGAGATTCTTTGCTACCACCTTGCCGTCAGAACGTGTCACGGTGTAAGAGAGCGACGACATGTCAACATATCCTCCCTGCGGACCCACCTCAGGTTGGTTCCAAGAGAGCTTCACATGAATGTTGTCGTTAGTGCTGGCCTTAAGGTCTGTCACAGCAGCGGGGATGTCGTGTCCGACAAACTTAAAGTCTTTAGCCTCGGCACCATCGCCCACCTCGTTCACAACGACCATGGTATAGTGGTGCACAGCACCCTTCACGTTGCCCAGCTCATCAACAAACTGTGCTTTCTCTCCGGGCTTGACACCAGTAAACGTCTTTATAAGCTTGTGGTCGCGGAAGAGCTTTGCCGAAGAGATGGCAGAAAGCGTCAGGCCGTCAAACGTTGTTGTTGGGTATGTCCATGAGAGCGTAGCCTTTGTTGCTCCGTTTTCGCCAGGCACAACGGTGAAATTGCTCACAGCGGCAGGTGTGCCGGGAGCCGATGCAGAGAAGGGAATGTAGAGACCGGCGATCTGAGGCAGGTCACCGACGGTAGCCACCTTTGTTGCGGCACCGGTGTTCAGGTCTACCGTAGCAATGCAGTCGTCGTTGCCTGTACCCTCAATAAGGTTTGCGGCCCAATAGAGCGTGCCGTCGGTGTGGTCAAACTCCATGCTCTGATAGTAGTTGGGCTTCCAGCCTGTAGGGCCCACAACCTCCACAGTACATTCATTCTTGTCGATCTTGCACAGGTCGCCGTCGTAAGAGATGCCATAGAGCTGTCCTTCATAGGTGCAAGCCAAGGTGAAGAACGGGCGGTCGAGCTTGCCCACGGGCGTGCTCACGGCTGTGTTGAGGTCCACAGTGTAGAGAGCGCTCACCTCGCCGTCGCTGTGAATCGAGATGGCGTACATCTTCTTTGAAGAATAGTCGTATGCCATATCGTTGATGTGACGTGAATATCCCGAGAGCGGACCAACGCTCTTCAGCTCGTCGCCCTCGATGTCATAACGCACGAGCTCCACGGGCACCATCGCTTCCGATTCAGGGTCGGTCTGTGTCACCGCAGCATAATAATAGCCGTCGGCATAGGCACCTGCCGTCACGTCGTGCTCGCTGTCCACAAGGTCTGTCACCTTGGTAAAGGTTGCACCGTCGGTGAACGGGAAACGCGTGAACGTGTTTTGAAGATAATACTGCGTGTAGTCGAATCCCACAACGCCGTAGGCATACTTCTCCTGCCCGTTGACCTTCATTATCTTTACGGGTTCCGCCTTTCTATGAGCCGCGCGGTCACCAACCGGACGGCGCGTGTTCTTTTGCGCCATAAGCGGAAGGGCGCACAGCAGCATGGTGAGAGCGAGGCTCGCCATCTTGCAAAGTGTTGATGTTCTGTTCATAAGTTTTTAATTATAAAATGTTGGCAAGTTTTCTATTTAAAAAAAACAGTAGGTTTTATTAAAAAAGGTCGGCAAGCTGACGATAAGGTCAACTTGCCAACCTTGACAACTTGTCCGTTAAATTCTAACCTTCATGCTCTGTTTCTTTCCACCCTTGGTGTAGGTCACGACATACACGCCGTGAGCAAGCGCGGCGGTGTCGATGTTGCCGTCGGCAGAAAGAACGCCGTCAGCCACCTTGCGGCCACAGAGGTCATATACAGCATAAGCAGCACCTGCGAGATTGTCGGCTGTTGCTGAGCTGATGCCTGATGGAGAAGCATCGTTCATGTAGAGAATAATGCTTGAGGTGAAGTTGAAATAGTCTTTTGCTCCGACCTGTGTGAAGTTGAACCACTCCTCGGTGTAACGGTAACCCCAGTGGAACGAGCAGTTCTCGTCGAGCGGACTCTTGTAAGCATAGAAGTTGGTGTACTGCAAGTTCTTGTCGGTGTGAACCACGGTGAGCACCGCGAGGTTCTTGCCGTTCTGATAAGCGAACGGTGTGGTAAGCTCCACAGCGACCTCACCCTTTGTCTCCTTAGGAATGCTTATCGTTCCGTCATAAACGAGCGTCATCTCGTTTTCGGGAATCCATCCCTCGAGGTTGTTTGTGCGGTCGGTGTTAGCCATGTAGACGCGCACGGGCAGGTCGTTGGCATCTTCATGCTGCCATGAAGCGTCGTAAGGCCATGCTGCCTTCACGATGTTCTTGCTGCCGCTGCCAAGCTCTTGAGCCGAGTAGAGGTTAAGAGCAGCTGCATACTTGTTGGCCAAGCCAAACGGTGTGTCGCTGCTTGTTCTCTTGCTGTCTGTGCCGAGCTGCACGATAGTGCCCTTAGAGCCTTCGCGCACACTTACGGGCAGCAGGTCTGTAACGTTGTCGTCAGCGTTCTCGTCGGTAGCTCCTGTGAGCGTCACCTCAGCCTTCACGGCTGTTGTGGCTGTTGTGGCAGGAGTCCATGCTATCTGCACCTGAGTGCTCTCGCCAGTCTTAAGAGCTGTTGTCACATCCTTATGTGCCAGCTCGGCACCGTCCTGGTCCTTGAGAGCCACGGTGAAGGTCTTCACCTCGTTGGCGCCCTGGTTCTCCACGGTCACGGTGTATGTGCTTTTCTGGTTCTGTACGAGCGTCTCAGGACCAGTCAAAGCTGTTGCTGCCAAGTTGTTGTTTTCAGCCTCACGCACGCTGAGGTTATAGAGGAACACCCAGTCGGCACGCATTGGCGACACAGCATGGAGAGCGAGGTTGAACGTGCCCGACTCTTTAGCCTTGAACACCACGCTGTAGTGTTGCTGACTGTTGTCGCCCTTGATGTCCATCTTAGAGATGAGCTGCTCCTGCTTCATGATGTTGAGGTCCTTAACGAGGTAGAGCTCCACAGCATCCTCGCTGTAAGCGTGATAGTTGATATCTATGCGATAGAGCTTGTCTTTCTCAAAAGGCATGAAATAGCCGAGGAGCCAGTCGTCAGCCTCATCGGTGTTTGAGGGCTGGTGTCCCATAGCCTTGCCTGTCATGGTGTTGGCAAACGACCATGCGTAGCCATCCTCGTTGCCGTCGACAACAGTCCAAGAGTCGTCGGCATCGGCAGCAGTGAAGTCGAAGCTCTGCGGCAGAGTGTAGATAGGACCGAGAGCCTTGGTCTCAGAGGTCACATCCTCGCTTTCGCCGTCGGCGTTTACAGCCGTCACGGTGTAGCTATAGCGGGCAAGCTTTGTGATAAAATCTCTCACGGTTTTGGCCTTCAGTCCGGTAGCGATAACCTTCTCGTCAGGATGGCGCACAACGGTGTAGGTGAGCGACTCCATGTCTACATATCCTCCCGTCTTGCCCTCTGTGGGCTGCTCCCAAGAAAGGATAACGTTCTGCTTGTCAGGACTGACAAACTGCAGGTCTGTCACAGGCGATGGAATGTCGTGTCCGATGAACAGACTTGTTCTAACCTCAGCACCGTTGCCCACGCTGTTTGTTGCGTAAGCGGTGTAGTGGTGAATGGCTCCCTTCACGTCGCCCAGGTTGTCGACATACTGCATTGGCTTTCCCGGCTGTGCGTCTGTGATGGTAGCGATAAGCTCATGGTCACGCATAATCTTTACGTTTGTGATGGCAGAAAGGTCCTGTCCGTCAAACGTCTTTGTCGGGTTTGTCCACGACAGGGTAGCCTTTGTTGCTCCGTTGGCATCGGCCACAACGTCAAAGTTGTCAAGAGCGGCAGGTGTGCCCTTAGCCGAAGCCGAGAACGGAATGTAGAGACCGCCGAGCTGAGGCAGCGAACCGATGACAGCCACTGATGTGGCAGCACCTGTTGCGAGGTCAACGCTGGCAATGCAGTCGGTCTCGCCTTGGCCCTCAATAAGGTTTGCAGCCCAATAGAGCGTGCCGTCGGTGTGGTCAAACTCCATCGACTGATAGTAGTTAGGATGCCATCCTGTTGGACCGATCACCTCCACGGCACCTGTCTTCTTGTCAATCTTGCAGAAGTCGCCGTCGAACGAGATGCCGTAGAGCTGTCCGTCATAGGTACAGGCCAGCGTGAAGAAGCGTCGGTCGAGCGATGCCACGACCTTGCTCTTGGCGTTGTCGAGGTCTATTGTGAAGAGGTTGCTGTAAGCGTTCTGGTAGGTTGATATGGCATACATCGTTCCCGTAGAGTAGTCGTAGGTCATATCGTTGATGTGGCTGGTAAAGCCGGAGAGCGGTCCCACTGTTGACAGCTGGTTTCGCTCAATGTCGTAGCACACGAGCTCCACGGGCATCATAATGCCGTTGGCATCGGTCTGTGTGCGCTCAGCATAATAATATCCGTCGGCATAGGCACCTGCTGTGAGGTCGTAGCCGCCGTCACACATCTTTATTACAGGTGTGAACGTAGCGCCGTCGGTGAAAGGAAACTGCACGAGGAAGTTTGTCAGCGAGCTCTGCTGATAGTCGAAGCCCATCAAGGCATAAGCCATCTTGGTTTTGCCGTCGGCCTTCTTTATGGCCAGCGGAGCGCCTTTTGATGGCGACACACCGTCGGCAGCCTTACGGCGTGTGTCTTTCTGTGCCATTGCAGGAAGCACGCACAGCAACAAGGTGAGCGCAAGACTCGCCCATCTGTGAAAAGTAGTTTTGTTATTCATACACTATTTTTGTTTTGATTTTTTTCAGCATTTCTTTAGATCTTCTTTGTCAACGATCATAGATCTTCTTTTCTCGACATTTCGTCTGTCGCTTCATCTTTTGGGCACTTTGGTTACATTTCTGCTTTGTTTTTTGGGGGCCAAGCATCATTTTTCAAGGTGTCCCAGCTTCTTTTTTTAGGATTTTTTTACTTTTGGATATGTTTTCTGTCTTTTCTGAAAC
>ERZ1031449.161-NODE-161-length-17246-cov-8.663021_pt1 | contig 17246 bp, 10 predicted proteins | sample MGYA00516705_ERZ1031449 | MGnify/ENA primary metagenome ERZ1031449 (study PRJEB33719, sample SAMN04261152) | wastewater metagenome | biome: rural village; feature: human; material: feces | host: Homo sapiens | place: El Salvador | collected 2013-01-14 ... | reverse complement strand
CGACAAGCCCATTGGCAGAATTAAGTATGCACTAAATTAATTCCGCCAACAGGTACATAAAACAATATCAAAAGGATTTCAATATGAAACTGAACGAAATTCTTTCAGACAGCTTTAATGCTGCAGAATGGGAAGCTAAAGGTTATCAGCTTCCTCAGTATGACATCGCAGCCGTAGCTAAGAAGACTCACGACGAGCCTACTTGGGTTCACTTCGGCGCAGGTAACATCTTCCGTGCTTTCCCGGCAGCCATCCTCAACGATGCGCTCAACACGGGCAAGTACGATCGTGGCGTAATCGTGGCCGAAAGCTTCGACTACGAAATCATCGACAAGGCTTATCGCCCTTATCATAACCTCTCGCTTCTCGTCAGCCTCCAGAGCAATGGAACCATCGAGAAGAAGGTCATCGCTTCTATCACAGAAAGCCTCAAGGCCGATAAGCAGTTTGGTGAAGACTGGGCTCGTCTGGTTCAGATCTTCCAGGCTCCAAGTCTGCAGATGGTAACTTTCACCATCACCGAGAAGGGATATTCTTTCAATGATGCCGATTTGGCTCGTGGTCTTGATGCAGTATTTGCTATGGGTAAGTTGACTGCCCTCCTTTATGAAAGATACAAGGCAGGTAAGTTACCTATCACCCTTCAATCTACTGACAACTGTTCTCACAATGGCGATCATGTAAAGGCTGGTGTGAAGGCTTATGCTGAGCGCTGGGTAAAGGATGGCATCGTAGAGGCTGGTTTCCTGGATTATATCAACGATAGCAGCAAGGTTACATACCCTTGGTCTATGATAGATAAGATTACTCCACGTCCTCATGAAAAGGTGCAGGCGATGCTGGCAGAGGATGGCTTTGAGGACAACGAAACCATCATCACCGAAAAACATACTTTTACAGCTCCTTTTGTGAATGCTGAGGAGGTGCAGTACCTCGTTTGTGAGGATACTTATACCAATGGTCGTCCACCATTGGAGTTGGGCGGTGCACTCTATACCACCCGCAAGACTGTGGATGAGGTAGAGACCATGAAGGTTACCACCTGTCTGAACCCACTGCATACAGCCATGTCTATCTATGGTTGCATGCTCGACTATACTTTGATTTCTGCCGAGATGACTGATGAGGACCTGCGTGCTTTCATCCAGAAGATGGGTTATATCGAGGCGATGCCTGTGGTAACAGACCCAGGAGTCTTGAATCCATACGAGTTTATCGGTACCGTGATTAACAAGCGTCTGCCAAACCCATTCATGCCAGATGCTCCTCAGCGTATCGCTACTGATACCAGTCAGAAACTCTCTATTCGCTTCGGTGAAACCATCAAAAAGTATATCGCCCGCGGTCTCGACAAGAGCAATCTCGTGTTGATTCCTCTGGTATTGGCAGGTTATGCCCGTTATCTCAAGGCTTTGGATGACAATCTGAAACCATTCGAGCCATCTTCCGACCCATTATTGGCTGAACTTCAGGCTATTGTAGCTCCTCTGGAAGTAGGCAAGGCAGATCAGGACTATTCTTGTCTCAAGAATCTCTATACCCGTAAGGATGTATTTGGTCTCGATCTCTACGAAGCAGGTTTCGGAGAGCAGATAGAAGGCATGGTGAAGGAACTCTTTGCCGGCAAGGGTGCAGTAAGACAGACATTGCATAAGTATGTTTCTGCGAGATAATTCATTTTCAAACTTATACATTATATAATATATGGAAAGAACATGGCGCTGGTTTGGCAAGAAAGATAAAATTACGCTTGCACAGTTGAAACAGATAGGTGTTGAGGGCATCGTTACCGCATTGCACGATGTTCCTCTGGGCGAGGTTTGGACACGTGAGAAGATTCATGAACTCAAGGAGTACATTGAATCTTACGGTATGAAATGGAGCGTGGTAGAGTCTTTGCCTGTGGTTGAAACCTTGAAATATGGCGGTCCTGACCGTGATCATCAGATTGAGGTCTATAAGGAGAGTCTCCGCAACTTAGGTGAGGAAGGCATCAAGTGCATCTGTTACAACTTCATGCCGGTTTTGGACTGGGCACGTACCGATTTGGCACATGAGAATCCTAACGGAGCCAACAACCTCTATATGAACTGGGGCGAGTTGGCCTACTTCGATATCTACATCCTCCAGCGTGAAGGCGCCCGTGAAGATTGGGCTGAGTTCTCTAAGGAACACAAGTGGGGTAGAGACCTCGTGGCTGAGGCTGATGAAATCAAGAAGACTTCTACGCCAGAGCAGGATCATGCTTTGGTAGAGAACATCATCATCAAGACCCAGGGGTTTGTATCCGGTAATTTCAGCGAGGGTGATGCTGCTCCTGTACAGAAGTTCCGCGACCTCTTGAAACTTTATGATGGCATTGACAAGAAGAAGTTGCAGGAGAATATGAAATATTGGCTGGAGGCAATCATGCCTATCTGCGATGAGTACGATATCAATATGTGTGTTCACCCAGATGATCCTCCTTATCCTGTATTCGGATTGCCAAGAATCATTGGTCGTGCAGAGGATATCCAGTGGATGTTGGATGCTGTACCAAATAAGCACAATGGTTTGACATTCTGTGCAGGTTCTTTCTCTGCCGGTGAACACAATGATTGTGTAGCCATGGCTAAGCAGTTTGCCGATCGCACTCACTTCGTTCACCTGCGTTCTTGCTACATCTTCCCTAATGGCAACTTCACGGAGGCTTCCCACCTGGGTGGTCGTGGTCATCTCATCGAACTTTGCCGCATCTTCGAGAAGGCAGAGCAGGAAGGCAAGTGCAATTCTGGTCGTCGTCTCCCTATGAGAGTGGACCATGGTATGACCTTCACCGATGAGCCTGGCGGCGTATTCGATGAGAGTAACCACGGACACAATGCGGGTTATACTCTTCTGGGTCGTATGTTTGCCATGGGTCAGATTCAGGGCGTCATCGCCACCGTGGATGATGAACTCGGTATTGAGTACAAACAGCCAGGATTTTATGATTAGTTAATATGGATTCCAGAGTTGAACATCCCTAACTTTGTTGCCACTATGGTTAGCGCTATCTCCTTCGAGGTACTGCTCCATGGTGGCTTCTTTTTGTTTGGTCACTTGGTGCCGATGATAGTAGGATATGCCAATGGCTACAGCCAAGAGAAAGACTATGCAGCCAAGAAGTATGATGACATTTCGGTTCTGAGGCTTTTCTAATAGTCTTTTGCGCAGGATCTCAATGCTGCTTGGGCGCAGCAAGGGATTGTGGGTAGTGCATATCTTAGCAATTTTCTCCAGTTTTTTATCTCCGATAGATGTGGCTATTTCTGCGATGACCATTCCCAAGGAAAAGATATCAGTCCTCGGTTCTGCCTTTGCATCAGGCATGAACTGTTCTGGTGCGATAAATCCTGTAGTGCCAGCAGGGTGCTTGAGAATGAAGAATGCATCGCTGTCTGATAGTCCGAAGTCGATGATTTTCACATTCTGTCCTGTATGAGTAATCATAATGTTGGATGGCTTGAGGTCCCGGTGTATAATCTGTTTGCTGTGCATATACTCCAAGGCGTTCATCAACTGAAGGATGATTTTACGACCAAGTTCATGGGTCATTGCTTTCCTGTTGATGAGGCTTTTGAGCGTCTCGCCGTCTATGTGTTCCATCACGATGGTGGTTCCTAATTCTGGAAGTTGCTCAAGGCTGAGGGTTCTACAGATATTGGGGTGTTCCAACTCCAATCCAATCTCAAATTCCTTGGTGAGGGCTTGTTGATAGACTGGTGTGTAAAGAAAGTCCTTCTTGAGGCATTTTAAGACGTAGCGTTTGCCGTATTTGGTGGCAGTGAAGAGTCGAGTGTGACCGGATTGAGACACGTAGTATTCCTGTAGATTACTATAGGTATTTTCTATAGGAGTGGATTCAGAGCCGTTCGTATCCTTGTCGAGATCTTCTGTATATCCAGAGTTTGACTCGGGATCATTGTTTCTTCCTGTTACTTTATCTTGCTTGTCTGGCATATTCTAAAAAGTTGATTTAGCGTGATTATTACTTCATGACATTGATAAGTGTGAGACCGCCATTCCTTCCTGCTACAAAGGCTGCTGTTCGTTTGCCTTTTCTTTCTATATAAGGCAGATACAGAGGCTGTTCCTTGATAAAGCAGCCTGTGACAAACTTGTCGCCTATCTGCAACTTACTGTTTTCTGATCTCAGGACTTCATAGGTGCTTTCACCCAAATAGCGAAGTCGCAGTATTCGGTTGGGACTCCAGCCGATGGATATTTCCTTTCCTTCTTGCAAGTCGTTGCTTATCACTTGTTGTGCCATGAAAAAGGATGAGTTATACTTCGTGCTGTCCTTCAGCCATTTTGTAAACTCTGCGTAGTTATTGTAACCTATATATTGAGCCAGGGCATCAAGTGTTATATTTCTTGGCTTGTGGTCGTCGTTTACGTAACCGTATAGGCGTTTGAGGGTGGAGGAGGATATGCTCTTGCCCCATTTTTGTTTGAGGTAGATAGAAAACTCCTCGAAGTCAGTAGTAGTACAGAGCATCTTTCCGTATTTTTGCTCGATGAGCGATTTCAATTCTTCTATTTCTGGAGTTGTCATAATCTGTCGTTTTTATAGTCCTTTTTATCTGTTGTTTATCACTTGGAAGAGTCACTTTTGATGTTCTTGAATCGTTTCCAAATAACATCTCCTTTGTAAAATGCAGCTTTTCCTGTTGGCACATGAACGATGCAGGTATTGAGAAAACTGGTGCCTCTTGTGGTGAAGGCATGTGAACTGCATACTGGTGGAAGTTTTGCCTCCACATAGATGTCGGTAAGGGGGCAGAGGTCGAAGGCATAGTCAGAAATAGCCTCTGTCTTACTGCCTATCCTTACTACTTTCAACTGTTTGCAACCTTGGAAAGTGCTTGTCGGGATTCGTTTCAGGTTGGCAGGTAACTTTACTTCTTTTACCTTGCTGTCCATAAAAGCTCCTTGACCTATTTCGTTCATGTTGTCAGGAAGAATGAAAGTCTCGATGCTGCATTCCTTGAAGGCATAGTTACCGATAGAAGTGATGGTGCTTGGCAAGGAATATTCTCCTTGCTTGCCCATAGGAAACCATAAGATGTTGGTTTGTTGTGCATTGAGTAACACTCCATTGACGCTGCTGTAGTTGGAGTTGGCTTCTGAAACTTCTATGTCTCTCAGCGCCGTACAACCGCTGGATGGCAGCAGATTGCTTACCGAAGCAGGTATTTCTATCTTGGTGAGTGACTTGCAATTCATAAAGGCATCCTTTTCGATGGTTGTGACATCTGTAGGTAGGATAACTTTTGTGAGATAATCGCAATTGGCAAAAAGTCCTTGTCCGATAACGTGGTCTTGGACATATCTGTTAGCCCCGTATGGTCCGCCTCCAGCCACAATTTTTACATCTGTCATATCTATGGAGGCTAATTTGCCTGGAGTATCGGTCTCGTCTAAGTTTCTTCCCATCATCTTTCTGAGGCAATTCAGGTCGTCACCATTCATTGGACCCGCCAAGGTGAGTGATGTGTAATCATATAGATTGTTGCTCAAAAGGGACTGCAATTCACCTGCTTCTTTAAGCATGATGGCATCGTTTGTAGTTGTATAGGTGATACAGTCACCGATTGTTTCTCCCATGCGGCTTTTGGCATACGGCCAAATCTTATAGGTCGTATTGAGAGTAAGTTTTCCTATAAGGAGCTTCTGTTGTCCCAAGCCTCCAGAGTAGTTGGTAAGAATTTCTTTCGTGGCATTTTTACTTGGAATTTCTTTCTCCATGTTCTCTTTTTCAGACTGGGTTTCTGTAGCGCTTTGGGATGCCAATTCGTAGTAGCATCCTGTTTCGGTAATGTTCTCTCCGCCATCTTCCAAGATGTCGTAACTGACGAAGGCACTTGTTGGGCCATGACTTAACAAGATTGTATTTCCTACCTTTGGCTTCTCGTTGGGTAGTGTCGTAAAGTTCATCATGTTTCCAGACGTGATGGTTCGTCCATTGCTGCCTTGCAACATATAATAATAGGTGTTGCTTGCAATGAGATTTTTCAAACGAACGGAGACGCTGTTTTGCTTTGATATCTTTTCACTTTCTGTTGTGATAGGGACAGTCTGGTCCATATTCTCCGTTGTTCCATATCTGAAATAGAGTTGAGGCATGTCAGCATCTCCTTCTATTTCGGCAATACCGTTCAGGGTCGCTTCATTTCGAGTGATGTCGGTAGCAGCCAAAGTCGATAGGTGCGGCTCCAGGTAAGATGGCTTGTCGCTGCTGCATGAAGCCATGAGTATGATAATCGCAAGATTGATGATAAGATGTTTCATTTCTTTAAAATATTTTGATTCCCAATCCGATACAACCTTCCCATTGTTTTCCTGCAATGGTCATGGTGGAGGCTGTCATAGTAAACCTGTTGAAGGAAGCAAGTACACCTGCTTCGGCTGTTACGCCCTTATGGGTCAATCCTTCGTTGAGGAGATATCCGCCACCTTCGCTTTCACTCCTTTGCCAGGCAGTTGCGCATCGTCCGTATCCTATGCCTTCAAAAAATCGTATGTTACGACTTATATGGTGGATGGCTCCAAGGGTCAGCGTGTAATTGCTATGTCGTGTCTCGCCTGTGAAGTAAGGCTTAGTGCCATTGGTATCGATGCTTCCGTCTTTTTGGCAATTGCCGTCTGTATTCCCGATGGTTCGTAAGTCGCTGCTCGCATGGAGGAAGAAACCATGGCGTTTCATCATGGCAAAGAATATTCCGTATGATGGACCGTCTTGATGGAGTGCCACTGTAGCTAAGGTGTAGATGGAGAGTGGCATCTTGGGCTTACTTCGTGGTATTGTTATCGTGTCGGTCACGGTCTTTACTTCTACGATGGTGTCGTGAACTTCCGTGATCGTTGGTTTGGGGAGGTTGAGTTTCAACTCGTAGGTCATGCGACTCTCCAAAGGCTTGTCCAACTTGTAGTCTCTAATCACGCCCCATTCCGGGTGTTTCAAGGTTAGCATCTTGGTACCTTTGGGTAGATAAAGCCATATTTCGCCCACTTCGTCCTTGCGTTTCACAATTCCTAATGGGGTGGAGAAAGCAAAGTCGCTTGGAGCCTCTATCTTCATGAGTGCACAAGCCTCGTCATTGAGGTCGCGTACATTGTCAATGAAGGCGCTTACGTCGTTGGGTAACAAGCGGAAGCTTGCTACCGAGAAGTCTTGGGCTGAACTGGAGAAGGGCATGAGTAGTAAGAACATGATGGTAATCATGACTCCCGCTTTCCTTTCCTTTACTCTTTTGATGGTCTTTTTAAACTTCATACCTTAATTATATTATATGTAAGTCTATTGTAAATTGAAGTCTTGTATGTTGATGATGTCTCCACTCCTTCCTACTGTAGAGGCTGGTTGCCATGTTCTGACATGGATGAGTGGCATCGATTTGTTTCTGAAATCCCACAACAGAAAGAGATAACCGTCATCACAGTATCGGTCGCTCTTGTATTGTTGTCTCAGCGTTACACCATAAATGCCGTCCAAGGTAGGATGTCGCATGATACGAAAGCCTGAGAACTTGACCTCTATCTTTTGGTTTGTTGCAAACACCTTGTTGAGACGGTTGATATATTCGAGCTTGGAATGGATGGCGTATGTCACCTTATTCTCTGCTTGTATCTTATTGTCATTTGCTGTAGTCTTTACTACATTGCCCACGATGATAAGTGCCTTGTCGCTAAACACCTGTCTTAGAAAATCAATGTCTTTGGTGGTGTAGGCGGTGCGGAAATGTTCGCAGTAGTTGAGGATAGTGTGGCGACGGTTGGCGTCGGTTTCGTTCAACTTGCCTTGCATGATTTTGGCTGCTTCCTTGTAGAAGGGGTTGTTTTGTGCCATCGTGTGGAGATCCACTTGCGAGAGCACCTTCCTCCTATTGGACTGTTCGGTTGATTGCACCATAGATGTTCCTTCGTGTACGGTTGTTGTTGCCCCTTGGTAGGTTGCACTTGTGTTAGATGGATTTTCTGATGATGTGTTGGCGGAACTTGTATTCAAGTTCTTATTGTTCTCATGAACGGAAACAAAGCCCTCATGAGTGAAAGTCACCATACCTTGTCGGTCAATGAAACCCTCTCGATGCGAGACTTGTTCCCGAAATCGTAACAGTCCGTTGCGAAAGCGAGTGTCGAGCAGACAGTTGCGTAGGGGGATGACGAACAGTTCTTTACCATCGGCATCCTCCACGACATATCGCTTGCCGTCCTTTCCGTAGTCTTGTTCCACTAATTCCAGTCCTTCGTTCAAGCCATACCTTGTTTCTTGTCTGTCATCTTCCTGGGAAGTGAATGACGGGAGCCACAAAACTACAAGCCATGTTCCGAGAACGAGAATTAGTAAAGACAAAACATATATCGTTTTTCTCATTCGTTATGATAGTCAGTTATTTCTTATTTCTATGATAATCTTTGTATAGATGAAACTATTGCCAGTTCTGGATTTCTCCACCAATTTCAATCTTCACTTGGTCAGGGTTGTCCGAAATGATAAGGTTGACGAGGTGCTCTGTTCCCGGTTTGAACTGGAATTTGCTTTCAAAGAGATAGCTTACGCCCTTCATTACGACTTCGATGAGCGGCATACGATTCTCAATTCGTTGTGGAACAATGATAGCGGAATATATGTAGTTGTCATCTTGGTGGGCAATGATGGACTGGCGATAACCTTTCATATAGCGCGTTGCTACACCAGCCTGTAGGTCGATGGTAGCAGAAGGAACAGTATTATGAACATATACAGCAGCAGTTGTAGGCATCTCTCCTTCGAAGTCTTCTCCCTTGATGAGCCTAATGGTCAGTTTGCTCATGATATGCTTGAAATTGAGAGGTACTGGTGCTGTTGACGCAGCTATTCCTTTGGTTGTAGCAAAGAGCAAATCGCTTGCCTCGTATCCGCCGAGTGATGTTCCTGATTTATGGGTGCTTTGGTCTGTACTCACATTGAACGGTTGGTCTTCGATACTACTTAATTTATTGATATAAGGGTAGTAAGCATAGGCATTGTAAGTGCCTTCGTCCCAATACAGAGTATGGGCAGGGGTCCACTTGCCGCCATCGTAGGTAAGGGCTGCATTGTTCACGAGGTTTCCGCCGATTTCGAGAGGTGAGTTGGCTTTTGCTACGAAAAGTCCTATCTTGTCATTTTTCTCAAAATCAGTTTCTGTAGCACGTGTATTCTTGGGGGTAAGTTTCTTTCCTGGGTGACTTACCGTGAAGGTCATCGGAGTCGATTTGGCATCCAGGGAATGAGCATCTTGAAGATTTTCGTCTCCGCAAGATGCTAAACCTAAGATGAGGCTCCATGCTATGCACGTATGTTTGATGATATGGTTTCGTCTCATGTTTCTTCTTTTTATATTTCTTTTTCTTATGAATGAGAAGAAGTTATTTGCGTCTTCTTACTTTTTGCATTTTCAGAGGACTTCCCTTGTGGAAAACAGGAGCGTGCTGGTAGGTTCCAGCTATTCGTTCATCTCCATTCATTCCGAAGGCACGACTCTCCACCACACCAGCGTCTCGCTTGTCATTCTTCACGAAATCCTCGAAAGTGAAAGTCTCTCCAGCGTACTGCTTGATACGCTTCACGATGCTCTCACGGCTGATGGTGCTATAGTAAGGAATGTCGTTGTTCATGCAAGAGTTCGGTTCCGAACGGAAAACGCCTCTGGTGTGCATGAATCCACCCTCGTAAATATCCACGATATCGCTATAACGGTCGTCGTAGATGAGGTGGCTCCAATCCACTTCGTGCATTTTGCCCGTAAGCGAAAGGTTGTCGTACCATCCAAGACTCTTAGCCCAGTTGAACTCATCCACGTGCCCACAGCAAGAACATCCACAGGCATCAATGAAAGCATTATGGTAAATGTATTCATCGCCGAGCTTGCCAAATCCATGACCGCCTGCTTCATGCTGGATGACTCCACGAGTGTCGAGTGGATAGTCATACGTGCTAAGAGGACAAAAAGCGATGGCTGAGCCATCTGCCCACATCTGGGTGATACCACCATAATCGGTAGAATTCGGTATGATGATGATAAGCGTCTGGTTCAAGTTGTCCTTGTTGACGGTAGGCGCACCTAATACGTATGAGAAGATCTCATCGTAATCAGCTTTCAGACCTATGCCCGCAGTAAAGGTTGTATTGAAGCGATTGTAACGAATCGTGTTCACTGTTCCGATGCCACTTTCTGTAGATAGCGGCATGGCTGTGTAGATGTTGAAATATTCACGATATGTCTTGTAGGGTTCGATACCAAAGAAATATTCCACTTCTTGCTGGATATTCTTCAGATAATCACCATTAGCAATGTCCTTGGCATTGTATCCATCACCAATCAATATGATATTGATGCCACCGTTTTTGCCCTTTGTAGCCTTTTGTAAGGTAACCCATTCGTCCTCACCATATTCATATCCATATTGCGATACATTGCACTCGTGGGTGTATTCCTTGTCTTTCAGTTGGAAAACTACTTTTCCATTACGGTTGCCAGCCCCTTTTGCCATCGACTTGATGGTCAATGTCACTTCCGTCTTCTTGTTTCCGTTGGAAGGAGAAACCTCGCACCAGTCTGGTTTGCTCGCTACCTCCCATTCTCCCTCGGCATTGATGGTCAAGGTCTGCTTGTGTTCTGTGCTGAGGGCGCAAGCCACGGATGGGCGACAAACCAACTCATGGTGGGCTGCGATGCGCTTGAAGTCACGCCATCCGTTGGCAGTCTGGTATTGGGCGATGGCAGACTCTGGTACTTCGACCGTGAAATTGTCCTTGGCAATTCCCTCGAAAGCATTCTCCTCTATATAGGCAGGCATGTCGCCACGACAAATGATGGAGTTGATGCCGTAACATCCACTGAAAGCATTTTGCCGTATGGTTTCCATGGACTCCGGAAAGATGATGCCTTCTATCATCTTACAGTTGGCAAAAGCAAATTCCCCAATGCTTTGCATGTCTTCCGGAAATTCTAAAGTGCCCATTAATCTCCAGTTGTTGGCGAAGGCTCTGCTGCCTATATGACCGATGCTTGAAGGTAACTTCAATTCGCCGGAAAAATCATTGTTGCCAAAAGCATTGTCAGAGATGACTTTCAGGCTTTTTGGCAAGTGTAGCTCTCCTCTGAAATGACAGTCGGCAAAAGCATCATTGGCAATGTTGATGATGCCGTCATGCAGGGAGAGGGTTCCATTGAAGCCGCATCCGTGGAAGGCCTCGGAAGGTATGGTGGTAATATTTTGTGGGATAGTCAGAGAACCTGTGAGTCCTGAGCATCCTTGGAAAACACAGTTCGCTATTCTCTTAAGATGTGAAGGCAACTTTAGTTCACCATAGAATCCCGAACAACCTGCAAAGCAATATCCTCTGATAAGTTCCAGATTGTCTGGTAACCTAAGATTTCCTGTGAGATTATTACAACCTTGGAAAACTCCTCCGTAGTAATCTGTTCCTTCGTCTTGCATGTCATCCTCGCCTCGATTCCCTAATTTCTTGAGAGTAGAAGGAAGGGTCAAGGTGCCATTGAGACCAGTACATCCTTTGAAAGCTCCACGACGTATCTCAGTTACTCCTTCCGGAATGACCAAAGACCCCGTGAGGTATTTGCAACCATAAAAGGCATTTGAGCCTATAGACTTGAGGTGGTCTGGCAGTATAAGCCTGTTGAGGCTGTTGCTTCCTCCTGTGGTTTGGATGAAGTAAAAGGCACTGTTAGGGATTTGATCGTCTTGATTTTCTTCGTATTCTTCATTTCTTCCATAAGCTTTGATGCGTACTTCCTTTAGGTTTAAGGCAGAAAGGCGAGGCATGGAATCACGCATGAAGTAGAAGTCTTTGGCATTGATTTCTCCCGTAATCTTGAGGTTTTTTACTTGGGTATAGTCCTTATGTGCTGCGATGATGGCATCTTTTAATCCTCCAGGAGTAGAGTTGATGATAATATATTCTTTGGCAGTGGCATTATGACTCACGAGGTCGCTCTCCCAAGGGGTGATGCTCTCGCTGATCAATGTCAACTTGTAATCTCCGCTTGTAGATAGTTTATCCACCTTGATGCCGAAGTTCATCATCTTTCCTGCTAGGTAAGTGAAGTCGCCGGATTTAGAAAACTTGTATGGCTCTCCTCCTATGGTTATACTGAAGAGGGTAGTGCCTGCAGGTATAGTCTGTGGAATGACGATCGTGCGCCATTCATTGTTGTGTTTGGAAGGAATGGTGGCTGTGTTTTCCACGCTGCCTGCTACTTTTACTTCTCCTGTGGAAAGGTTGATGCTTGCTTTACGAGCTACATTGGCAGTCAGAACCGTCTTCTCGGTGTTTGCCCACTCCTCATCGGTGAAACCGGAACCTTTCACCAAGGTCACCTTGGCATTCGACATACGGTGAGTCAAAGGCAAGCGAATCGTGTTGGCGGTAGGAGTGACATCAGCAACTTTTCCCCAAAGGAAGTCGCTACTCTCATATCCTCCCATTTCGTCATCTTTCGACTCTTTGCTTTGGTCTTTCTGTACCTCGAATGAGCAGTCTTCTATGCTCTCGGGATTGGCAATAGGGTAGTATCCGTAGATATCTACGTGGGTATGCTTGTCTTTCCAGTAGATGTCGTAGGCAGAATTCCACTTGTTCTGGGATTCATCGAAGGTGTGCTGTACATTGTCGGCACGGTTGCCGCTCACTTTCAATGTGCCAGGGTAGTCACCCTCATAATCTACGATATAGACTCCCATCTTGTCTCCATCACAGAACCCATTGTCGTTTACTCGGGTAACGGCAAGTTGCTCAATATCTCCTGACAACAAGATGCGATTGCTATCTGGCTGCTTTTCATCATCGAAAAGGTGGTCGCTGCATCCTGTCAGTATCACGATTCCGACGAGTAATATATATAATAAGGTGTATTTTGATAAATTCATTGATATTTCCTTTTTAGTTGGCAGTTCCGCCGTAGTCTATACCGTCATCTTCCCATTGGGAGATGTTGACATTGATTCCACTGCTCGTTTTGCTGAGCGTGACGGTGAAATTATATTTTTCCCCTTCTCGAAAGCGTGGAATTTGGAATTTCTTGTAAGGTAATAGTTGCTGCCATCTACGTTGATGGTAATGAAATTCCCTTCTTTTACGTCTTGAGGTACGATGATAGCCTTGTAGATACAATCTTCCTTTAATGGAATGATGTCTGTATCATTTCCTGTTGCGGTGACCACGCCGGTGGCGAGGTTGACCAAGGCAGTACTCTTGAGTCCATTGATTCTGACATTCACAAGGGATGATGCAAGCGATGCGTCGGTAAAGCCATTGCCAGCTTTCAGCGTGATGAGGGCTTGGCTCATCATGTGCTTGGCTTCTATCTTCACAGCTTGGTCTGTAGGAGCGACATTTAAAGTCTTGCCAATCAGCATGTCGCTGTTCTTGTAATCGGCAAGGTCGCTTTGGTCGGCTTTTACTTGTAAAGGCACGGCAGTCACATTGTTTATGTATTTCTGGTAAGGGTAATACAGATAGAAGTCGGCATGGGTAGTCTCGTCTTTCCAATAAATAGATGATGCTGCTTTCCAAGTTCCATCGTAGGTGAACTGCATATTGTCTATATAATTGCCGAGGGTTTTCAAACTGTTGGCAGTACCATTTGCCTCTCGATTGACAACAAACAATCCTATTTGATCACCAACCTCAAAAGCTTCGTCCGTTGCGCGAGTCGCAACAGACGTATTGATACTGATGGGCAGTTTCTCCTTAGTTGTAGGAGAAGGCTGTAAAGGGTCTGTCCCGCTTCCGCCTTCTGAAGAGCATGCACCCATTGTTAGTAGGGTGCAAATGCATAGAGATGTGTATTTGAAGTTTACCATTTACTTTTATGATTTATAGTTATGTGTATTATGTTTATGCAGTTAGCGTGCAATTAATTTAGTGCAAAGGTAGAAAGAATATTGGAATTATGCAAGTTCACGTTGGTTCATTTGTGTGTTTTCCTTATTTTTTTGTGTTATAATACTGCTTTTATGGGTTGAAAAACTGCAATCAAAAGGGGCAGAAACCGTATGGAAGGGTTTCTGCATCCTTATAAGAGAGTTGATACACCCTTATGAAAGTGTTAGTATATCCTTATGTAATCTTCGTTCAACGTCTTTGAATGTCCGTTCAACGTCTTCGAACGGCGGTTCAACGACTTTTAATGTCGGTTCAACGTCTTTGAATGGAGAATCGATAAGGATGCGGAAACAAATTCATGTGGTTTAACGATTTTAGTTGACCACTCTTAGCATTATTTTATGCTTTGTTATGTGTTCTCATATTGTTTATTTTCCGAAATGATGGCTGCGGAAAATAGCAGTGAACCAGCGCATGGCAATTTTTTTACCTTATGAACCATTATGGACTTGATAGTTTCAAATAATCTCCTTACCTTTGTCCTAAAATCGTAAACTAAAATATAAATTTATGAACAAAAGTAAATGCTTATTCATGCGATTGGCTTTGATAATAGGGCTTATCGTACAAAGTGCTCTTTTGCAAGCGAGTACATTGATTGATGGGTTGTACTATGATTTGGATACGTCTAACCGTACAGCCACAGTGACTTATGAAGTAGATGGAACGGGCAATTATGCCTCTTTGTCGGCTAATGTCAAGATTCCAGAGAGCGTTGTGTATAATGGCGTGACCTTTACTGTGACAAAGATAGCTGACAAGGCGTTTGCAAATTGTACAGTGATGGAATCAATTAGTATTTCTGGTTCTGTTGTTCAAGTGGGAAATCTTCAATGGTGGAAATATAAAATGGATAGCTCTGAACTACCATTTTATAATTGTACTTCATTGAAGAGAGTGAGGTTTGAAGATGGTGTGCAACCTATAGTATTAGGTTCGCACAATTATGGTGGTAATAATACTAGTCAGAATTATTTAGCTTACAATAAAGGTTTGTTTTCTTCATGTCCATTAGAGGAAGTTTATGTCGGCCGCAATATCACTTATTTAGAGAATGTGGACTATTCTTTTGAGGCTAATCCCCAATATTATGGTTATTCCGCTTTCTATAACCAACCTAAGTTGGCAAAGATTACGATTTCTCCATCTGTAACAGATATTCCATCATATTTATTTAAGGATTGTAAGAATCTTGTTAATTTGAAGATAAGTGGTTCTTTGGTAAAGATACCTGAGCATGCTTTTGATGGGTGTAATATAAGTTCTCTTATTTTGCCAAACTCTGTCGAAACGATTTCTGATTATGCTTTTACAAATAATGTAGGCATGAAATCAGCAAATATAGGAACTGCTGTGAAAATAATTGGCAATAATGCTTTTAGCGGTTGTACGGTATTAGCTGATATTACTCTTGGCACCTCTTTGCAGTCAATTGGCAATGAAGCTTTTATGTCTGTTGGCTCTTTAGCGACATCGTGGAAATCTCTTATTTTTCCAGAAAGTTTGACTTCTATCGGAAATAAAGCTTTTTATGGCAGTGGGTTAACGGATATCACAATACCTAATAAAGTGTCTACTTTGGGAGAATCATGTTTCGCAGAAAATAAAAATTTGCAGACTGTTTTTGTAGGAAGAGGATGTCAAATTCTTCCTAAAAATATATTTAGTGGATGCTCATCTTTGAAACAAGTGCAGTTGTCTGCGGGATTATTGACGATAGATGATGCTGTGTTCGCTAATTGTACGGCGATTGAGTCGATAAGTATTCCTGGTACTGTTGCTCAAGTTGGTAATTTGCAATGGTTGAAATATAAAATGGATAGCTCTGAACTACCATTTTATAATTGTACTTCATTGAAGAGAGTGAGGTTTGAAGATGGTGTGCAACCTATAGTATTAGGTTCGCACAATTATGGTGGTAATAATACTAGTCAGAATTATTTAGCTTACAATAAAGGTTTGTTTTCTTCATGTCCATTAGAGGAAGTTTATGTCGGCCGCAATATCACTTATTTAGAGAATGTGGACTATTCTTTTGAGGCTAATCCCCAATATTATGGTTATTCCGCTTTCTATAACCAACCTAAGTTGGCAAAGATTACGATTTCTCCATCTGTAACAAAGATAGCTCCTTACTTATTCTATAAAAATGCTGCTATTACGCTGACAGATTTACCGAAAGTAAAGGAGATTGGGCGTTCTGCTTTCGAAGAATGCTCGAAGTTGACAACTCTGAATTTAGGTCAAGCTTTGGAGACCGTAGGTGATTGTGCTTTCCAAAATTGCACAAATGTAACAAAATTGACTTTTCCTGATGCAACGACAGAGATTGGAAGTCGTGCGTTTGCTTATTGTTCAAGTGTTACGGAAATTACAGTAGGTCAAGGATTGAAATCTGTAGGAGATTATTCTTTCGTTGATTGTGGATCTTTTACAGCATTAGTTCTGCCTGATAAATTTATGACCATGGGTGAAAGTGCTTTTGAAGGATGTCGAAAGTTGACTAATGCAAAGTTAGGTCAGTCTTTGACTTCTGTGCCAAATAATGCTTTCAAGAATTGTATAGCTCTTTCTGAGATGAATCTTCCTGCGACGGTGAAATCTATTGGTGACCAAGCGTTCTACAACGACTCCACTATTGCAGTTGTTACGATGAGGGAAGGATTGGAAACCATCGGCAACGAGGTATTCTGGAACAACTCAGGCGTAAGAAGCTTCGTTATCCCAGGAACCGTACAGACTATCGGAACCAATAGTTTCTATGGTTGTACTAATACTTCAACTTTGAGATTCAAGGATGGAGATGGCATCTTGACGATTGATACGAAAAAAACACGAAGTCGCAAGATTGACGATATGCTTTCCAATATCTCAAATTCTTATGATCGTGAGCGATATGAGGATCGAAAATATGACTACTTTTATGACTGTCCGATTAAGACATTGTACTTAGGAAGAAACTTGAAATATGATTATTCAGGTTCTGTTAGTATATATAAGAAAGTAGGAGATAAGAAATGGAATAGTGAAACGAGAGCGTCCGCTCCATTTGTCAATAGTACGACTCTTGCAAGAGTAACAGTTGGACCAAAGGTAAAATTCGTGTATAATCATCTTTGTGATGGATGTAGCAATTTGACTAATGTCGTATTAGGTAATGCGCTCCAAGATATCAGTGGTTATGCGTTTGCTAATTGTGTCAAATTGCCAAAGATCTCTTATCCAACTTCGCTTGCAACTATAGGTAATTATGCTTTTGCAAATTGCAAGGTACTTACTTCAACATCTT
>ERZ1031449.156-NODE-156-length-17549-cov-4.042643_pt1 | contig 17549 bp, 9 predicted proteins | sample MGYA00516705_ERZ1031449 | MGnify/ENA primary metagenome ERZ1031449 (study PRJEB33719, sample SAMN04261152) | wastewater metagenome | biome: rural village; feature: human; material: feces | host: Homo sapiens | place: El Salvador | collected 2013-01-14 ... | reverse complement strand
ATCCGCCAGTCCCTTGTCTTCGTACAGTTTGGCGGTCTCACGACGGGTCTTGACGCCCTTCTGGATGACCTTGAGCACTTCCTCGTCGGTCGCTTCGTGACCGTTGGCGATCTCCAGGTTCTGGATGTCCGCCAACGTCAGGTTGATCGGGTTGAGCTTGGCCTTGTCCTTGGCTTTCATCGCCGCGATCTTGGCTTTCTTCAGCGTGTCCTTCATCGACATGTTCGTTCCTCTTTTCTTGACCGTTCGAACACCGTCTTAATACTACGCGTCTACCAATCCGCCGTCCTGTATCCGTGCCGTCGGCATCCACGCCGGTCTCAAGCCCATGAGACACTTGGAGCCATGACTACAGTTATCATGCGCACCTCCGAAGGTGACATCAAAATCAACCTGTTCGACGACGAAACCCCGGAAACCGTGGCCAATTTCCTCGGCCTTGCCACCGGCGAGAAGGAATGGATCGATCCGATGACCGGCCAGCCTTCCCATGAGCCGTTCTACAACGGTCTAACCTTCCACCGCATCATCAAGGATTTCATGATTCAGGGTGGCTGCCCGCTGGGCAACGGCACCGGCGGCCCGGGCTACGACTTCGACGATGAAATTGTTCCTGATCTGAAGTTCGACCACCCGTACCTGCTGGCCATGGCGAACGCCGGCCTGCGTCGTGGCATGGACGGCAAGATCCACGGCACCAACGGTTCCCAGTTCTTCATCACCACCGTGCCGACCCCGTGGCTCGACGGCCACCACACCATCTTCGGCGAGGTTGCGGATGACGATTCCAAGGCAGTGGTCGACAAGCTCGAAGCCGTGAACACCGATCGCATGGACCGTCCGACCGAACCGGTCGGCATCGTGTCCGTGGAAGTGCTCAAGTAAGCGTTTCCCGCACAGCCGTACAATATAGGAAAGCCCCTCGATTGAGGGGCTTTCTTCATTTTATTTATAGAGGCGTTTGCTTGCAATCACCGGCTTATGTGATTCGTCAACATCACATTTTGCGCAGTCGCGGCTCCGCGGAATCCTTCGCGCCGGTGATGCGGTACACGTCGAACACGCCTTCGATTTTACGCACGGCGGCGAGCAGGGTGTTCAGATGCTGCGGATCGGCCATTTCGAAGCTGAATTGGCTGGTGGCCACGCGGTCGGTGCCGGTGGAAATCGAGCCGGAGATGATGTTCACGCCGTGGTCGGACAGCACGCGTGTCACATCGCTCAGCAGATGCGGACGGTCAAGCGCCTCGACCTGGATCTTGACCATGAACACGCCCTTGGTGCTGGTCCACTGCACATCCACCACACGTTCGGGCTGGCGTTTCTCCAGTTCGAGCATGTTCTGGCAGTCCACGCGATGCACGGACACGCCTTGGTTGCGGGTGATGAAGCCGATGATCTTGTCTCCAGGAACCGGCATGCAGCATCGGGCCAGCTTGACCCAGATGTCCCCCACGCCCTTGACGGAGATACCCAACGAGCTGGTGGTCTTCTTGGTACGCTCCACCTGCTTGAGCGGCAACGCCTCCTGCTCGACTTCCTCATCCACCTCGTCGCTGCCCGCGTCACGGACCAGATGCGAGATGACGTTCTGCGTGGAGATCTGGCCATCACCAATCGCCACGAACACGGCTTCCGCGTTGGCAAGGTTCAACTCGTCGGCGACACCCACCAATGCTTCCGGAGTCAGCAGCGTGGTGATTGGCAGGTTGCGCTTGCGCATGGCGCGCGTCAGCTCGTCACGGCCTTCCTCGACAGCTTCGGTACGGCGTTCCTTGCTGAACCATTGACGAATCTTGTTGCGTGCCTTCGGGCTCTTGGCGAAGCTCAGCCAATCACGCGACGGACCTGCGGATTCGGACTTGGATGTCAATATTTCAACGGTATCGCCATTCTCGAGCTTGGTATCAAGCGGCACCAATCGTCCGTTCACGCGCGCACCCATGGTACGGTGACCGACTTCGGTGTGCACCGCATAAGCGAAATCAATCGGAGTGGCTTCGGCGGGAAGCGAGACGATCTTGCCTTTCGGCGTGAACACGTAGACCTCTGCCGCGCCCAAATCCTCTTTGAGGGAGCCAAGGAATTCGTCGGAATCTGGCGTTTCGCTCGTCCAGTCGGCAAGTTGCTGAATCCATTTGAGGTTGTCGGCCTCGCTCAGCTCCTGGTTTTCGCCACGCTTGCGGTCGGACTTGTCAGGCGAGCTCAACGCGCGTCCGGCTTGGCCGTTCTCCTTGTACTTCCAATGCGCAGCGATGCCGAATTCCGCGCGGCGGTGCATGTCCCACGTGCGGATCTGAATCTCCACCGGCTTGCCGCCGGGGCCGACCACCGTGGTGTGCAGGCTCTGGTACATGTTGAGCTTCGGCATGGCGATATAGTCCTTGAAACGGCCGGGAACAGGGTTCCACCGCGCATGCACGGCACCCAACGCCGCATAGCAGTCCTGAATCGTGTCGACGATGATACGCACGCCCACCAAATCATAAATGTTGGCGAAATCGTGCCCGCGCACGATCATCTTCTGGTAAATGGAGAAGTAGTCCTTCGGACGGCCCGTCACATAGGCTTTGATGTGCTGTTCGTCGAGATCCTCATTGATTTCGGCGAGAATCTGCTTCAGGTACACGTCGCGTTGTCCGGCGCGACGGGCCACCAATACCACAATCTCGTTGTAGATCTTCGGATACAGAACCTTGAAGCTGAGTTCTTCCAACTCGGTTTTGATGGCGTTCATGCCAAGACGGTTGGCGAGCGGCGCATACACATCCAGCGTTTCACGTGCCTTTTTCTGCGCGTTCGACTGCTTGACGTAACGCCATGTGCGGGCGTTGTGCACACGGTCGGCGAGCTTGACCACCAGCACGCGCACGTCGCGGCTCATCGCCACCACCATTTTGCGGATGGTCTCGGCCTGGGCGGAATCGCCGTATTCCATTTTGGAAAGCTTCGTGACGCCGTCCACCAGGCCGGTCACCGTGTCGCCGAATTCGGCGCGGCATTCGTCGAGCGTGTAGTCGGTATCCTCCACCGTGTCGTGCAGAAGGCCCGCTGCCACAACCAGCGGCCCCATGCCAAGATCGGCGAGGATCTGCGCCACTGCAAGCGGATGGATGATGTACGGCTCGCCGGATTTACGCCGTTGCGACGAATGCTGGTTGACGGCGCGCCGGTAGGCTCTCGCGAGAATGCTCATGTCCTCGTCGGGATGGTGGTATTCGCACATCTTGAGGATTGGTTCAAGCGGGTCAAGCGGATTCGTGCTGATCTCGCAGCCCAACATTCTGGCCGAACGAACCTCATGATCCATGTCGCTCATTTCGCTCCTCCTCGCTTGGAATGTACCCTATAGTACCCGCGCATCACCATATGACGGATGTATCCGGCCGCGTGTTGCACGGCCGGATACATCCTCGGTCTTTGTGTATTGCAGTCCCGTCAGGACGCAACGCCGGTTGATCCGAAGCCACGTTCCGCGCGGTCGGATCCGGGCAGGGTCTGCGCCTCGATGAATTTTGCCTCGACGTAGCGTTGGATGACCAGCTGTGCGATGCGGTCGCCCGGATGGAACGTCACGGCGCGTTCCGGATCGAGGTTGATCAACGGCACCTTGATTTCGCCACGGTACCCAGCGTCGATGGTTCCCGGCGCGTTAAGCACCGTGACGCCCTGCTTGACGGCGAGTCCCGAACGCGGATGCACCAGCGCCACATAGCCGGCAGGCAATGCGATTGCCACTCCCGTGGGCACCAGCGCCCGCTGGAACGGCTTCAACGTCACTTCTTCGGTGGTGCGCAGATCGGCACCGGCATCTCCGGCATGGGCGTAATGCAGCTGAGCCGGCTGCCCGGGATCCAGCGACTTTACCAGAACCTCGACGTTTTCCGGCTCGTTGTATGCCTCGTCGAACGCCATCAGGCCGCACACTCCTTGCATACCGGCTGTCCGTCGTCGGTAGTGTAGGCAAGCTGGCTGCGATGCTTCACCAGGAAGCATTCGGAGCAGATGAACTCGTCGCCCTGCATCGGAATGACGGTCACCGAAGCGTCCTCATTGCTCAAATCGGCGCCCGGCAGCTCGTAGTCTTCGGCAATGGCGTTCTCGTCATCGTCCATATCGTTGGAATTGTTCTGAGAACCCTTGCTCAAAGCCTGGAGCGACTCCTCGTCCTCGTCTTTGTTGCGCGGGGAATCATAATCCTGTGCCATCGAGATTCCTTTCGTCATCTATGGTGCTTATGCGCCATAGAATACATGACTTTTCCCCCGCTAGGATACACGAATTGAAATACTCGTAAAATCCGACACGTGGGGCACAATAGAATTAATAGAAAAATCTAAGGGAAAGTGGTGTGTTGTGCCTGAGAATGCGCTCGAAGATGCACGGTTCGATCATGTGAGTGAAACCGGTGAGCTCGTCTTTGTTTCAGGTGCCGGCAAATTCGCCGTCAAGGTCGATGAAGCGCTTGAAAGAGCCATTTTGGAGGCAAAACAGATTCGCACCGAAACCCAAGAGGAGCGTCAGCAGCAAGCGCCTTCCACGCTGCCGATCTCCCAAATCCAATCCTTGATTCGAGCCGGAGCCAATCCGACCCGCGTGGCGGAGCGATATTCGTTGAGCGAAGCGCTTGTTCGGCGTTTCTCGGCGGCGGTGGAAACCGAAAAGCAATATGCGATCGAACAGTTCCTGGCGGTTCCCGCGCCGAAGGAAAGCCGTGTGCGCACGCTTTCCGAACTGATCGAACGCACTTTCGCCGCAGCCCACGTACGGTTGGAGGATGTGCGGTGGAAGGCCACCAGACGCGGTTTGGAACCGTGGAAGATTACCGCGGAGTTCGATTCCGCAGGTCATGCCGCCCGTGCGGAATGGTCTTGGAACATGCATGACAACGCGGTCAACTGTCTGAACGCAACGGCACGCAAGCTCATCGGCGAGCAAGACACGCCGACGGAAGGACACGCCGAGAAGCAGGTCGACCAGAATTTTCTCGCATCATTGAATTTGCCGGGCGATTCCGCACGTTCCGCACGTATCGAACAGACGGTGTCCGCTTGGAATGCTCCGGAACCGGTTGCACCACAAGCCACGAATATCAAGACCACCGTTGAGACTCAGTCATCGGCGACCGTTCCGCTGCCGAACCGTCCGGAAATCGCGACGACGCAGTACCCCGCCCCTTCAACGACGGAACCTGCCCAAAACTCGCAAAACACGCAATCCACCGGCGAGCAGCAGTCCGATAAGTCCAAGACGGCATCATCCGATCCTCATAATCAGAGCACCACCAAATCGAAGCGCCGTGCAGGACGCTCCGCAGTGCCGAGTTGGGATGAAATTCTGTTCGGTGACTGATTAACGTTCCCTAACATCCCACGGCAACATCCGTTCAGACGTTCGGATCATTCGATCAAGCCACGTCAATCAGGCATGGAATATCAGATTCCATGTAGGTCAGCGACCCGTGCACGCTGGGCAGATGCATCGCCTTCTCCGCCTGTGTGCGGGAATCGACAATGGTGGTAGAGCCCGCAGCGGAGACGACCACATCGCCGATCATCGACTTGACGCGTTCATCGACTGGTCCGTAGACGCCTTCCTCGATTGCCTGCCGGCGGGTGCGCACCTGGGCGCGCTCCCCCAGCACGTCACGCCAACGAGCGGCGATGTCCTCCGGATTCTCGCCATCCTCGCCATAAAGCATGACACAGCGTGGTTCGCCGCCGACATTCGCGACGCCCCGCATCAGCTGGGGTTCGGACGCTATGTCGATGCAGGCTTCCGGGTCGGCGGTTATCATGCCATGATCCGCCACGATGACGATCAGCGTGTTCTTCGGCACACTTCGACGCAGCAAAGACAACTGGGCGTCGATACGCTCATATGTGCCGATCCACTTGTCGGAGTCCCAGCCGTAATTGTGTCCGATCTTGTCCGCGTCGCGCAGGTACACGTATGTCAGTCCGGGCGTGTTCGCCGCTTTCGCCGCGGTCATGATACGTCGGCGTGGATCGTCATTGGAGATGTAGTCGCTGCCACGTAACGCCGCCTGAGTCAACGCGGAGAACGCGAATTTCGGCAGTCCCGAACTGGTGACGCGAACGTCCTGTTCCGCCAATCGTTCGAATATGGTCGGCTGCTGTTGCAGTTTCAGCGGTGCGGGCGCGTTTTTGAAAGAGATGAGCTGGCAGATTTCGCCATTGTCGGGATTGAGCTGCGTATACCCCGTCATGCCGGTTAATCCGGGGCATGTGCCGGTGCCGAACGTGGACATGGCGGCCACGGTGGTGCTGGGCATGCATGTGGCGATTGGCCGCTGGTTAACGCTGTCCGCCATCAGCGACCGTCGATAGGGTGAATGTCCCAATCTCATATTGATGTTCCAATATCCGAGACCGTCCACCAGGACCACGACTGCCGAACGCGCGTCCGGCAGGCCAAGTGCCTCTTGGAGTCGTTTCGGATCGGCATGGATGGCCGTTGGAATCGGATGCCCGATGGCGCTGGAAATGGCGGGAAGTACCGAGGATAGGTGGAGAGCACCGCCGCGGCTGCCCTCATCCGGCAGTTCGTCGCCATATCGTGCCGGACTGGTCATGGCTAGCAGCTGGTCGATTTCGGGCACTTCAACACTCATGGTTCCCATTCAAGCACCGCGGCAGTACCAGCTGGTAATATTGCTAGGTTGATTACCATAACCTTTCCGTGAGGAGAACCACCGCATGGTGTCGCACCGCAAACCGGCAAAACCAGCCTTTGACCCGCGTACGGTCAAGGAGAACATCGTCGAAACGCCGTTGAACGAGGAAATGAGCAAGTCGTTCCTCGAATACGCGTATTCGGTGATTTACGCCCGAGCGCTGCCTGATGCCAGGGACGGTCTCAAGCCGGTGCAACGACGCATCATCTATCAGATGGGTCAGATGAGCCTCAATCCGGACCGGCCGTATATGAAGTCGGCGCGTGTGGTTGGCGAAGTGATGGGCAAGCTCCATCCGCATGGCGATTCCGCGATTTACGAGGCGATGGTACGTTTGGCGCAGCCGTTCGCGATGCGGCTGCCATTGGTGGACGGTCACGGCAATTTCGGTTCTCTCGATGACGGTCCTGCTGCTTCTCGTTATACCGAGGCTCGTATGGCGCCGGCCGCGTTGGGCATGAATGCCGATATCGCCGAAAATACCGTCGATTTCACGCCGAATTACGATAACAAGCTTCAGGAGCCGACTGTGCTGCCTGCCGCGATTCCGAACCTGCTGGTCAATGGTGGTTCCGGCATTGCCGTCGGCATGGCCACAAATATGGCCACGCACAATCTTGGCGAGGTGGTGGCTGCGGCCAAGCATCTTATGCGCCATCCCGACGCGACGTTAGAGGAGTTGATGCGCTACGTGCCGGGTCCGGATTGGCCGGGCGGCGGCGTGATTGTGGGCCGCAAGGGCATCCGCGAGGCGTACGAGACGGGTCGTGGCGCGTTGACCACGCGTTCCGTGACGCATATCGAAAACGTGACGGCTCGCAAAAAGGCCATCGTCGTGACGGAACTGCCGTTCATGGTGGGTCCGGAACGTGTGTTGGAACGTATTTCCGAAGGTGTGAAGAACCGCAAGCTGGACGGCATTTCCGGCGCCATCGATCTGACTGACCGGCATAACGGCACGCGCCTCGTCATCGAAATCAAAACCGGGTTCGATCCGAACGCGGTGTTGGCGCAGCTGTTCAAGCACACGCCGTTGCAGGACAATTTCACCATCAACAATGTGGCGTTGGTCAATGGCCGTCCGCACACCATGGGATTGAAGGAAATGCTTCAGGTGTGGGTGGACCATCGTCGTGTGGTGATCCGCCGACGCAGTGAATTCCGCAGGAAGAAGGCGCTTGAGCGGCTGCACTTGGTGGAGGGCTTGCTGCTCGCCATGGTGGACATCGATGAAGTCATTCAGGTGATTCGCTCTTCTGATGATGCCGAGGCCGCGAAAACAAAGCTTATCGCCGTATTCGATCTGGACGAGATTCAGGCACAGTACATTCTTGACTTGCGGCTGCGCCGTCTGACCAAGATGAGTCGTATCGAGCTTGAGGCGGAACGCGGTGCGTCACCTCATACGGTTCGTGCATACAGGCGGAACGCGACGATCTGAAGCGGCGTATCGAAGAGCTTGAACGCATTCTTGCTTCCGATGAGGCGCTTGACGGCGTGGTCATTGACGAAATGGATGACGCCGTGGCCAAATACGGCACTCCCCGGCGCACGGTGCTGCTGGATGAGGATGAGGAAGGCAATTTGACGCCTGTTGTGGCGCATGGCGATGATGGCGTCTCTGCAAACGCGATGGCTGCCGCGCGCGCCGCCGCGACCGTATCCTCCGCAGCAGCCGATGTCGCCGCAGCCGCAAAGGCCGCAAAGAAGGCCGGCGATGAGAATGCCACCGCATCGGCTCTGCAGATTGATGACGAGCCGTGCGCGGTGATGCTGTCCGCCACGGGCCTGATCGCACGCACTTCCGAGGATGCGGTGGAACGTTGGGAGAATCGTTCGGCTTCCGACGGACGCGCCAAGGATGATCAGATCGTTTCGATGTTCCGCACGTCCACACGTTCCTCATACGGCTTGATTACTTCAGCGGGTCGTCTGGTGCTGGCCCATGTGGTCGAATTGCCGAAGGTTTCCGCGGATGGGCCGCTCAGTGTCACGGGTGGTGTGAAGGCCGAGGAACTGCTGGGCATGACGGAGAACACCGATCCGATCCGCGGCGAACGGGTGATTGCTGCGATTGATATGCCGTCCACGGATGACGACGGTCAGCTTGTTCCTTTGGCGTTGGGCACCCGCAACGGCGTGGTCAAGCGTTGGAACCGTGAATCTCCGACCACAATGGATTCGTGGAGCGTCATCGATTTGAAGGATGATGACGAAGTGCTTGCCGCTGCCGAAGCCCGTGATGAGGATCGTCTGGTGTTTGTGTCCACCGATTCCTCGTTGTTGACGTTCGAAGCGAAGAATGTGCGTCCGCAGGGCCGTACCGCTGGCGGCATGGCGGGCATTCGTCTGGCTGAGGGGTGTTCGGCGGACGGCAAGGTGACATGGAATTACGAAGAAGGCGAGAATGGACTGTTCTCTGCTTCCGGAGCCGTGGTGTTGACGGTTGCCGGCGATTCCGAAGCGTTGCCTGGCACTGAAAACGGTGCCGCGAAGGTCACGCCGTTGGAGATGTATCCGACGAAGGGCCGTGGTACGGGTGGTGTCCGTTCACAACGATTCCTCAAGGGGCAGGATACGTTGATTCTCGCGTTCGTGGGCGCGTATCCGTTGCATGCTTCCACGCAAAGTGGCGCTCCTGTGGAATTGCCGAAGCCTGATATGCGACGCGATGGTTCCGGTACGGATCTGTCGGCGCCGATTGCGGTGGTCGGCTGATTCGACGAAATCGATTGGCGGGGCTCTGGACTGGTTCTTCTTCCGGTTCAGGGCCTTCCCGTTTTGCGCACTTGGGCCGCCAGGTTGAATGAGCAGGCTGGGTGAAAGTGCCTCCGGCTTGGTTCAGCCATATAGCTTCATGCCTTGTGGGCTGTCCACGAACCCGGCAGCATGCAGCAAACGTCTGTATTCGTTGCGTTCCTTCAATGATTCACCGTTCATTTCGGCGAAGCTGACGCTGCCCTTGGACTGATGCTGCAATGCATAGGCAAGTTCCGTACATGCCGGCTGCAATATTCGCTCGTCATCGGTGAAGCTGACGATTCTGTGGCTTTTCGGCACGGCGAACAGCACCGGCATGCCGTGGTCGAGCACGATGACCGATTCCGCTCTGCGCGCCGGTTTCATATGGTGTTGTTCGGGCCATGTGATCGCGGAGCCTGTCAGGTTGGCCGGGTCGGTCACGTCGAGCGCCACGCAGGATTGGCTGCGCGCCTCGTCGTCGCCGCGCAAGGCGTCCACTGTGTCACGTCCGGCGAATTGGGCCGCTCCGAATCCTTTGACGAACATGCCTCTGACCAGATTGCCGTGTTCCTCCATACGTTTGAGTACTGGGTATAGTCCGGAGAATCCGCCTGCGACCTGCTCCTTGTCGATTAGCGGAGCGGCGATCACGCCATATCGGTCGAGCAGCGATTCGATCAATGCGATGTCGTATTCCTCGATGCCGGCTGTTGGTTTGCCGGCGGTATCGTCCGTTTGATCCGGTATCGCCATTGGACTGGTCCGGGACGAGTCGACCGCGGACCATAATCCACCGAGCGTCGCCGGTGTCGAGGCGTGGATCCGTACGCGTCTGCGTGCGGCAGTGCGTGGCGCGCGCACTGAAACCGTGCCTTGAGTCAAGGCCCGAACGGGAGCGAATGAACTGTTCGTCACTTTGCCTTGCCATACCAAGGACCACAAGGCTTCCTCGAACTGGCTTTCGCCCCATGCGGGAAGGATGATTTCCCCTGTTTCAGGATTCACGTTGACTTCCGCATGTTCCTGCCAGATGACTTTGGCGGCTGTGGAAAGCTGCCGCGCATGGAAGGCTCCCCCATTCGATAATGCGGCAAGTATCGTCTCCGGCACGGTCATGGTTCCGGCACTATAGGCATTGTTCTGCGATTGTTCGCCGGGTTTCGTCAGCAGCCGTGAATCAGCTGGATGGAATGCGATGCCGCCGGCTTCCTTGGCGTTGGAACCATTGATTTTGGAGCCGACCCATACCACGTCTCCGGATGCGAGCAGTTCGTCCAACATACTCGGTTGGTAGTCGCGAACGCGTGCGGGGAAGACTGAGGATTCCCAAACGGAGGCGTTGAGGTATATGCCTTCAAGCTGTTCGATCACACGCATCAGCCCGTCGACGCCTTCATATCGGGCGCCACCCACAGGTCCGACACCTTGTCTGTCCAACAGGAACGCCTGATAGACGGCCGGTTCCACCGGCTTGATGGCTTTGCGTGCCTTGGCAAGCGAAAGCGCGCGGATACGCCGAAACACGTCTTTGTTGAGCCATTGCTGGGGCGTTTGCCGAGGTGATCGTTCCGATGCTGAATCATCGGAACCATTGGCGTCCGCTCCGGCCGCATCATCGACGAAATGGCCTTTCAGCAGTTCGCCTTTGGCATGTAATTCATCCAACATGCGTACGCCTTGGACAGCGTCCAATCCCAGTTCGGCGATCATCTGATCCGCGGTGAATGGGCCATGCGTTTTGACATATCGCGCCACACGGCCGGCAATGTCGGTCTCGTCCAAATCGTTCCAGAACGTCCGTCCGGCAAGCTCCTTCCCAATCTGCGCGATGACGTCGGCATCCAACAGCGAAGCCATGTCCGTGGCGCCCAGAAGACGTTCCAGCACTTCCGGGTCCATGGACAGCAGTTGCGTGCTGCGTTCGGCTTGCGGCACGTCGTATTGGTACATGACCGCGCCCACGTATCCGAACAGCATGTTTTCCGCGAACGGCGACGGCGTTTCCGTGACGGTCTCGCTCAAAGAGATGACGCCGGAGCGTAATCCGGACATCACATGTTTCAGCGCGGGCAGATCGTACACGTCCTGTAGGCATTCGCGTGCGGTTTCCAACAGCAGCGGGAAGTTCTTCCGAGTTCGGGCGGCGTTGAGCAGTTGCGCCGCGCGCAGCCGCTGCTGCCATAAGGGGACGCGTTTGCCGGGGTTGGCGCGTGGCAGGAACAGCGATCGCGCCGCGCATTCTCGGAATCGTGCGGCATACAGCACGCTTTCGCCGACTTGTGTTTCGATGATGCGTTGCAGCTCTTCCGTGTCGAACAGCAGCAGCTCGCGGATCGGCAGGTTGCCGTCGCCGTCCGGGAGGCGGATGATGATGCCGTCGTCGGCCGCGTATACCTGCCCGTCGAACCCGTATCGTTGTTTGATACGTGTGGTGATGGCCATGGCCCATGGTTCGTGCACGCGTCTGCCGTATGGCGAGTGGACGATCACACGCCAATCGCCTTCTTCATCCTGGCAGCGTTCGACGACCAGCTCACGGTCGTTGGGAATCGTTCCCGTGGCGGCGCGCTGTTCGGCAAGCAGGTCGGCAAGATTGCCGATGGCGTTGTCGTCCAATCCGTCACGACGTAGACGTGCGATTGTTGTCGTGTCGAATCGGCTGGTTTTGTCTCCTGCGATGCCGTCCGAGACTTCCGCGCGTAGTCCTTGCGCCATATCGCGTACGAATCGGCCTTGGGATCGTCCGAATGCCGCGTCCCGCCCGTCGCCTTCGCCCTGCCAGAACGGCAGTCGGGCGGTACGTCCTGGAGCAGGAACCACCACCACACGGTCCCGGGTGATTTCCTGGATCTGCCAGGTCGATGTGCCGAGGGTGATGACGTCTCCGACCCGGGATTCGTACACCATTTCCTCGTCCAGCTCCCCCACTTTGCGTGGGCCCGGTCCGGAGCCTTCTTCGGGAAGCACCACGGTGTAGGTTCCTCGGTCGGGTATGGTGCCTCCGCTGGTCACGGCCAGTCGTTGAGCGCCAGGGCGCGCGGAGATGAGACCCGCCTCTTCGTTGTATTGCAGTGGTGGCCGGAAGGCGGAGAAATCCTCGCCGTTGTAGGCGCCGGTCATCATGCCCATCACAGCATCGAACATGGTTCTGTCGAGATCTTCGAATGGCGCGGCCTTGCGCACGGTCACGTACCAGTCGTCTGGTTTCAGATCATCCATCGCCGCGGCGGCGACGGTTTGCTGGGCAAGCACGTCCAAGGGGTTGCATGGAATGGTCAGTGTTTCGATGTCTCCGGAGCGCATGCATTCGATGCTTGCGGCCGTGCCGATGATTTGCTCTCGTGTAATCGGGTAGAACAGTGCATGCGAGACTCCCCCGACCTTGTGGTCGGCGCGCCCCACCCGCTGCAATCCCGAGGACACGGACAATGGCGGTGCGATCTGGATGACCAGATCCACCGACCCCATGTCGATGCCGAGTTCAAGGCTCGATGTGGCGACCACGCAACGCAATTGGCCGCGTTTGAGCTGCTCTTCGATCTGTTTGCGCCGGTCTTTGGAAACGGAACCATGATGCGCCATGGCGATCGCGTCGGCGTCCGCATGCGAGGAGACCAGCATGGTGGTGGAGCCGACCACGGAATCGTAGTGTTTGGCGAAGCCTTCACGGCCTTCCGGGGAGCCCAGATCCGGATACGGCTGGGTGGAATCACTGGCTGTGGACTCCGGCTGGGATGCGTTGTCCGACACACTCAAGGCCGTTCGGCCAAGCCTACGGTCGGACAGCGCATCCCACCCTGCGTCCGCTTTGACGGCGGTTTCAGACCCAGTTTTCCGGGATGTGCGCAATTGCGCATACAGGTCGTTGAGCCGTGCGGTGAGTTTTTCCGCAAGGCCACGGGAGTTGACGAACACGAGGGTGGTGTGGTGTTTCAGCACTTCGTCAAGCACGCTGCGTTCGATGGCCGGCCATACCGAACCTCCGGTCGAAACCCGTGAGGTATGTTCGTCTCCCCCGCCCGAAGTCAGTCCTTTACGTTCCGCCAATGCCTCCATGGCAGGGCTCACCCCGGAAATATGCGTGGTATGGCGGTTCGGAAGTTTCACGGCGCCTGCCCGCCGCCCGGCGTCGTCGGAGACGGGATCGCGCATGGCCGAAAGCGGTTCCACCACTTTCAGATCCATGTCGGGGTGCGATTCGGGTCTGATGACGCGTACCGGCCGCGTGCCGCCAAGGAAACGTGCGGCTTCGGCCGGCGGTTCCACAGTGGCGGAAAGCCCGATGCGTTGGACAGACCGGCCGGCAAGGCTTTCCAATCGTTCCAAGCTCAGCGCCAGGTGCGCGCCACGTTTGGAGCCCGCGATGGCGTGCACTTCATCCACGATAACGGTATCAACGGCGGAAAGTATCCGTCGCGCCTTGGAAGTGAGCAGCAGGAACAGCGATTCTGGCGTGGTTACGAGGATATCCGGCGGATGGCTGACGATTCTGCGCCGTTCCTGCGGCGTGGTGTCGCCGCTTCGTATGCCCACGCTGACTTTCGGCGATGGCAATCCCATCGCCTCGCACTGTCCGGCGATGCCAGCCAATGGCGCTTGGAGGTTCTTGGCCACATCCACGCCCAGAGCCTTCAATGGCGAAATATACAGGACCTTGACGCCGCGGACGGGTTTACGTTTCTTGGCATTGCAATCGGATTCAGCCGTGCCGTCCCCACCGCCGGACGTCCGCAATAAGCCATCGCCCTCCTTCGTCATCAGACGGTCGATTGCGGAAAGGAAGGCGCACAATGTCTTGCCGGAGCCGGTGGGCGCCACCACCAACACGTTCTCGCCGGAGCGGATGGCCGGCCATGCCAAACGTTGCGCCTCCGTCGGAGCATTGAACGCATGCTTGAACCAGGCATTGGTAGCCTCCGAGAACAAGTCCATGCATTCGTACATACGTTCGATTATGGCATCGCCTTCAGACATCATCCACAACCGGCGGAAAGCTCGTCATCCACCGTCGTCGGCTCATTCGAGCACACCGCCCGGCTGACACATTCGAGCGTCTCACATATGGCGTCGTCAGGCGGCCGCACGGTCGCCGCACTTGCGGCGCAAGGTCTCATGCATGGCGACCATCAGCGCCAGGAACACCACCAGATAGAACGGGAACAGGTTGACCGAAACATGCTGCGCGATCAGCCCGAACAGCGGCGGCATGCACATCGACCCCACATAGGCGCAGGCCATCTGCATGCCGACGATGGCCTGCGATTTGTCCTCGCCGAAATAAGCAGGAGTGGAATGGATGACGCACGGATAGATCGGCGCGCAGCCCAAACCGATGACCATCAGTCCCGCGATGGTGCCGATATTGTGCGGCAACGGCAGGAGCATGATGACGATGCCGGTCAGCACCAACGCCTGGCCAAGACGAATCATGGCCGGATCGTTCAGTTTCATGGTCAGGAAACCGCTGGCGAGACGTCCGACGGTGATGCCGATGCAAAACAGGCTTCCCCACATGGCCGCCGTGGTCTTGTCGATGCCCTTGCCAAGCGCCATATAGCTGCTGGCCCACAACATGGCGGTCGATTCGAGTGCGCAATAGCAGAAGAACATCACGAGGATCTCGCGGGCGCCACGGATGGCGAGCACACCGCGAATACCAAGCGGCTTGCGCCGGTCAGCTGTTTCCCCTTCCGATTGCTCGGACTGCGCGGATTGCACGGAAGAGGTTTCACTCGTCCGCTGCGGTTCGACGGTCTTACGCGCCTTCCACAACGGCAGGCTCAGCACCAGCACCGCGGTGAGCACGACCTGCAGAATGGAGATGGTCCGGTAGCCCCACGCCCAGCCATGGCCGGCACCCAATGCGCTTGCCATGATGTACGGGCCAAGCAGCGTGCCCAAGCCCCACATGGCGTGCAGCCAGCTCATGTGACGGCTTTCGTAGTGGATTGCCACATAGTTGTTGAGCGCCGCATCGACGCCACCCGCGCCCAAGCCGTACGGAATGGCGAAGAGCAGCAGCATCCAGTAATTCGGCGAGATGGAGAAGCCGAACAATGCGAACGCCGTCAACGCAACGGACACTGCCGTGACCTTGCCTGCACCGAACCGCAAGGTCATGCGGTCGGATAGCAGCGCGGACACGATGGTGCCGGCGGAAATCGTCATGGAAATGCCACCCGCCCAGGAAATCGGCGCATGCAGGTCGCCGCTCATCGTCGGCCATGCGGCGCCGAGCACCGCGTCCGGCAGACCCAGACTGATGAAGGCGATGTAAATCACGGCGAGCAGCAGATTGGCCACAGTCAGCTCCTTGTATGTTTTATGTTTGCGGCAATAAAATCACGAAAATACTCCGCTATTTTATCCAAAGTTACCTACCAAACGGTATTTTGTATCTTGCACTATCGACCGACGTTTTTGCATTATCGTGCATACACGAAAAGCGGGTCTCCGCCGTAACGCAAGACCCGCCAATCGCAATCGCCATGCAATATCAGGTGTCGATCTTGGAACGGTCGAAATCGTCGGCGTTCTCCACGATGAACGCCTTGCGCGGCGGCACGTCATCACCCATGAGCAGGCTGAAGATGTGGCTGGCCTGTTCGGCGTCCTCCATGCGGATACGGCGCAGCATGCGGGTGCGCGGATCCATGGTGGTATCGGCCAGCTGGTCGGCGTCCATCTCACCCAAACCCTTGTAACGCTGGATGTCCTCGTTGTAGCCGATGTGCTTTTTATCAAGCTCGGCGAGTTTGCCTGCCAACTCATCATCGGAATACGTGTAGATGTACTCGCCCTTATGCGTACCCGTCAACGCGATACGATGCAGCGGCGGCACGGCGGCATACACATGACCGTATTCGATAAGCGGCCGCATGTACCGGTAGAACAGCGTCAGCAGCAGGATGCGGATGTGCGCGCCGTCGACATCGGCATCGGTCATCATGATGATCTTGTTGTATCGGGCCTGTTCGATGTCGAAGCTTGCGCCGGATCCTGCGCCGACCACCTGGATGATGGCTGCGCATTCCTTGTTGGACAGCATCTGCGCGAGCGATGCCTTCTGCACGTTGAGTATTTTGCCTCGAATCGGCAGCAACGCTTGGAAACCGGAATTACGGGCGGCCTTGGCTGTGCCCAATGCGGAATCACCCTCGACGATGAACAGTTCGGCCACATCGTCATTGCCGGGCTGGCAGTCGGACAGTTTCGGCGGCATGGACGCGGATTCAAGCGCGTTCTTACGGCGTGTGACTTCCTTGGTCTTGCGCGCCTGCACGCGGGCATGCATTTCGCCGACGATTTTCTCCAGCACGCGGCCGGACTGTTCCTTGTAACCGCGTTTGGAGCCGGTAATCATCTCACCGAACTGCTTATCGGTCATTCTGGAGACGATCGGCTTGACTTGCGCGGTGCCGAGCACGTCCTTGGTCTGGCCTTGGAACTGCGGTTCGGCGATGCGGACGGTGACGACGGCCACCAGACCGGCGAGAATGTCGTCACGTTCCACCTTCATATGGGAATCCTTGAGATTCACCTTGAGTTTGCGCGCGTTGTCCTCGATGGCCTTGCGCACCTGCTTGGTGATGCCTTGGAGGAAGCCGTCCACGTGCATGCCGCCGCCGGGCGTCTCCACCACGTTGACGAAGCTGCGCATGGTGGTGTCGTAGCCGTTGGTCCATCGCATGGCGATATCGACTGCGCAATCACGCGTCACCTTCTGCGCATGCAGTTCACCATCGTCTCCGACCGCCTGCGTTTCTTCAACATACGTGTCCTCGCCGGCGATGCGCCAAATATCGGAGACCGCTTCGCCTTTGGACAGGAAGTCGACGAAATCCTTCACGCCTCCGGTATGGCAGAATTCTTCGACGCGCGCATGCGGATATTTCGGCTGCACGGGTTGGGAAACGGTTTCCTGCGATTGCGTGGCAGCATCGTTTTCTTGCGATTCGGCTGATTCATCAGCTTCGGCTGAATCCTCCTGCAGTATGTCGGCAGAGGTTCCGATATCATCCGTTTCAGCGGACGTGTTCTCTTCCGTCACCTGTTCGATGACATTGTCATCGACTTCCAGCATTTCGTCAATGGACTCGTCGCCGGTTTC
>ERZ1031449.146-NODE-146-length-17946-cov-8.932759_pt1 | contig 17946 bp, 20 predicted proteins | sample MGYA00516705_ERZ1031449 | MGnify/ENA primary metagenome ERZ1031449 (study PRJEB33719, sample SAMN04261152) | wastewater metagenome | biome: rural village; feature: human; material: feces | host: Homo sapiens | place: El Salvador | collected 2013-01-14 ... | reverse complement strand
TAGATGGAATTATGGGTGCTTTGGTGTCACTGTTTATTTTGTATAATGGAATAGGACTTATTAGACAAACAATCTCACCACTGTTAGGTGAAGAGGCAACCCCTGAATTTAGGAAAGAAATTATTGATTTCGTTAATTCATATGACAAGGTGTTAGGCTGTCACGACTTAATGATTCACGATTATGGTCCTGCAAAAAGATATGCAACTATCCATGTTGAAGTGGATAAGGATGAAGACCCTATGAATTGCCACGATACAATAGACAGAATAGAAAGACAATGCTTGAAGAAATTCGGTATTCATATGGTTGTACACTATGACCCTATTGTTACCGATGACTTAAAAGCTGAAAAGTTGCAACTGAAAATTATGGAGTGCTTAAAGTCAAAGGACAGTAGGCTTTCAATCCATGATTTTAGAATTGCAAATTGCAGTAGTGGCACACTTCTTGTATTTGACCTTGTTTTGCCGGAAGATATGATGAGTCAAGGCAATCAAATAAAAGAATATATCTTACATTCAATTAATAAAGGTAAGTCAAAGTACCTACTTGATGTTACCTTTGACATTGATACAAATGATTAAAAGAAAAAGCTGTAACTTCATAGTTACAGCTTAATTTTTTTCATCTTTAAGACCAAGAATATAGTCGGTAGAAACATTATAAAATTTTGAAAGAGCAATCAGCACTTCTGTTGGAATATCCCTTGTGCCTAGTTCATAACGAGAATAAGCTACTTGAGAACAGTTTAGATATTCAGCTAAATTCTTTTGCAGTAGGTCATTATCTTCCCTTAATTCCCTAATTCTTTTGTACATAATATTTGCCCCATAAATGCTAAAAATACTTTAGTATTTATTATACACAAACCAAAATGGTATATTGACACATAAACCAATTTGGTTTATAATGATAAAATCTAAAAATATGCCCAATTGCCAATATTATAAATTTTCGTTAAGTTTTCTGCACTCATTTGTCAGCCCTGCAATATAATCAAGTGAAACATTGTAAAACTTAGCAATAGTAATAGCAAAGGAAAGTGGCAAGTCTCTTTTGCCTTGTTCATAGTTTGTGTAGGTTGTTTTGTGCATACCCAGTTTTTCTACAAGCTGACTTTGTGTAAGGTCGTTGTCCTCTCTTAAATCTCTCAATCTTCTGTAATATGGCATAAAAATTCTCCTGTCAATAATAGATTTATTATTGACATAATACAACGAATGATGTATTATATACTTAAAAATACAACATATGTTGTATTGAATGAAAGTTTTAGGAGGAAAAACAATGAAAAAAAGAAAAGATAGTAGAATAGTTCTGTCAATTTTGATGGTTGGTGTATTGTTATTTTCTATGTTCACTATTACCGGTTGTGGCAAAAAGACCATAGTAGGAGTATGGGTGTCTGAGAGTGATGGTGAAAAAATATATTTTAATGATGATGGTACTTGTGATAATATGCCTTATGAATTAACGTATGATTTAGTTAAATATAAGGTGTTAGGTGATGACAATCTTGTTTTCTACGATGAATGGAATGAAAAATACAATGTTAAAGTAGTTGATTCTATAGAAAAGGCAAAAGATGATGTTGATAGCTATTATTTAGATGGTGATGTATTAGTTATTCATCATAATACTTATAATAGGGAATGATGAATAATATGAAAGAAGTTCTAAGTTTTTTACTTATAATGATAACATTATTTATTTTATCTTCATGTAATATTGAAGATAAAATAAACAAAGAAAATAGTTCAAAGAAAGACTATTCCAAGAATACCAATGTTAGTGAAAATATTAAAACTAAGAAACAGAGTTTTGATAATGTATTAAATGAGTATATTCAATCTGAAGATAATTATTGGCGTGATATTGAATATACTCCTGAAAGTGATTTTGATTATCATTTAGTAAATAAAAGCAAAAATAAGAAAATTTTTGATGATTTCTGTGGAATAAATGAGAGAGCTAAAAAAGAATTGAATAGTATTGATACATATGTTTCTATTGAGGGATATAAGGGCAATAGTGATATTATAAAAATACCTGAAAAAATAAAAGGTTATAAAGTTAAGTCAGTTTCTTTGAATAGTCCTTATAAAGTAGATGGTGAGTTAGTGAACAGTTATGCTAATTTAACATCTTTATATATTCCGGATAGTGTTGTATATTTAAATTTAAATGGATATTTTAATTCATTACAACAATTTAGATTGCCTAATAAAGAATGTGATTATTCTGATAACAGTAGAATGAACTCTTTAATGACAATATACTATAAGAAAAATAGTCAACAAATTCACATAACCAAACGAGATAGTTTACAGAAAATGTATATTGATAAAGGTATAAAAGATGTTATAGTACATGGAGATTCTTTGGCAGAATGTTCACCTAATTTAAAGAAAATATACATTCCTTCTTCTGTAAATATAATAGGAGAAGAAACTCTTGATTTTGTAGGTAATAGTACAAAGATGGTTAAAAAAGAAGAAAATATTTTTAAAGGATTAATTGGTGTTACTATTGTAACTCAAAAGGATAGTTATGCTGAGGAATACGCCCAAAAATATAATATTAAGTATGAAATATTAGAATAAAAACACCGGCTACCATTAATTTGGTAGCCGGTTTGCTATATAATATGAAATTTTAGTTTATGTTCAAATTAAGTAGAACTTTTATGTTTAATAAAATGCAATTTTTAGATTAGTGCAATCAAAATTAAAAAATAAAATTAAAAATTTAAACATTAAATCTAAATAGAACTACATCGCCGTCTTTCATAACATAGTCCTTACCTTCTGAACGAACAAGACCCTTTTCTTTACAAGCAGTCATACCACCGTTTGCGATAAGGTCATCATAAGAAACAACTTCTGCTCTGATGAAACCTCTTTCAAAGTCTGTGTGGATTTTACCTGCAGCTTGAGGAGCTTTTGTACCCTTAGTGATTGTCCATGCTCTAACTTCAGGTTTACCGGCAGTTAGGTAAGAGATTAGTCCAAGTAGTGAGTAACATTCCTTGATAAGTCTGTCAAGACCACTTTCTTCAAGACCTAGGTCAGAAAGGAAAAGTTCCTTTTCTTCCTTGTCCATATCAACAATATCCATTTCAATCTGTGCACAGATTGGTAATACTGCTGCATGTTCTTTACTTGCAATATCTCTAACTGTCTGTAGCATCTTGTTGTCCTGAATACCGTTGGTAAAGTCATCTTCACTCATATTTGCAGCATAGATAATTGGCTTTGTTGTAAGTAAAGCAACTTCCTTTAGCCATTCTTCCTGTTCTTCTGTTGTTTCAACAGTTCTTGCACTTTTACCTTTGTTTAGTGTGTCAAGAACTTCCTCAAAGAAGTCAATCTGTGGTTGTAGGCTCTTGTCACCTTTAAGTGCCTTTTTAAGTCTATCAATCTTTCTTGTTACCATTTCTACATCAGAAAGGATAAGCTCAATGTCAATTGTTTCAATATCTCTTGCAGGGTCAACAGAACCCTCAACATGGATAATGTCATCATTTTCAAAACATCTTACAACATGAACAATAGCGTCACATTCACGAATATTGGAAAGGAACTTGTTGCCAAGACCTTCACCCTTTGATGCACCTTTTACAAGACCGGCAATATCAACAAATTCAATTGTTGCCGGTGTGATTTTATCCGGATTATACATTTCTGCCAGTTTGTCAATACGCTTATCAGGTACTGCTACAACACCAACATTTGGTTCAATAGTACAGAACGGATAGTTTGCACTCTGTGCTCCTGCATTAGTGATAGCATTGAAAAGTGTACTTTTACCTACATTAGGTAAGCCTACAATTCCTAATTTCATTGTTTTTCTCCTTTTATATTGTATTGAATTAATTTATCAGATGATGTATTATTATACCATAGAAATTCTAATTATACAATGATAATCATTAATTGGAGGTTTAATTATGGAAAATTTTGTAATAGAAAAAGTTGTAACAGAGGATATGTTGGCAGTAAATGTTGGTTCAGGTAGCCTAAGAGTATTAGCTACACCAACTGTTGTTGCACTTATGGAAGAGGCATCAACAAAGCTTGCTGATACTTTTCTTGATGAGGGTTTAACTACTGTTGGCACAATGGTAGAAATTCAGCACATCAGTCCTTCACCAATCGGTGCAAAGATTAAAGTGGAAAGTAAGCTAATCAGCAATGACGGTAGGTCATTTAAGTTTGAGGTTACTGCTTATGATAATGCCGGTATGATTGCAAACGGTACTCACAACAGAGTATCTGTAAAAAGTGAAAAGTTCCAGAAAAAGGCAGATGAAAAGTTTGAGTAAGTACGATATTATTTTGTTTGACTTAGACGGTACAATTTCCGAAAGTGCTACAGGTATTCGTTATAGTCTTGAAAAAACTATAGAGCAAATCGGTTGTGATACATTTGATACAAGCAATTATAAGTTGTATATAGGTCCACCACTACTTGATACTTTCACAAATCTTTGCCATCTAAGTGGAAAACCTGCCGAAGATGCAGTTGAGGTTTATCGTCATTATTATGATACTGAGGGTAAGCTGATGAATAAGCCATATAAGGGTATAAAAGAAACTTTATTGGAAATTAAATCAACCGGTGTTAAGGTTGCAGTTGCTACCTCTAAGTATGAAAAATTTGCAGAAGAAATTGTTGAGAACTTAGGTTTAACAGAATGTTTTGATGCAGTATGTGGCTCTTTAGCCGATGGTAGCAGAAAAGATAAAAAGGATATTATCCCTTATGCAGTAGATAGATTAGGAAAAGATTTTAACAGTAAAATCGCTATGGTAGGGGATACTTATTTTGATGCAAAAGGCGCTAGGCTTTGTAATGTTGACTTTGTTGGTGTACTTTATGGCTATGGTGACAAAGAGTCAATGGAAAATGAAGGTGCTACTGTATTTGCAGAAACTACGGAAGATTTAAAAAATTATTTACTATAACATTTTATAGCAAGTCCTTGCATATGTATTTTATATGGAATACGGAAGGACTGATAAAATGTTTGTACTAACAGTAAAAACAAAGATTAATAACAAAAAGAAATTTTTATTTATGTGTGCTTTTGGGCTGATACTGATTTTGGCAGTAGTGTTTGTGTCTTGTGACAACACACCTAAAAGTGCATATTGTAAAGAAATAGGTGAGTATTCTCTCAGCTTTTCAACAAGTAATGATAAAAAAGCTTTCTTGTCTTACTTTAATGTTACCGGACAACCTGTTACTATTGATAATGTGAGAATACCGGAAAACTTCAACTCTACATACGAAAGATATAATAAGATACAAAAAGCTATGGGTCTTGACCTAAATAACTTTAAGGGAAAGACCACTAAACGTTATGTTTATAAAGGAAAGGACAACTACTTTGTTTCTATACTCACTTATAAAGGTAAGGTGGTAGGCTGTCACAAGTCTAAGGAACTTTATGGAAGTGACTTTGTATCTTTGCTAAAGGAGTAAAATGAGAATTGATAAATTCCTTGTGTCACAAAACATTTGCACAAGAAAAGAAGCACAAAAATTAGTTAGAAAAGGACTAGTAAAAATTGATGGTGAAATTATAAAAAAGCCTGAAACTAAACTTGACCCTAATGTAAATAAGGTTACTGTAGATGGCAAAGATATTTCTTATCAAGAATATGTGTATATTATAATGAACAAGCCTAAGGGTTATATCTCTGCCAGTAATGATAAAAATGCAGAAACTGTTGTTGACCTTGTGCCAAAGGAAATGAAAAGGAAAAATCTTTTTCCGGCAGGAAGACTTGATAAAGATACTACAGGTATGTTGATTATTACTGATGACGGTGACTTTGCCCATAGAATGTTGTCCCCTAAAAAGCATGTTGAAAAGGTGTACAAAGCAACCCTTGACGGTGAAGTTACAGATGAAATGGTAGAGAACTTCAGGAAGGGCATTTCTTTCTATGATGGCACACTTTGTTTATCGGCAAAATTACTTCCAAACAAGGAAAATCCCCATATTGCAAGGGTAATTATACGAGAAGGCAAGTATCATCAGGTAAAAAAGATGTTTTTAACACAGGGATTAACAGTAAAAGAACTACACAGAGAGCAAATCGGTATGCTAAAATTGCCCAAAGATTTAGCCCCGGGTGAATGTAGATTTATGCAAGAGGATGAGAAGCGTAATATATTTTTGTAAGTTATAAACAAAAAATATGAACATTTTTTATATGTGTGGCTTTTTGCCTAAAATCTTGCGTTAATATTTAGTCAAAAATATAGTAGCCAAATCAACAAAAAAATGATATACTACATTATGATATACGAAACTATTGGTGAGGAATGGTAAAATCCTTGCTTATTTATACAGGGAGGTTATAGTTAGTATGGCAAATGTATCTTTAAGACACGTTTATAAAATCTATGACGGTGGTGTAACTGCTGTTACAGATTTTAACCTAGAAATCGAAGACAAAGAATTTATTATTTTGGTTGGTCCTTCAGGTTGTGGTAAGTCAACAACTCTAAGAATGATTGCCGGTCTAGAAGACATCAGTAAGGGTGAACTTTACATCGGCGATATGCTAGCAAATGACGTAGCACCAAAGGATAGAGATATTGCAATGGTATTCCAGAACTATGCTCTATATCCACATATGACAGTTTATGATAATATGGCATTTGGTCTAAAGCTAAGAAAGACACCAAAGGAAGAAATCAAGGAAAGAGTTCAGGAAGCTGCAAGAATTCTTGGTATTGAACAGTACCTAGACAGAAAGCCTAAGGCTCTATCAGGTGGTCAGAGACAGAGAGTTGCTCTTGGTCGTGCTATCGTTCGTGACCCTAAGGTATTCCTACTTGACGAACCACTATCTAACTTGGACGCAAAGCTTCGTGCACAGATGCGTACAGAAATTTCTAAGCTATATCAGAGACTAGGTACAACATTTATCTATGTTACTCATGACCAGACAGAAGCTATGACAATGGGTACTAGAATCGTTGTTATGAAAGACGGTTTCATTCAGCAGGTTGATACACCTCAGCATCTATATGATCTACCTTGTAACGAATTCGTTGCAGGTTTCATCGGTTCACCTCAGATGAACTTTATTGATGCAACTCTTGCTAAGAAGGGCAATCAGATTTGTGCTGAATTTGCAGGTCATAGCATTCCACTACCTGCAAACAAGAACGAAGGTGGCAAGCTGGACGCTTATGTTGGCAAGGCTGTTAGAATCGGTATCCGTCCTGAACATGTACATGACGAAGCTGAACACCTAGAAAGACTAACAGAAAGTGTTCTTGAAGCTAATGTTGATGTTACAGAACTTATGGGTGCAGAAATTTACCTATATGTTAACATTGAAGGTATTCCAATTATCGCTAGAGTTGAACCAACTTCAAAGGCTCAGCCTGGTGACAAGATCAAGATTGCATTTGAAACTGAAAAGATTCATGTATTTGATCCTGAAACAGAAAAGACTATCACTAACTGATAACTTGATATTTATAACCCCCTCATTTGAGGGGGTTTGTTGTTATAATAAAAATTTTCTTTGTTAAGCATAACACAGAAATCACCACAGAAAAATTACTAAAACGGACAAATTGGTAAAAATGTATCACGAATATACCCACAAAATAGGGCGATTTGTGATTTTAGTGAAAATTCTCCCTGAAAATTGAAAATAAATGTTGCAATTTTCTGAGTTTTTGTGTAAAATGTATATGATGAACAATATAATTATATGACTTGTAACGAAAGCGTTAGTCATTATCACCATATAATCAGGGAGGAAAATAATATGTCAAATAGACTCTTTCAAGGAGTAATACACCAAATGAGAGATACCATTGATAGAACAATCGGTATTGTTGATGAAACATCAGTAGTTATTGCTTGTTCAGAACTTGGCAGAATTGGTGAAGTAAACGAAAGTATAAATGCCGAAACATTGTCATCTACTGTTCCTTATGTTATTAACGGATATACATACAAATCATTTGGAGCAAATCAAAGACCGGAGTATGCAGTTTTTGTTTCCGGTACAGATGAGGCAGCCCAAAGATATGCGGGTCTTTTGGCTATTTCCCTGAATTCTATTAAGCAGTATTATGATGAAAAGTATGATAGAAGCAATTTTATCAAAAGTGTTATCCTAGATAATATCCTACCGGGGGATATTTATCTAAAGGCAAGAGAACTTCACTTTAACTCAGAAGTTACAAGAGTTGTTATGTTAATCAGAATTACATCCAAGACAGATATTTCTGCTTATGATGTTCTTCAAAACCTATTCCCGGATAAGTCTAAGGACTTTATAATTAACATTAACGAAACTGAGATTGCTCTTGTTAAGGAACTAAAGCCGGGTATTAAAGAAAAGGACCTAGAGAAGTTAGCAGGTTCTATTGTTGATACACTTTCTTCTGAATTCTATACTCATTGTACAGTTGGTATCGGTACTATTGTAATGGGTATCAAGGATTTGGCTCATTCATTTAAGGAAGCACAGGTTGCCCTTGAAGTTGGAAAGGTATTTGATAACGAAAGAACTATTGTCAGCTATGATAACCTTGGTATTGCAAGACTTGTTTATCAGCTACCAACTACTCTTTGTGAAATGTTCCTAAAGGAAGTTTTCAAGAAAGGCTCAATTGACAGTCTTGACCAAGAAACTTTGTTCACAATTCAGAAGTTCTTTGAAAACAACCTAAATGTTTCTGAAACATCAAGAAAGCTATTTGTTCACAGAAACACACTTGTTTACAGACTTGAAAAAATCAAGAAGTTAACCGGTCTTGACCTAAGAGAATTTGAAGATGCAATCGTCTTTAAAGTAGCATTAATGGTAAGAAGATACCTAGATGCTAACCCTACAAAATACTAAAATTAATAAGGACTCGCTTCTCAAATTCATTTGTGGAGCGAGTTTTGTACACATTGGTAAATAACATTTGTTACCATTTTGGAGAGATTTTTTTATGATAGAATTTAAAAATGTATCAAAGGACTACCCTTCAGGTACTCATGCGTTGCATAATATCAACCTAAAGATTAACAACGGTGACTTTGTGTTTATTGTTGGTTCTTCCGGTGCCGGTAAGAGTACGTTCTTAAAGCTAATTATGGCTGAAGAAAAGTTGACAAAAGGTGAAATTGTTGTTGATGGAATCAGAATGAGTAAGCTTAAGAGAAGGAAAGTTCCTTTCTTAAGAAGAAAGATGGGTATTGTTTTCCAGGACTTCCGTCTGATTGAGAAGATGACAGTTTACGATAATGTTGCTTTTGCTATGAGATGTGTTGGTGCATCTAACAAAACAATCAAAACTCGTGTTCCTTATATCCTAAAGCTAGTTGGCCTTGGCAGTAAGATTAAGAGTAGGCCTAACCAGCTTTCCGGTGGTGAACAACAGAGAGTTTCACTTGCAAGAGCTTTAGTAAATAATCCCGAGATTATCATTGCCGATGAACCTACAGGTAATGTTGATCCTGAAATGTCACATGAAATTATTGACCTGCTTTCTGAAATCAATAAGCAAGGTACAACAATCATTATCGTTACCCATGAACATGACCTTGTTAAGGAATTTGGCAAGAGAGTTATTGAAATTCATAAGGGTAAGATTATTCACGATACAAAGCTTGAGCGTAAGTCTGCTGAAGATATTGAGCTTATGTCATCATATGATCAGGAAATTTCCGATGATGAACTTAGCCCACTTCTAAAGATTGACCAAGAGTCACCTGAAGAAGTACAGGAACTACCTGTTCAGAAGCTAAGAATGTTAAACAAGATGGCAGAAGAACATACTACACCTAAGAAGCCAAAGAATAAGGTTGAAGAGGCTGTTGAAAACATTGACAAGATTGTTGAAGAAATCGAAACAGATGACAGAGAGGACTTAATCCATACAGTAACTCTTGATCCGGCAGAAATTAAGAGAATTATTGCTGCCGATAGAGAGAAAAAGGAAAAGGATGCTCAGGTAGATTCTGTTATTGATTCACTAAGGTAAAATAGAAAAGGAAATGTAAAAATGAAGCTTAGTAATTTAGGTTATTTAATCAAAGAAGGTATCAGAAATATCTGGTCAAATAGAATGATGAGCCTTGCTTCCATTGGTGTTCTTTTATCTTGCCTTGTACTGACAGGTGCTGCTGTTATGGCATCTTTGAATGTTAAAACAATTGTTGACAAAGTTGGAGATAGCAACGAAACAACTGTTTATATGGAAGATAAAGCAACTGATGCAGAAATCACTAATGCCGGAAAACAAATGGAAGGCTTAAGTAATGTTACTTCTGTTTCTTTCTTCCCTAAGGAAGAAGCTATTAAGGACTATAAGGATGTTCTTGGTGAAAAGGTTTTTGCTGAAATGGAAGGTGACGGTAATCCACTTCCTGATGCTTATAAGGTTACTGTTAAGGACTTATCAAAATATGAGAGTACGGTAAAGCAAATCCAAAATATTAAGGGTGTTGCTACTGTATCATCTCAAACTGATGTTGCAGATAAATTAACAAGTCTAAACAAGATTATACAGATTCTTTCTGTTGCAATTGTTTTGGCACTTGTAATTATTTCACTATTTATTATTTCTAATACAATTCGTATGAGTATGTATGCCAGAAGATACGAAATCAGTATTATGAAGTCTGTTGGTGCAACAGATACATTTGTTAGAATACCGTTCCTTGTTGAAGGTATTATTATTGGTGCATTGTCTGGTGTTATTTCAACATTTGGCTTAATGCTTATTTATGATTTGATTATAGAAGCATTGCAGTATGTAGTACCATTTAAGGCAATAGCATTCAACTCAGTAATGTGGCCATTCCTTGGTGCATTTATTATTGCAGGTGTATTTGTTGGTATTTTAGGTGGTCTTATCAGTATTGGTAAGTACCTAAAGAAAGAAGGTTCAATTATCCTTGGTTGGTAATTGACTTTATCTCTGAAAGGAGTATAGCAATGAAAAAAGAGATAATCTCGGCGATATTGGCTTTGACTGTAGTTGGTGGCACATTTGCTATTGGTGCAAAGGTACAGCCTAGCACAGTTGTTGCTCAAGACTCTATTTCTGAACTTGAACAAAGACAGGCAGAGCTAAGGCAAAAGTCAGAACAGTATGAGAAAGAATTAGAGAAAAACAACAGTAAGATTGCTAAGACAAAGCAGTATCAAAAGACTTTGCTTAACAGAATTGATGCTGTTAGTGATGAAATTGTTGTAAGCCAAGAGAAAATTACAACACTTAACAATCAAATTTCAGCTAAGACAAAGAAAATCAAGAAACTAAATAGCGATATTAGTTCAAGAACAAATACTCTAAGAAAGAGAATCAAGACTATCTATATGTCAGGTGATGTTAGTTCTCTGGAAATTATCCTAGGTGCTAAGGACTTTAGTGATTTTCTTGATAAAGTTGAACTTGTTAGAAATGTAAGTAACTTCGACGAAAAGTTAATTTCTAATATTGAAACAGATATGAAAACTGTTAAGTCAGAAAAAGCTGCTTTAGTAAAGGATAAGGCAAAACAAGTTAAAGAAAAGAAAAATCTACAGGCTAAACAAGCTGACTTGCAGTCTGTTGTTGATGAAAACAGTAAAGTGTTAAACACTCTTTATACTCGTAACAAAAAGCAAGAGGCTGCTATTAAGGCTAATAACGGTGCTTTGAATGGTATTGATGACCAAATCCAATCATACTACGAAAAACAGGCTAAGAAGGCTGCTGCAAAGGCTAGACAGAATAACTCAAGCACTGGTTCTAATGGCGGTTCAAACCACAATGGTTCTTCCAACAATGGTGGTGGCAGTTATACACCTGTAACACCATCAGGTTCAGGCTACACATGGCCTGTACCGGGACATACTGCACTATCATCAGTATTCGGTGAGGACAGAGGTACTTATGGTCACGGTGCTATTGATATTTCAGATGGTAGCATTATGGGTGCAACAGTAGTTGCTGCTGACTCAGGTACAGTTGTTGTTTCCAATAACTCTTGTACACATAACTGGGGTAAGTCCGGTTCTTGTGGCTGTGGTGGTGGCTACGGCAACTATGTATGGATTGACCATAATAACGGTAAATGTACAATCTACGGTCATCTTACAAGAGCAGTTGTTAGCCAAGGCTCTCATGTTTCTAAGGGTCAGGTTATCGGTTATGTAGGCTCTACAGGTTGGTCAAGTGGTCCTCATCTACACTTTGAATGTAGAATTAACGGTACAAAATATGACCCAATGTCAGAGTTCTGATTATGAGCAATAGAAGAGAAAGACGACCTGTTAAAAAGGGTGTACCGGTAGGTTTAACTGTTACAATTGCAGCAATTTGTTCTGCTATTGCTTTTTCCGGTGCTTATGTTTATGCAATGCATACCTTTAATTCAAAGGTAACTGACTTAAACGAAAAGCAAAGAATGTTTACAAAACTTTATGAGGTTGACTCAGCAGTTAGAGAAAATTACAAAGGTTCGATTGATGAAGAAACTTTGAGAGAGTCTTTATCCTCTACATATGTTAAAAGTGTTGATAATGACAACATTCTTTATGTTCCGGAAAGTGACTATAATGAAGGTAAATACAGTAAGGACTACAAGAGTTTCAAAATTTCTGACGGTTCATATGTGCTAATTAAAAAATCTTCATTAAAAAATAATTAGTTCAACAAAATAAGCATAATTTTTCCCTCTTTGCATACTATTATAGAAATAGTGCAAAGGGGGATTTTCTTTGTTAACAACATTTAGAATTGAAAAAAGAAACCTAAAAGGATTGAAAAAATTAGTAAAGCCATTTATAAAGGATAAGTTACTTGAAGATTATGGGGAAGAAAAAAACCTTATTATCCGTCAAATGGTTTACATAAGCTATAACGACAAAATTAATTGGAAAGTTGTAAAGAACAGAGCAGGTTATCAATCAAAGTGTTTAGTGTGCAGTGAGAATATTTCTTTCCCAATAAACTCCAGATTACAAAGATTTGTTGACAGTACATTTGCAAAGATTATGACTAATAACTTTGCATTGTCACTACTGAAAACAATGGAAAATCCGGAGAAATTGAAAATTGTATATTACGATATTGACGGAAACAATAAATATTTTTTAAATGAACTTTGTAAGTTAACTGACAATTTTATTGTGGTGACAGTTAACAAGAAAAAGTACAAGGAAATTTCCGATAAATTGATGGATGAAATGGGTGTCAGTTTAGTTTATACCGACCGACTTTCAAGGATGAAAGATGCTGACCTTGTAATTGCTCCAACTCAAATCAGAAAAATTCTTGATTTAAACAGTAAAGCTATTGTGCTAACAAGTGAAAGACCTTGCTTTGATATGAATGCACAATGCTACTATGGATATAGTGTTGAAATTCCGGAAAATTTAGAAAAATACCGTCCTGAGGATATGGACAGTTTGTACTTTGCATCAGCTTTATTTTCAAAAGGTAGGCAACATTATATGGCTGAACTTATCCCTAAAACAACTTATAACGAAAATTGTACCTGTACGGTGAAAAGTATGGGAAAATATCTTGCTAAAGCAGTGGTTTAGGGGATTGACATAATCCTTATTAATGATATAATAAAATAGTATATTTATTTGAAAAAGGATGTGTTTTTAATGGCAAAGCAGGTTATGCTTACAGAAGAAGGCCTTAAAAAATTAGAGGCTGAACTTGAAGTCCTTAAAGGCGAAAAAAGAACTGAAATCGCAGAAAAAATCAAGGTTGCTCGTTCATATGGTGACCTTTCTGAAAACTCAGAATATGATGATGCAAAAAATGAACAGGCTATTCTTGAAGCTAGAATTGCAGATATTGAAGCAAGCCTTAAAAATGCAGTTATTATTGATGAAAGCGAAATCAGCAATGATAGAGTACATCTAGGTAGTACAGTAAAAATTAAAAATCTTGCTAACGATATGGAAATGACTATTCGTATTGTTGGTTCAAACGAAAGTGACCCTAAGAAGCTACAGATTTCTGATGAAAGTCCTGTTGGTATGGGACTTCTAGGCAAGTCAATTGATGATGTTGCAGAAATCGAAACTCCAGGTGGCGTTGTAGCTTACAAGGTAATGGAAATTTCAAGATAACTTAGATTAAATTGATAATTAAGGGCAGTTCTTGATACTGCCTTTTATTATGGAAAGGAAATAAAAAATGGGTGAACAGAATAACCAGAACAAGAACAACGGTGGTGACCTATTAAAGGTTCGCCGTGACAAGTTAGCAGAACTACAGGCTGCCGGTAACGACCCTTATATGGTCAATACTTCAGCCAGAGATACACTAAACAAAGATATTTCAGATAACTTTGAAAAATACGAAAACCAGACAGTAACAATTGCCGGTAGAATTATGTCTAAGCGTGGCAAAGGTAAGGTTATGTTTATGGATGTATATGACCGTACAGGCAAAATGCAGGTTTTCGCAAAGTTTGATGACCTTGGCGAAGAAACATACAAAGGTCTTAAAAAGTGGGATATTGGCGATATTATGGAATGTACAGGCTTTGTTTTCAAAACAAAGATGGGCGAAGTTTCTGTTCACGCAACAGGTGTTAAGCTTCTTTCAAAGTCACTTCTTCCACTACCTGAAAAGTATCATGGCTTAAAGGATGTTGACCTAAGATACCGTCAGCGTGAAGTTGACCTAATTATGAATCCTGAAGTTAAGGAAACATTTATCAAGAGAGGTAAAATTGTTTCTACTATCCGTAACATTATGGATAGCAAGGGCTTTGTTGAAATTGAAACTCCAACACTAAACACAATTCCGGGTGGTGCATCAGCAAGACCATTCGTTACTCACCATAACACACTTGACATTGATATGTATATGAGAATTGCAACAGAAATTCCTCTAAAAAGACTTATCATCGGTGGTATGGAAAGAGTTTATGAAATCGGTAGAATTTTCCGTAACGAAGGTATGGACCCTAGACATAATCCTGAATTTACTACTATCGAACTATATCAGGCATATACAGACTATAACGGTATGATGGATATTACCGAAGAACTTATCAACAAGTCTTGTATGGCTGTTAACGGTACAGAAGATATTACATACGGTGATTATGAAATTTCTCTAAAAGCTCCATTTAAGAGAATTACAATGATTGATGCAGTTAAGGAACAGACCGGTGTTGACTTTGGTGAATTTATGGGCGACACAGAAAAGGCTAAGGAAGTTGCAAAGGAACTTAAGCTGGAGGTTAAGCCAACTGATACTTGGGGTAATGTTCTTGCTGAGGCGTTTGATGAATATGTAGAAGATAAGCTAATTCAGCCTACATTCGTAATTGACTATCCGGTTGAAATTTCTCCTCTAACAAAGAGAAAGAAAGATAACCCACTACTAGTAGAAAGATTTGAGATTTTCGTAGCAGGTGGCGAACTTGCTAACGCATATACAGAGCTTAATGACCCAATTGACCAGAGAGGTCGTTTTGAACATCAGATGATGCTTCGTGAAAATGGTGATGAAGAAGCTAATATGATTGATGAAGATTTCCTAACTGCTATGGAATACGGTATGCCTCCAACAGGTGGTATGGGTATGGGCATTGACAGACTTGTTATGCTACTAACTAACTCACAGACAATTCGTGATGTTATTGCATTCCCAACAATGAAGCCTGTAGGTGCATCAAAACCTGCTAACAAGCCGGTTGCTGAACCTAAGGAAGAAAAGATTGACTTCTCTAAGGTAGAGGTTGAACCATTATTTAAGGATTTTGTTGATTTTGATACATTCAGTAAGTCCGACTTTAGAGCAGTAAAGGTTAAGGAATGTACAGCAGTTCCTAAGTCAAAGAAACTTCTACAGTTTACTCTTGATGACGGTACAGGTACTGACCGTACAATCCTAAGTGGTATTCACGCTTATTATGAACCTGAAGAATTAGTAGGCAAGACACTTATTGCTATTACTAACCTACCACCAAGAGCAATGATGGGTATTGATTCTTGTGGTATGCTACTTTCTGCCGTTCATGAAGAAGAGGGAGAAGAAAAGCTACACCTACTAATGGTTGATAACCATATCCCTGCCGGTGCAAAGCTTTATTAAGAAGTACCGTTTTACCAAATAGACGGGACGTACTTCATTTGATGCAGAAATCGGTGCAAACAAGAAAAAATCGCATAATTAGTGCAATGAGTGGGCAATTCCAATCGGAGTTGCCCCTTTTCAAAACAAACAGAAATACAAATCGGAATTTGCTGAGGAAGATTATTTATATAATCTACCGTCTATGGTCTGAAAACGACCACCTATCGAGAATCGGTGGAAATCAATTCTCGATTTTCTTATACTGTAACCGTAACAAAGAGGAGGTGAGCAAATGCAAATTGAAATCAAGTTAGATGAGAACTGCAAGGAACCCAAAATCATCGTTGTGACAAACAAAATGACCGACGAAATCAATGAAATCATGAAAAGGCTTTCAGACGAGCAGCCGAAAATGATTGCCGGATTCAAAGATGATATTGTCGAGGTGTTGGAGCCGTTTGATATTTACCGCATTTTTACTGCATCAGGCAAAGTGTTTGCCGAAACAAATCACGGTGAGTACACGCTCCGTCTGCGACTTTACGAAATGGAGCAGCGGCTGGACAGCAACTTTTTTGTCCGAATATCAAACTCGGATATTATCAATCTGAGAAAAGTCAAGGGTTTCGATTTAAGCTTTGCAGGAACAATTTGTGTTACGCTTTCAAATGGGACGGTTACTTATGTTTCAAGGCGTTTTGTCGCCAAGATCAAACAATTATTAGGAATATGAGGTGGTAAAAATGAAAAAAAAGATGATTCAGAGTGGGCTTCTCGGATTCCCTCTCGGCATTGCTATCGGTTTTGTAATAACTGTGATTATATCAATGTGCATAGGAGATGGTTCGTTCTATCCTGTCACTCCTGAGCTGATTGATACAATGAAAAATGAATTAAACGCAGTTATTCTTCAAACAATTCTCTGCGGAATTTTGGGTACAGGCTTTGCAATGGCTTCCGTTATTTGGGAAATTGATTCGTGGAGCCTTGCAAAGCAAAGCGGAATTTACTTTTCCATTGTCTGTGTTACGATGTTTCCGATTGCCTATATTACGAATTGGATGAAGCATAATGCCATTGGTATTCTTTCATATGTAGGAATATTCGTTGCAATTTTCGTCATCACTTGGCTTGTTCAATATTTTGTATGGAAACGCAAAGTGAAAAGAATGAATGACGGAGTTCGGAAGAGTAATAACGCAAAATGAGCATAACCTTCACAACGGCAACTTCTAGTTTGTCGAACTTACCCTTTGAGAGAGGAGAAATCTTTTTCTCAAAGGGCTTCTTCTATTTATTGTCTTGAAAATAAAGGACATATTATCTGAAAATTAGATGAAAAAAGAAAGAACATACCTTGTTTTTGACGAACAAGGTAATTAAATTAAGTAATTGTCAGAAAGAAAAAATGATAGAAGCTTATGAAAAAATAAAATAGTGATTAATACAACGGAGTAAGAAAAGCTCCTTCATATATTAGAATAAAAATAAATTTTGTTGAGGTTAAATTGAGTTTTCCATTGTATTGTATTGCTAATGAATAAGAATAAGAAAAAGAACAGACAATGCTGAATGCTCTGGAAACAAGAATATCTGAGTATAGTATGTAAGTTCGTAACAGAATGAAAGGAGCGATTCAAATGAGCAATTTGGAAAATTATATGAAACAGCAAGCAATTTTTTGTGAACAAAATGATAGCATTAGTAAGAATCTGTATTCAGAGTATGGTGTAAAAAGAGGCTTACGAGATGAAAAAGGCCAAGGTGTGTTGACGGGGCTTACAAATATTTCTAATATAAAAGCTTTTGAATATCGTGATCCGTATCATGTAGAGCCAATTGAATTGACAAAGAAGCGTCAGAGAA
>ERZ1031449.139-NODE-139-length-18279-cov-6.887017_pt1 | contig 18279 bp, 13 predicted proteins | sample MGYA00516705_ERZ1031449 | MGnify/ENA primary metagenome ERZ1031449 (study PRJEB33719, sample SAMN04261152) | wastewater metagenome | biome: rural village; feature: human; material: feces | host: Homo sapiens | place: El Salvador | collected 2013-01-14 ... | reverse complement strand
TTAAACCCAAATCGGTCGTTAGGGCTTGCTTGGATTTTGGATTTTTAGAAGAGTGGATTTTGTTTGGCTTTTAATGAGTAATAGCGAGCTATTGCGAATTAAAAACAAGCAAAAGACACCTTATAAAAACCAAAAGACTGCAAGCAGTTATAAAAAACGACATAAAACGGCCTAATGACCGTTTTGGGTTAAAGGATGATTGTGAAAAATAATGAGTAACGAAAACGAATGATGGCAAATTGTAAAAGAATGAGATTATATATCCTTGGCCTTCTCACACTGCTGGCACTGCCCGCGGCGGCGCAGAAGGAAGATTTCTTCAACCCGGTGAACACGTCGGTCACATCGCAGACCATTGCGCCTGATGCCCGCTCGGCAGGTATGGGCGACGTGGGTGTGGCGACGGATCCTGACGTGGTGTCGCAATATTGGAACCCGGCAAAATATCCGTTCACCATATCGAGGGCCGGTGTGGCGCTCAACTACACACCGTGGCTGCGAGAGCTGGTCAACGACATGGACCTGGCTTATCTGGCAGGTTATTATCGCATAGGCGACTATTCGGCTGTGTCGGCGTCGTTGCGCTATTTCTCACTCGGCGAGGTGTTCCTTGGAACCAGCGACGATGCCATGACCATAAACCCTTATGAGATGTCGCTTGACGTGGCTTACTCGCTCATGCTCAGCGAGACGTTCTCTATAGGCGCTGCCGTGAGATGGATCTACTCGGACCTTACTTACGACTACACCTCTGACACGGCGCCCGGCTCGGCGTTTGCTGCCGACCTGGCATGTTATTATCAGAACTACATAAATCTTGGACAGCGCGAGTGTCAGCTCGGTCTGGGTCTTAACATCTCAAACATCGGTAGCAAGATCTCGTTTGGTGGCGACAACAACTCTGAGTTTATACCGACAAACATGCGTCTCGGAGCATCGCTCATGATCCCTATCGACGAGTATAACCGCTTCACCATTGCTGCCGATGCCAACAAGCTGCTCGTGCCTACATATCCCAAACAGGAGGATGGCGAGAGTACGGAAGACTATCAGGAGCGCGTGCAGAAAAACTATTATGACGTGTCGTCGATAAGCGGCATCTTCAAGAGCTTCGGCGATGCGCCTGGCGGATTAAAGGAGGAGCTGCAAGAGGTTCAATGGAGCGTGGGCGGCGAGTATGTGTACCACGACAAGTTTGCCCTGCGCGCTGGCTACCATCATGAGTCGGCAAACAAGGGTAACCGCAAATATTTCACCGTGGGTGCCGGCTTCAAGATGAGCGTGTTCTCGCTCGATGCCGGCTATGTCATCGCTACAGCAAAGAGCAACCCGCTCGACCAGACGCTGCGCTTCTCGCTTAGCTTCGACATGGACGGATTGAAGGATCTCTTCAAGCGACGATAAAGGAATTTTGAATTTTGAGTTTTGATTTTTGAATTGTCGGCTGCGCCGATTTTGATTTTTGAATTTTGAATTTTGAATTGTTGCGCTTTGCGCAATTTTGAATTTTGAATTTTGAGTTTTGAATTGTTGCGCTTTGCGCAATTTTGAATTTTGAGTTTTGAATTTTGAATTGTCGGCTGCGCCGATTATGATTTTTGAATTTTGAGTTTTGATTTTTGAATTGTCGGCTGCGCCGATGTTGAATTATCCAATTTTGAATTATTCGATTTTCAATTCTAATCATTCAATTCTAATCATTCAATTTTCAATCATTCAATTTTCAATGTTAATTATTCAATATTCAATGTTTGTTTAAGGTGAAGATTTTTTAAGCAGAAATTTATTAAAGCAGAAAAAAGATAAATGAAAATACGCGTAGGATTTGGATTCGACGTTCATCGTCTTGTCCCAGACCGCGAGCTGTGGCTCGGCGGCATAAAGATAGACCATTCGCTCGGATTGCTTGGACATAGCGATGCCGACGTGCTCATTCATGCTATCTGCGACGCCTTGTTAGGGGCTGCAAACATGCGCGACATAGGCTACCACTTCCCCGATACGTCGGCAGACACGCTCAACATTGACAGTAAGATCCTGCTGAAGAAAACCATTGATCTTATAGCCACAAAGGGCTACCGCCTTGGCAACATCGACGCAACGATCTGCGCTGAACGCCCAAAGATCAATCCGCATGTTGAGGCAATGAAAGCATGCTTGGCTAAGGTCATGAACACTGATGAGGAAAACATCTCTATAAAAGCTACAACCACCGAGAAACTTGGCTTCACAGGTCGCGAAGAAGGCATATCGGCCTACGCTACGGTGCTTATTGAGAAAGATTGACCACTGGGTCATGGGACGAGAAAATGTGAATGGTTGTTAAACGCTGACTTTTAATGGATTGTGACCTTGATGTATGTCAAAATTATTAAGGTTGTGTGAAATTTGTTTTGAAATTGTTTGCGCAAACAGCGGAAAGTTTATACCTTTGCATCGTCAAAAGGTTAATAGATTGTTTAGGTTAGTAGTAATAGATTTAGGTTTTTAGTTATTAGGTTTAAGGTAAATTGAAACGATTGTTTAACAGGTGACGATGGAGGACGCGAGTCTTTCATTTGTTTCGAAAAGATTTTTAGTTAAACATAGGCTTTTGCGCCGCAGCTCGTTGAGAGTAGCGGTGCAATTTTTTTATATACATGTCTGTTGTTTCTCTTGCTTCCAACAACCAATCGGCTTAATCAATAATTCTTGTTTGCAATCACTCTTCTTGTTTGTAACACCTCTTTTTGTTTGCAATCAAAAGCATAGGGAGAGTGATGGGGTAGAAAGCTGTTTGAAGGCTGTGCATGCGTCATGCATAGCTGTGCATACCACCAAGGAAATAGTTGACACCAAAGTAGGTCATCAACACCGAGAAGAATGCGATGAGTATATAAAGGTGGTATGCCACAGGTCGATGGGGCGCAAAGAAAGTGGTGCGGTGTAGTGGAACGGCATAAACGAGCAGGGTGATCAGTGCCCAAACCTCTTTCGGATCCCAGCTCCAATACTTTCCCCACGACACATTGGCCCATACTGCACCGAGGAATATGCCGCCTGCCAACAGGAAAACGGCTGGATATAGCATCAGTTGCGACAGTATGGTGAGCAATTCCTCGTGAGCGGTATGCCCACGATGATGGGCTATCAGTGCCACTATGCCACTCATCATGGTGAAAGCCAAAAGTGCATAAGCCATCATGACGAGGCTGACGTGGATGGTGAGTAATGGCGACTGGAGTACGGGCATGAGTGATGTGATCTGCGGATTCATCTCGCTCAGATGGGCTACCAGTAGGGTAAAGCCCGACAGCAGCAGGGCAAACGGAACGATAATAGATAGGCGGCGATGGAGCATCACACCGACGGTTTGCAGCGCAAGAGCGAGAAAAAGCATGGTTTCGAAGCCGTTGCCCAAGGGGATGCGCCCGCTGATGTACCAGCGCAAAGCATAGCCTGCCACCAATACCAACCACGATAGTCCTCCCAAGAGGCAGACCGTTTGCCATAAGCGATGGCGGAAACGAAACGCAGGGGCGAGCAACAGGCAGAATGCCAATATGCCCAAGGTGAGATTGGTCATAAACAGCAGACAGACAAAGGGTATGCGGTTGTAATATATCTCTGCCACGAGACGGTGCTGATCGATAGCCACACCACTTGCCGGGCGCAACAGTTCACCTTCGGTTAGCATCAGTATGATGCCTACTTTCTCGTCGAGTTCTCTGACAGCCTTGGTCTCTCCACTGCTGGCAATAAGCTGTTGCAGTCGATACCGACCTGTATTGTCGAAAAGATCGGCAAGGCGGGCATATTTACCGTCAATGCCCAATTGTTGGCGCAACTTGCTGTCTTTCACCAAGAGCATTGGTTCGTCAGACCAAGTCTCAGGACGCTGCATCCAACCATATACCACTTGTTCGGCAGTGAGCCCTTTATAGGAGGTGTGCCCATAGAGTTTAAGTAGGAAATCGCGTGCCAGCGTGTTGAGTGGTGCTATTCGGTCGTTATAGACCACTGGCATTTCAGCCAACCGCTGGGCTCGTTCTGCCGTGATAGTAGGCACACTTCGGGCATGTACAGACATGGAGCAACCTATCAGCAGCATGAGTGTAGCACCTTGGCGCAACAGGGGTGACCGCAGCATGCGACCAAATGTTTCGCGCCGGTCGATGAGCAACCAGACCATCGACAATGCCAGCAATACATAGCCGCCATAGCTGATGGGAGTGCCCCACGGGTCGTAGTTGACTGTAAGTACCGAACCTTGACGGTCAGGGTCAAATGATGTTTGATAGAAACGATAGCCCTCCACCTCAAGAATATTGTTCATCGAGATGGAGGCTTCATGATGTTGACGGTCTGCCGTAACGTAGGTTACTCGGCTCTGAAAGTCTTGTGGCGCCTCTGTACCTGGATAGCAAACTACGGAGAACCCTTGTAGTGTCATCTGCTGAAAAGGCAATGGTGCCGACAACTGTGAGTCTTTGATGGTGTAGCAATCTGTCGGTTGGTCTTTGCGCAAATGGAGTGTGCCCTCGCTACTGGTCAGCCATGAGGCGGCAGCCCCTGCCAGTATCAGCAACAGCGCAGCATGAAGCAACATCACACCCAGTCGCCGCCAGAGGCGCATACGCCATATTGCCGCCATGCCCCCCAATGCCATCAATGCCCAAAGAGCAAAGAACCATGAGGTGTGATAGACCTGTGTGGCAGCATACGAAGCCCCATGACGTTGCTCCACGAAGGTGGCAACAGCCATGGTGACTATGAGTATGGTCATAAGCAGCGTGAGAACGATGCGGAGATGCTTCATCTGTGGATGTTGTAACGTAAATTTTACAATGTTATCAGAATGGGTTGTACTGCGGATGGTGGGTCTTGCGCACTGCCATGCACTCCATTTCAATCAGCCAACCCGGTCGGCATACTGGTGCATGGACTATCATGTAGGGATGTCCAGGGAAGCGTTCGGCAAACAACTGACTGACTACAGCATAGTCGGCAGTGTCGCGCAGATAGACCACCATCATGCCTACGTCCTCCATGGTGCAGTCGGCTTCAGCCAACAGCGCTTCTACATTCTCCCACATGCGGTGGGTCTGACGGCGAATGTCCTTGGGATAGACAATCTGTCCCTTGTTGTCGATACTGGCAGTGCCCGATATAAACACTTGTCGGCGGTCGCCATAATCGACCATGGTGCCTCGCTCAAAGCTCACACCATACTCGCTGGTGCGGTTCAAGTGAGTAGGAGCATAGAGATATGCCACTTGCTCTTTCTCGATACCAACCACGGCATAGGTGTCCAACTGTGCCAGCACGTTAGGGTCTGCCTGTCTGCCTCCAATGCCGGTCGAGGCTATGAAGTGGGTCTTGGCAGTAAGTCCTTGGGTGAAGAAGTACTGGTTTCTCGCACGCACCACACCGCCATAGTTCAAATCCACATCGTTGACAAAAAACCAAGTGCGTATGCAGTTGTCTTTCAGCGTGCATCCCTCCTCAATGAGCTGCAGGTTGTATTCGTTGAAAAGCAGGCGAGTCTGATATTCAGAGTTGGTTGCCATGTTGTGGGCACTACCGCTCCAAAGGTGACGGTAAGCACCGTGGCGCACCTCATAGAGGCCACTTTGACCTATTCCTGTCTGTACGTCGGTCATCAGATAAACCCACAGCGCCACCTTGGTGCCGTCGAGCGGAGCCTGCTGGATGATACTTTTGGCACAATCGGTCATATCGGCTGCTGCCACTTCATCTTCCTGATTGGCAGAGTCGCTTAGGAAATAGCGCTTGAAGATGCAGCGCGCACCAAGCAAAGTATTTTCTACCAGCGTGGAATAGGTGTCCATAACGGCTTGTAACTGTTGTGGAAAATCCATGGTCGCATCATCGACATGGATCATGGCGTGGTATTCTTTCACTGCCGTTTCATTGTCGAAACAGAAGATGTCGGCATGTGCCTTTCCGTTTTGTATCGTGTTCAGTCTATTCATATCTTTCTTTGATGTTATTGCTCTGCACCTCCGTCAATCCAACTATCGATAAGGGGCAGGATAAGTTCTGCGTTCTTTTCCGACACAAGGTCGAAGTGGTTCATAGAGATACCCTCTACATGTTCGTTGTGTAGCACCATGTGGAGCACACTCTCTGTGGCATTACCAGCCGCTACGAGCTGGTGACCTGCCACTTTTCTGGATGCCACACCTACCAGTGCTGCATACGATTTGCCTGCTGTAAGGTTGAGGCCTGCTGCGGCATGGTTGCTTGCGCCGTGGCAGTTGACACAGGTTGTGTTGAGGTATCCCTGCTGTATAGCATTGAGCATGCTGGCATCTACGGTGCCCAACTCCAGTCGGATGGTGTCGCGCACACCTTTGGCATCTACTTCATTAAACGTCACTACATTGCGGCGCAGACGGTCGAGCACACAGAGGCGAACACTCGTCACCTGGTCGGGAATATTGTTCAGCGTCATGGTCACCTGTCCGTTGGCATTGGCCTTAACAGCTTTAGAGATGCTGGCATAGTCATCGCCATCGGCAAAGCCTGCCAGTGACACGGTGTAATTGTCAGTCCAATGGTCCAAACCAGTAATGGTTGCCGTGAGTCGGGCTGATCGTCCAGTGGTGTCAACAGCCACCTCATTATAGATGCGTCCGTCGTCGCAGGCTGCCAACAACAGTACAGCGATGGCAGCAAATGCGAAGAAGCGGATTTTCATTGACTTATACAAATATTTCATCATTAAAAAGCAAATTGCATCATGATACATGCGGTATGGGTCGCAATGCCGAGATCATCGAGGTCGCGGTCTAATTGTGTGGCATGTCCGGTACGACCGATATACTGATACATGGCAGACAGTTTCAGATTGGTGTTAGGTACAAAATAGTTGACCACGGCTGCCGGCATGTTGAGGAAGCCATCTTTTGAAGAACCGTTGCGGTCCATAAAGTCGTAACGCACGCCCAACTGCCATTGTGGAGCTACGAAATAGCCTGCTTGTGCATATCCTCCCCAGAAGTCATAAGTTTTGTCTATCTTCTGACGGTCGGTGAATCCAACATGCATGTAATAGGCTTCGGCGGCAAGATACCATTTGTTTTTCAGCCAGGCAAACTCCAAACCGGCGCGTAAGTCGTTGGTACTCTCGTTTTCTGCCTCGTTGTTGTAGTTGGCACTGATGCCGATAAGCATCTTGTCGAGGTGTTGCATCTTGGCATTACCCTGTGTCATGGGCATCGGACCATTAGGCATATAGGTCAAACGACCAGCGTAGAGCAGTGAAGGCAAATGATTGTCGTCGCTGAAACCTTTGGTGGCACTGTTGACAGAAGAACCTGTTCCGTTGAAAAGTCCTGCTTCATAGCCAAACTTATTGTTGATGACACCATGCACCTCAAAGCCCAAGTCGAATCCAGTGCCTATGCTTGGGGTGACGGCATTGAGGGAGTAGGGCAGAATGCTGCTTGCAGTCAGCGAAGTGGGAACCTGTGGAAACAATGTCTCGCCAAGTGTGGTGAGGTAGGCATGTGTGAAGGGAGTCTTGAATTTACCAGCGCGGAAACGCAAGGCAGGACTAACGGCATAGTCAATCCATGCCTGTTGCAACACATTGCCACCCGATGCTGCGGCATTGATACAGATGTTGTAATCGAGCTTACCGAATGCCTTACCGGTAAAACCGATGATGGCATAGGGAATGGCAAAGCCGCTGTTGGCAATGTTATCCTGATTGTAGGCTTTGTCAAGTCCCTCGTCAGCGTAGTATTTCATGTTGAGCGTACTCTGCACATACATATAGGGTTTGAACACGAAATTGCCATCCTTTGACTGAAGGGTGAAGCCACGGTCGTCGGCAATGGGCAGTACGCCGTTCTCCATATCCATTTTGCCAGTGGTGTTGTCGGCACTTTCGGTGTTGGTGTTGGCAGCAAGTTCGCTGTTGTTTTCTATCTTTTCTGTCTCGGCAAAAGCACCTGCTGAGAGCAGAGAGGCCATAACGATGACCATGATTCTGTTGTATATCATTGGTTGTATTTGTTGGGTTTTACCTGATTGTTGTTGAATGATATGTATGACAAGATGCTTGAACCCAAAACGGTCATTAGGCCGTTTTATGTCGTTCTTTATAACTGCTTGCAGTCTTTTGGTTTTTATAAGGTGTCTTTTGCTTGTTTTTAATTCGCAATAGCTCGCTATTACTCATTAAAAGCCAAACAAAATCCACTCTTCTAAAAATCCAAAATACAAGCAAGCCCTAACGACCGATTTGGGTTGAATTAAAGCGACCAAAGGAATTGTATCAGCTGGTTGCGCTGTTTTTTGGTCATGTTCTTAAACTTGTTTTTGGAGGCTTCGCCCTCACCACCGTGCCACATAATGGCTTCGGTGAAGTTGCGAGCACGGCCATCGTGCAAGAAATAGGTGTGACCATTTACCTTCTTCTGCAGACCGATACCCCACAGCGGGGTGGTGCGCCATTCGTTTCCACGAGCCAGACCGCTCACAAAATTATCGTTCAAACCCACGCCCATGATTTCTGAACCCATGTCGTGGAGTAGAAAATCGGAGTATGGGTGTATGGTTTGTCCTCCAAGCCAAGGCAATGTAGTGCCTGCCAGCAAGGTGGTGCCGCGCTTTTTGGTATGCAACGTAGTGACGTGGCAAAGGTGGCAGCCTGCCTTATAAAAGAGTTTTTGACCTTCAATGACGTCGGGATCGTTGACATTGCGACGGGCAGGAACTGAAAGTGACTGCATGTAAAGATCGACATCTTCCATCTGTTCGGTGGTGCAGTCCAGTTGTTGATAGGACAATCCCATCATCGAGCCATCCTTCATCTGTGATTGTCCTTCACAAATCTCCTCTGGATAGCGGCTGTTGGTGAGGCCCATATCGCTCGAAAAGCCCAGTTCGACAGTCAAATCGGCATGTTGCGCCTTGTTGCCGGAAAGTCCCAGTTGGCGCACACCACGCTCGGTGATGTAGTTGCAGCGACCGCTGATGCCCCATTCGGGATAGTTGCTCTTGCGTGCCAATGCCTCTATTTCGTTGGGATCGAGTGCCATCATCTGACCCATACCTACGTGGCGAAGCGGAACACGAACGGTGCAGAAGAGATCCTCAGGACGGATACTGTCGGCATACCATTCGGTGATATGAAATTTAGGAACGCAGAGCGTGTATTTTTCACCGTCTGGAAAGGAGTATGTCATCGAGTCAATAGTCACTTTTAGTTTGCCTTCAGGCTTCACACCATAGATGGCTTGGTCGTGAATGACGCGGCCATAGTTGGGAAAGAATGTTCCGTTGCGACGAGTGATATAAATCAGCGATGCGGTAAAACCATACTGTCCGGATCCGTCATCGCTTCCGTTTTTGAAGTTTGTCCAGTAGGTTGGCTCAGTGCGACCGGCATTACGGTGGCAACTGCCACAAGAGTAGCCTGCATAGACTGGACCGAGACCGCCACCAGAGCCATTCTCGTTGGCAGATTTGACATTGTCGTAGAGTTGGTCGCCAGAGCTGAATCGCGAACTATAAGCCCCTGATAACCATCTTGAGCCTTGGTCGTAGGCCACCGATGAACTATAGAAACCGGTGGAAGTGCCTGCTGATAGTTCGTAGCCAGTGGGCACATCGATGTCGGTCACATCGAGTTTTTCATCGTCGGTGCAACTACCAAGCATGGCCAGAGCGGTCAACAGCAAAGGAAAATGCAGCCATTTATTCATGTTTAGTATGTTTCTTTTTGTTTGCACAATAGCGAAGACAAGAAAATAGTGACTTTCCTGCCTTCGCCATGTGTGGATAATATGTTTTTAATGTTAGCAATCTTATTTCACGGTGCGTGCTTTACCATCTTTGAAGATGAGGTATTCCAGTGTGTGGAAACCGCGGAGGCTCTGTGCTGATTCTATCTTCTCGTCGCTCTCGCCTTCTTTCCAGTTGAGGTTAGTGAAGTCTTGCGACTTTAGAATCTGTACAATCTGTGACTGGTCGAGAGGCCAGCTGTCCATGTTGGGGTCAAGTCCAAGCTCATCAACAGGACCGAAGAGGAAGGCCTCACTCTGTTCCCAAGGAGCACGAGCATCGAGCCATGCCAGAGAGCAAGCAGAGAAATTTGCATTTGAAGGACTGGCCTTGAATGCACGAACTGCGGTGTCGAGAGCTGCATTCTTTTCTGCCAATTCCTTGTAGGTAGGCAGTACTACTGCATCAACATACTGTTTGACGATGGGATCAAGAGTGGCATCGTCGTTGATGTTGGCATCGAAATAAGGTTTGAGTTCCTTTTCGATGAATTCTACGAGGTTGGCACAGGCATTCATGGCAGCTACAGTTTCGGGGGTGTTGATATTGTTGCGGAATGGCTGTGTAATAGCATAGATGGCATCGGCTGCAGCGGCAATCTTCTCTTTGGCTTCGGTATCGAGTGTGGCATTCTTCTTGGCGAGTACTGCTGACAAAGAATTGCTGTTGATGCTACCGTCGCGTGAACCATAATAGGCATTGCGGATAGAGTAGATGTTGTTGCGATAGTCGTCGCGAGAATGCCAGCTGTACCATGATTCTACGGCATAGAGTGCTTCGGTTTTGTTGCCGGCAGTGTATTTGCTGTATGGGTCGCCAATCTTGGTGTCGCCAACCTCACCTGCAATGTCGATACATCCCTCGAGAATCTGATCCACACAGTCGATGGCTGACTTATATTCTGTGGTGTTATGGTTCTTGAAGGTGTTGGCATAGCCATTGTTCCATTGGTTGTAAAGGGTGTTGGCATCCTCTTTCAGCAAGTTGGATACAGTTACCATGTAGTTTGCCCATTGCTCGGCATAAGCAGAACTGTAGTTAAGATCTGATGCCTGACTGGGGTCGATGTCGTCGATGCCGCCGTTCTTGTCATCGCCACAGCTAACAACGGTAGCGGAGAGTGTGCATACTGATAGCATCAGCAGTGCGTACTTAAAAATCTTTTTCATCATGAGTATGTATTGTTTTATTGTTTATAATTTGCTTATTGGTTATTTCTTAGCAAACCACAGCATGTATGCCACACCGATACGCAGTTCGTTTTCGCTATTGTATTGGCTTGTGCCAAACATCTTGGAGGTGCCTATCTGACGAGTGGTGTAGTCGGCTTTGACTACCAAGTTGGGTAATGGACGCCAGTTGGCACCGATACTCCATAAGCTGACTTGGCATCGTTTATCGGCAATCAAACCTGATTCACATTTCTCTTGTGGGTTATAATAGTTGTAGTGTACGAAAGGATAGATAACGGGGAAGTGGGATACACCGGGGAAAAACGATTTGAGGTTGACACCTACTTCGGCGCTCCAATCTACTGCGCGCTTGGCAACAGGTCCCATACGACTGTAAGGCGACTTGTTGGAGTAGTATTTGTTGGCGGCAGTGAGTCCTGTGGTCTCAGTGATATTACCAGAAAGGTAGTTGGCACGTGCGGTTACATAACGGTTGCTGTACTGTGCATCAAAGGAGTAGAGCAGTACGTTGATGTCGCCTATGTTGGCATAGGTAATAAGTTTGTCGGCGTTTTTGCCTGCCTTGGGATTGTAGAACATAGATGCTCCGACTCGCAAACCGGGTATTCCGCGCCAATCCAAACGTAGCGTATAGGCAGGAGCAGTGAAATTGTCGGTTTCAAGAAACCCTTGTTTTCCTCCTTGTATCCAGTTGTATGAGTCGAAACCGTTGGGGTTCAGACCTGCTGTTACCAGGGCTTGATAATCGAAAGTGGCAGCTCCTTTGCCTACTGTACCGAATAGTTCTAAACCCGTCTCGTGCCATGTGGAAGCCATAATCGTGGTGGCACCCTCTGGTCGTGCGGCTGTAAAGAAATTAAGAGGTTCGTGATGAGCATTGGTAAGTCCTACGGGAATGATGAGATGTCCTACACGAACATTGAATTGTGGAGTGATTAGACGGGTGATATGGAATTGTTCGAGGGCAACTTCGCCACCTTTTTCCATTTCTGTTTCATATTCGCCATTCTCACTGCCTGATTGTGCTTCCATCTCTACGGCAGAACCTGTTCCACCTGCTTCGAATTCTATTTCGGCAGAAAGAATCCATTTGGGAGTAATCTTATATTCGCCTTGAAGGATGAAACGAGGGATGGAAATCTCGTTGTGGTTGACCTTTGTATTGCCTACGCTATTGCCATAAAAACGGTTCAATCCGTAATCTTTGAAGGTGGCAAGCATCTCACCGTAGCTTCCGATGCGCCATTTTTTATAGTCGTTGCTGTTACTCTTTTTGGGTTGAGCGGCTTTTGGCGCTGTCTCATTGCTTGTTGTTGCATCCTGAGTTAGGACATTGTTGTTGTCTGGTGAACCGATGGCCATTGCGGAAGTAGCGGTCAACAGACCTGCTGCTATCATCAGAAATTGTCTCTTGTTCATGTCTTTACATCTTGTATCGTTTGTTTTGGCTGCAAAGGTACGGCGCTTTGATGAGGCACGCAATACCTAAAAATAGTGAAATAGTGTAACGAAGACCTTGTCAGCGATACCTAATTGTGGTGATATGAAATGGTTTTAAAGATCTTCTTGTTTGTAACACCTCTCTTCTTGTTTGTAACACCTCTTTTTATTAGTAATCACTCTTCTTGTTTGTAACCATAACATATAATTTTGTTCGTGTATCGTAAGAAATGTGAATGTTCTTTACATAAATCAAGAAAACAGCGAAAAAAAGTTATTGTTTGCATATTTGTTTGCGCAAACAGAAAATAGTTCGTACCTTTGCATCGTCAAAAGGTTAATAGATTGTTTAGGTTAGTAGTAATAGATTTAGGTTTTTAGTTATTAGGTTTAAGGTAAATTGAAACGATTGTTTAACGGATGACGGTGAAGGACGTGAGTCTCTCACTTGTTACAAAAGAAATTTTTAAGTTAAACATAGAGAAAACGCCGCAGCTCGTTGAGAGTAGCGGCGTTTTTCTTTGTATATTCAGCTCCGAAGAGGGAGTGTAGCGGGCTACACGACCGATGAGCGCTGGGCATACGGGTCAAAAGATGGCGTAGAGGCATTTGAAAGCATAACCTTTTTTATAAGATTCATATATGCGATTTATTTTGAACACCTGCTTATTAATCTGTTATTGATTGTGACAAAAATGTGAATATCCTTGAAATAAATCAAGAAAACAAGATTTTTTTGTTATTAATTGTTTATTTGTTTGCGGGAACAGAAAAAAGTTCATACCTTTGCATCGTCAAAAGGTTAATAGATTGTTTAGGTTAGTAGTAATAGATTTAGGTTTTTAGTTATTAGGTTTAAGGTAAATTAAACGATTGTTTAACAGATGACGATGAAGGACGTGAGTTTTTCATTTGTTGTAAAAGAAATTTTTAAAGTTAAACATAAAAAATGCCGCTGCTCGTTGAGAGTAGCGGCATTTTTGATTCTATATCTTTCTGTTCTTTCTTTGCGTCTTCTTGTCGACAAAAACAGCAATCTTTCGTGTCTTCATCCTAAAGTTCCACCACCACCGACAGCGTTTGTCCGTCGGTGCCGACGTGCCAACGGCTGCGCTCGCCTGTGATCTTGTCGCCGAGCCAGTAGGCGGCCTCTGTGCTCAGGAAGCCGATGGCGGCACCTGCTGCCACGTCGTGCCAGTGGTGATGGTTGCGGCACACGCGGTCCACAGCCACGGTTGTGGCGACGGCATATCCTGCCATGCTTATCCACGGCGACACCTTCCTGTATTCTTTGTCGAGCATGGCTGCACCCGCAAAAGCCGCGGCGGTGTGGCCCGATGGAAACGACTTGTTGTCGGTGCCGTCGGGACGCTTCTCGTGGATGGTCTGCTTCAGCGTGTACGTCACGCCCACCGTTAGACCCATGGAGAGGGCTGAGTTGACCATGCAGCGCTTCCACGAACTGCTGCTTTCCACGCCCGTTGCCTTAAGGGTGTAGGTCGCTACCCATGGTGCGAAGCGAAGATAGTCGGACATGCCGTCGCTGTGGTGTGGCTTGTCTTGTGCCAGTGCCGGGTGGGGGAGAGCTGTTGCTGCTGACAACATCATGGCTATGGCTATGTTTCTTATATTCATTCTGTTTGCTGTTCTTTTGAGCTTTCGTTTATCGACTTTTTTCGTTCTTTTGAGTCTTGTCCATTCTGTTCGCCGCCATTGTTTTTGTGCTTACTCAAAAAAAAGTGGTGTGGCGTCTATATTTTTTTATGCGTCTGCAAAATTATACAAATTATTTTGTACCTTTGCAATCAAATAAAGAAAAATCCACATTTATTTAATTTATAAAGAGATATGATTCTTTTCTTCAGGACTCCGCAACAGAGCGTGATAGCAACAGCAGTTGACCATCAGCTCAATCAGGATGAAATTAATGAATTGTGCTGGCTGTATGGTGAAGCACAGCTTGTCGAGGGCGAAAGCATCGACGGATTCTTCGTGGGACCGCGCCGTGAGATGATCACTCCGTGGAGCACAAATGCCGTAGAGATTACACAGAACATGAGTCTCCACGGCATTTCGCGTATAGAGGAATACTTCCCCGTAAGTTCTAAAGACGCTGACCACGACCCCATGCTTCAGCGCATGTATGACGGGCTGAACCAGGATGTGTTCACCGTGAACCATGAGCCCGAGCCCATCAAACATGTAGAAAACCTCGAAGAGTATAACGAGCAGGAAGGTCTGGCCCTCTCGCCCGAAGAAATCGAGTATCTCCACAATGTGGAGAAGCAGGTAGGCCGTCCGTTGACCGACAGCGAGATCTTTGGTTTCGCACAGATCAACTCGGAGCACTGCCGTCATAAGATCTTCGGCGGCACGTTCATCATCGACGGTCAGGAGATGGAGAGCTCGCTCTTCCAGATGATCAAGAAGACCACCAAGGAGAACCCCAACAAGATTCTCTCTGCCTACAAGGACAACGTGGCGTTCGCTCAGGGACCCGTCGTGGAGCAGTTTGCACCCAAGGATCAGTCGACAAGCGACTTCTTCCAGGTTAAGGACATAGAGAGCGTGATCTCTCTCAAGGCCGAGACACACAACTTCCCCACAACCGTGGAGCCCTTCAACGGTGCTGCCACAGGAACAGGCGGTGAGATCCGCGACCGTATGGGTGGTGGCGTTGGCTCATGGCCTATCGCAGGAACAGCCGTTTACATGACCGCTTATCCTCGTCTGGACGACTCGACCACAAGCATCAACGGCGATGTGAAGCGCGATTGGGAGAACGTGCTCCCCGAGCGCAAGTGGCTCTACCAGACACCCGAACAGATTCTTATCAAGGCATCAAACGGTGCCAGCGACTTCGGCAACAAGTTTGGACAGCCTCTAATCTGCGGCTCTGTGCTCACTTTCGAGCATAAGGAGAAAGAAGAGAAATATGCTTACGACAAGGTTATCATGCTCGCCGGCGGTGTGGGCTATGGCACCAAGCGCGACTGCCTGAAGAAGGAGCCCCAGAAGGGCAACAAGGTGGTGGTCGTAGGTGGCGACAACTACCGCATCGGTCTGGGTGGCGGCTCTGTGTCGTCTGTAGACACTGGCCGCTACAGCAACGGCATCGAGCTGAACGCTGTGCAGCGTGCTAACCCCGAGATGCAGAAACGTGCTTACAACCTCGTGCGTGCTTTGTGCGAGGAGGATGTGAACCCTGTGGTGAGCATCCATGACCATGGATCGGCTGGTCACCTCAACTGCTTGTCAGAGCTCGTTGAGGAGTGTGGCGGCGAGATCGACATGAGCAAGCTGCCTATCGGCGACAAGACCCTCTCGGCAAAGGAAATCATTGCAAACGAGAGTCAGGAGCGCATGGGTCTGCTCATCGACGAGAAGCACATCGAGCATGTGCGCCGCATAGCAGAGCGCGAGCGTGCACCGCTGTATGTTGTGGGAGAGACCACAGGCGATGCCCACTTCTCTTTCGTGCAGGCCGACGGCGTGAAGCCTTTCGACCTCGACGTTGCTCAGATGTTCGGCCACTCGCCCAAGACCATCATGCGCGACGAGACCGTGGAGCGCACCTATGAGGATGTGGCCTACTCGGAGGCAAACCTCGACGAATATGTGAGCCGTGTGCTCCAGCTCGAGGCTGTGGCTTGTAAAGACTGGCTCACCAACAAGGTGGACCGCTCGGTTACGGGTAAGATCGCGCGTCAGCAGTGCCAGGGACAGATACAGTTGCCGCTGAGCGACTGTGGTGTTGTGGCTCTCGACTATCGCGGACACAAAGGCATAGCAACAGCTCTGGGACATGCTCCTCAGGCTGGCTTGGCTTCGCCCGAGGCAGGCAGCGTGCTGTCTGTGGCTGAGGCTCTCACCAACCTCGTGTGGGCTCCTATGGCCGACGGCATGAAGAGCATCTCGCTCTCTGCCAACTGGATGTGGCCCTGCCGCTCACAGAAGGGCGAGGACGCACGTCTCTACACGGCTGTGCAGGCGCTCAGCGACTTCTGCTGTGACCTCCACATCAACGTGCCTACAGGCAAGGACTCGCTGTCGCTCTCACAGCAGTATCCTAACGGCGAGAAGATCATCTCTCCAGGAACGGTTATCGTGAGCGCCGGTGGCGAGGTCGACGACATTCGCAAGGTGGTGTCGCCTGTGCTTGTCAACGACAAGAACTCATCGCTCTATCATATCGACTTCTCTTTCGACGAGCAGCACCTCGGCGGTTCTGCCTTCGCCCAGAGCTTGGGTAAGGTGGGCAGCGACGTGCCCACGGTGAAGGATGCCGACTATTTTGCCGACTGCTTCAACGCTGTTCAGGAGATGATCAAGAAGGGCTGGATCATGGCAGGTCACGACATCTCTGCCGGCGGTCTCATCACAACGCTTCTTGAGATGTGCTTCGCCAACACAGAGGGCGGCATGCGCATAAACCTCCACGACATTCAGGGCGACGACATGGTGAAGGCTCTCATGGCCGAGAACCCCGGCGTCGTTGTACAGATCAGCGACAAGCACAAGGACGAGTTTAAGAAACTCATGGAAGAGGCAGGCGTCAGCTATGCCAAGATCGGCTATCCTGTGCCTGGCGAGCGCACCATCGTGGTGAAGAAGGGCGACTATGAGCACATCTTCGATATCGACGCGCTGCGTGACGAGTGGTACAAGACATCTTGGCTGCTCGACAAGAAGCAGAGCATGAACGGTTGCGCCGACGAGCGCTTCCATAACTATAAGAACCAGCCTGTGGAGATGCACTTCAACGACCATTTCGCTGGCACGCTCCAGAGCTACGGCATCAGTGCTGACCGTCGCACACCGTCGGGCGTGAAGGCTGCCATCATTCGTGAGAAGGGTACCAACGGTGAGCGTGAGATGGCTTACTCGCTCTATCTCGCTGGCTTCGACGTTAAGGATGTCATGATGACAGACCTCATCACCGGTCGCGAGACGCTTGAGGATGTTAACATGATCGTGTTCTGCGGTGGCTTCTCCAACTCTGATGTCCTTGGCTCAGCTAAGGGATGGGCTGGTGCCTTCCTCTTCAACCCGAAGGCAAAGGAGGCTCTCGACAAGTTCTATGCCCGTGAGGACACTCTCTCGCTCGGCATCTGCAACGGCTGTCAGCTCATGGTGGAGCTGGGTCTTATCAACCCCGAGCACACTAACCGCGCGAAGATGTTGCATAACACATCGCATAAGTTTGAGAGCACCTTCCTCTCGCTCCAGATTCCTGAGAACAACAGCGTCATGCTGTCATCGCTCAGCGGTAACAAGCTCGGCATCTGGGTGGCTCACGGCGAGGGCAAGTTCTCGCTGCCTGAGGAGGAGAGCAAGTATAATGTTGTAGCAAAATACAACTACGCAGCTTATCCCGGCAACCCCAACGGATCCGACTATAATGTTGCCGGCATCTGCTCTAAGGATGGCCGCCACCTGGCAATGATGCCGCACCTCGAGCGCGCCATCTTCCCATGGCAGAACGCATGGTATCCTCTCGACCGCCGCGCCGATGAGGTCACACCGTGGATCGAGGCTTTCGTCAACGCACGCAAGTGGGTTGAGGAGAAGATGAAATAAGAATAAGAAGTAACATACAGGGCATCGCTCCGCTTCTTCTCTTTCCTCCTTTCCCGCCTTTTGACAGTGGGCAAAGGAGAAGGAGAGGGAGGGGAGCGATGATGATTTAGCCCCATTCCTCAAGCCCCACCGCTGAAGCCCCACCCCCGCGCCGCCGTTGGCGGCTTCCCCCTCCCCGTCGGAGAGGGGAGTGAATGGCTAAGGCTATTAGAATTTTGAATTTTGAGTTTTGAATTTTGAGTTTAGAGTTTTGCGGTCGGCTCGTAGA
>ERZ1031449.137-NODE-137-length-18323-cov-6.441209_pt1 | contig 18323 bp, 14 predicted proteins | sample MGYA00516705_ERZ1031449 | MGnify/ENA primary metagenome ERZ1031449 (study PRJEB33719, sample SAMN04261152) | wastewater metagenome | biome: rural village; feature: human; material: feces | host: Homo sapiens | place: El Salvador | collected 2013-01-14 ... | reverse complement strand
CCTCACGGTGAAACGATAGAACAACGTTACTTATTCGTTTTCTTTTTTTTAGTGTCACTTAACCGTAGTATCCGTAGAATTATTTCTTCAACAGATGCTTAAGGTCATTAACGTCACGCTTTGACATGGTGCCGTCGGCAGCAGTCACAACGAAATAGTCGAGCTTCGACTTGCCGTTGACAAACTGAGCGGTTGCGATGCTTCCGTCACGCATCATCACGGTGAAATAGCCGTTGGCCTTGCCGTTCACAAACTTGCCCTGCCATTTCTCCTTGCCGTTGGGATAGAAAGCTGTAACCTCGCCATCCAGCTGTGTGTTGTTGTCGTTGGAGAGATCAATGAAGCTGTAACCACCCTCAGCTTTGAGAGTGCCGTTGGGATAGAAGTCGCGGAAGATGTCGCGCTTTTCAACGCCCTTTCCGGCGGTGAGAAGCAGACGGCCGTAAGCGGCATCGCTCTTGTCGTCGACACGGATGTTGTCAACGTTATAATAGATGGTGTCGTTAGAAACCGGAACGGCGTTCAAGACACGTTTGTGTGCATAAGATGCAACTGTCAACATTGCCATAATGGCAACAAGTAATATCTTCTTCATAGCTGTAGTGTTTTTAAATATGTAGGTTTATTGTTTTTATTTTTTCTTTTTTTCTACTGCAAAGATAATGTAATAATTCGTAAGTTGTATCATCCATTAACACTATTTTACACATATTTTTCATGCTTTTTTCGATTGTAATTTACAAGATTGCTTACGATTTAAAGTTTTACAAAACTACCCCGTTTTACTTACACTTTGTAAACACCCTTTTCTAACAGCATACAGAAAACAGCGCCTCGGCTTACATAATGTCTGTTTTATGAACCAAAACGAAATTAAAAACAATTTTTAAAAGCAAGAAAAAAGCCGCAAGGTGTCAGTTTTTTCTCAAACTGAAAGCACATTGCGGCCATTCTTATCAAAATGGAATCTTTTTCCCTATTTTCTTTTCTGCATGTTCGGCAAGAAAGCGGCTATCATGCCAAAAAGCGGCAAAAAGGCGCTAACCTCGAAAATGAACTGCACACTGGTGCGGTCGGCAAGCCATCCAAAGAAGGCTGAACCGAGGCCACCAAGACCAAACATCAGTCCGAAGAACACGCCACACACCAGTCCTACCTTGTCGGGCAACAGGTCTGTGGCATAGACAACGATTGACGAGAACGCCGAGGCGATGATAAGGCTGGCGAGGAACGCGCAGGCCACGGTGGCTGCAAACCCCACATAAGGCATGGCCAAGGCGAAAGGGGCAGCACCGACGATGCTCACCCAGATCACATATTTGCGCCCGAAGCGGTCGCCAAACATTCCTCCTGCCACAACACCTATGGCAAAGGCAGCGAGGAAAGCGAAGAGGCAGAGCTGCGAGGTGGCCACCGAGACATGAAACTTGTCGATGAGGAAGAAGGTGAAATAGCTCGTCATGCACGCCGTGTAGAAATATTTGGAGAAGATGAGGAGCACCAGGATGAGAAGTGCCCAGTATTTGCGGCGGCGCGAGATCGACGTGTTGGGCTGTGGAGCAGGTATGTTGTTACGCATCTGGTAGGCCAGACGGGCGCTGTACCAGTAGCCCACACGCAGCAAGAGAACGGCGGCGAGGATGGCAGCAAGGGCAAACCACGAGATGGCACCCTGACCGAAGGGCAACACTATGGCAGCGGCGAGCAGAGGACCAAGGGCGGAGCCACCGTTGCCACCCACCTGGAAGATGCTTTGGGCAAGACTCTTCCTGCCGCCCGATGCCATCTGCGCCACACGCGACGCCTCAGGATGGAACACAGAGGAGCCTATGCCTATCACAGCGACAGACAGAAGTATGAGGGCATAGCTTGAGGCAACAGCAAGAAGGAGCAGACCGACCAGCGTGAAGCACATGCCCACAGACAGCGAGTAAGGGCGCGGATGACGGTCGGCATAGAGGCCTGTGAGCGGTTGCAAGATCGACGACGAGATCTGGAAGACAAAGGTGATGATGCCTATCTGTGCGAAGGAGAACCCAAACTTGTCTTTCAGTATGGGATAGATGGACGGCACAACCGACTGGATCATGTCGTTCAGGAAATGGCCTACACCTATTATTATAAGAATGGAGAACACGGTTCCTCCCGCCACCGACGGGTTTCCCTTAATCTTGTTGCCTAATGTTTTGATGTTCATATTTTTCTTTTTCGAGAGACATGTAACGGTTTCTAAATAAACGTCGGGGGCTTCAGAAGAAACATCGGGTGCTTCAGAAGAAACGCTGGATGCTTCAGAAGAAACGCTGGTTGTTTAAAAGAGCTGTTGTCGATGTTTCAAAAAGTATATATAAGCACAAAGGGTTAAAACGTTGTTACCAACATTCTAACCCTTTGTAGGTCGGGATGACAAGACTCGAACTTGCGACCTCACGCCCCCCAGACGCGTGCGCTAACCAACTGCGCTACATCCCGTACTTCTTAAAAGCGAGTGCAAAGATAGCTACTTATTCTGAATTGACCAAACAAAAACGAAACTTTTTGCAAAAAAACTTGCGTTTTTCCTTAATTTCATGCCTTGGCTCCTGTTTTTATCGACCTTTACGCGCCTTCACCTTAATAATATATAAGGGGCATGACAAGAAAGAAGACATGACACAAAAACGAAGAGAAAGAATTAAACAGGTTTAGTTAAGTATTCAAAACGAAAGAAACACTCATGCTAACGAATGCAAATAAATGGGCAATGGCTTCGCGTAATCGGATTTTTTGCACTACCTTTGCATTATATAGGAAAAAAAATGCGATACGAAATAACAGCACCAAAGAAGTTTGACGCAACAATAACGTTGCCGGCTTCAAAAAGTATAAGCAACAGAGCGCTGGTCATACACGCCCTGTCTCACGGTAGCATCATGCCCCGTCACCTGTCCGACTGTGACGACACGGAGGTGATGATCAACGCCCTGCGCGACATGCCCGACACCATCGACATCAAGGCGGCAGGAACAGCCATGCGCTTCCTCACAGCCTATCTCAGCGTGGCAGAGGGCGAGGAGCATGTCATAACAGGAACAGAACGCATGAAGCACCGGCCAATAGCCATCCTTGTAGACGCACTGCGATACCTCGGCGCCGACATAAGCTATGAAGGCGAGGAGGGCTACCCTCCCCTACGCATCAAGGGCAAGGCTCTGGAGGGCGGACATCTTGAGATCACAGGAAGCGTGAGCTCGCAATATATCTCTGCCCTGCTGATGATCGGTCCCGCGCTGAAGAACGGACTGGAGCTGAAGATGACAGGCAACATCGCCTCAAGACCATACATTGACCTCACGCTGTGGATGATGCGCGAGTTTGGCGCAGAAGCCGAATGGAGCGACATAGACACCGTGACGGTGAAGCCCACGCCCTATCGCCAACACGACTATTTCATCGAGAGCGACTGGAGCGCCGCCAGCTATTGGTATGAGATGCTGGCGTTGTGCGGCGACAGCGAGTCGTGCTTCAACCTCGACGGACTGATGGACGGCTCAAAGCAAGGCGACTCTGTGGTGCGTTACATCTTCTCGCTCATGGGCATAAAGTCGACATTCCACGACAAGAACGATGATGTGCCCACCACGGTGCGCATACAGCAGAAGTTGCCGTGCCACCTGCCACGCCTCGACTACGACTTTATCAGTTCGCCCGACCTCGCACAAACCATTGTGGTGGCTTGCGCCGTGCTTGAGATACCGTTTAAGTTTACGGGGTTGGCAAGCCTGAAGATCAAGGAGACCGACCGCATAGAGGCGCTCAAGCGTGAGCTTCGCAAGCTTGGCTACGTCCTTCGCGACGAAAACGACGACACGCTCATCTGGGACGGTGCACGCTGTGAGCCGACCTTCGAGCCCATTGACACCTACGAGGATCACCGCATGGCCATGGCCTTCGCGCCCGCTGCCATAAAGTATCCCGGACTGAAGATCAACAACCCCGAGGTGGTGTCAAAATCGTATCCTCACTTCTGGGAGGATCTTAAACAGGCGGGCTTCGAGATTCGTGAGATCAACAACTGAAGAGAACAAAGCAACATAAAAAAAAGACATTGAACTTTCTTTGACAGAAGAATAATCAAATTGCGCTTCGCGCTCGTTTTTTTGTTAAACATTAATTTCCATTAATGGTCCATTAATTATCATTAATTAGCGCTTCGCGCAAGAATTAAATGTTTACAAAATGCGGATGGCGCAAAAAAGACTGTTCTTTTGCAGAAGTTTGACAAAACCAGAGAACAAAGATGTACATCCTTATCCTTCTGCTCGTAGCTCTCGGCATCGTGGCAGCCATTATTGCCTTGTGCTCAAAACACGGCGATGACACCATTGTGGAGAAAGCCACATGCTCAACCTGTAACGGCGAGAACCAGAAATGTGAGCAGGAATGTATGATGGAGGCTGCGACAAAGCCGATAGAATATTATGACGATGAGGAGCTCGACACCTTCATCGGACGACCTGCCGACCAATATAGCGACGAGGAGGTGGAGCAGTTTGCCGATGTGCTCTACACCATGCGCGAGGAAGAGGTGGCGGGATGGTGCCGCAGTTTGCACCTCAGAGGCATAAATCTGCCGGACCAGCTTAAGGACGAGGTGTATGCGTTTGTCAGTTGACGAGTTGATGAGTTGATGAGGTTTCGAGATGACAAGAAAATGAGAAGATGAGCCAATGAGCATATTAGAATATTCATTTTTCCAAAACGCCCTTATAGGGTCGCTGCTTGCAAGCATCGTGTGCGGCATTATAGGCACCTACATTGTGAGCCGCCGACTGGTGTTTATAAGTGGCGGCATAACGCATGCCTCGTTCGGAGGCATCGGCCTTGGCGTGTTCTTTGGCATCAACCCCATCCTCTCAGCCATGGTCTATGCTGTGCTCAGCGCCTTTGGCGTGCAGTGGATGTCGCATCATGTGAAGGTGCGCGAAGACTCTGCCATAGCTCTCTTCTGGACCTTCGGCATGAGTATAGGCATCTTGTGCAGTTTCCTCACACCGGGGTTCATGCCCGACCTGCCGTCGTTCCTCTTTGGCAGCATCCTCACCGTGGGCACGCCCGACCTCGTGTTGCTCACCGTGGTCACAACGGTTGTGGCGGCGGTCTTCACCCTGCTCTATTCTACCATCGTGAGCATAGCCTTCGACCCCACCTTCGCACGCTCACAACGTCTGCCTGTCGACACGGTCGAATATGTCATGATGGGGCTCATCGCCGTGACCATCGTCTCCACGCTGCGCCTCGTGGGCATTGTGCTGGCCATCAGTCTGCTCACCGTTCCGCAGATGACCGCCAACCTGTTTACCTACAGTTTCCGACGCATCATCTTCTTCAGCATCGCCATTGGATGGGTCGACTGCCTCGCCGGCCTTTTCATATCCTATTGGTTCAACGTGCCGTCGGGAGCATCGATAATTTTTGCCAGCATCATCATTTATGCCATGCTCAGAACAATAAAAGCGGTGGTTTTTAAGTTTAAATAGATGTGAGAAAGCTTCATCATCTACATATAGCCCTCCTTTCTGTTGTTGCCGCTGTCGTGCTGACGGCGGCAATGGGATGCTCCACGCAGAAAAACACAGCAAAGACACGTTGGTGGCACTCCTTCAACGCCCGTTACAACACTTATTATAACGGAACGCTCGCCTACATTGACGGCTCGCTGGAGAAGGAGAACGGCAACAAAGACAATTTCACCGAACTTATTCCGCTCTACACCGTAAGCAACAAAGGCACGCGCGAGACGGGCAAAGCCAACTTTGACCGCGCCATAGAGAAATGTCAGAAAGCCATTAAGCTGCACAGCATTAAGCGCAGACCCGAATGGACAAAGAAGCGCAAGAAGACGGAGCGCGACCTTGAGTGGTTGCAACGCAAAGAGTATAACCCGTTCCTGTGGAAGGCATGGATGCTCATGGGACGGTCACAGTTTCATAAGGGTGCCTTCGACGAGGCAGCCTCAACCTTCTCTTACATGAGCCGCCTGTATCACACGCAACCCGCCATCTACGGACGAGCACGCGCCTGGCTGGCAAAATGTTACATAGAGGAGGGATGGCTCTATGATGCTGAAGACGTGATACGCAACATGAAGCGCGATTCCATTCACTGGCGCGCACAAAAGGAGTGGGACTACACCTACGCCGACTATTACATACACACCGCCGACTATGCCAAAGCCGTACCTTACCTGCGACGTGTCATCAAGCACGAGATGCGACGCAAGCAGAAGGCACGCGAGTGGTATCTGTTAGGACAGCTGGAGGCTGCTCTCGGCAACAAGCAGAACGCGAGCAAGGCGTTCAGGCACGTCATACGCCTCAGCCCGCCCTACGAGGTGGAGTTTAACGCACGCATAGCCCTCACCGAGGTGCTCTCGACCGGTGGCCAGGCAAAGAAGATGGTCTCGCGCCTTAAGCGCATGGCAGCATCAGACAAGAACAAGGAATATCTCGATCAGGTCTATTATGCCATTGGCAACATATACCTCGCACAACGCGACACAGCAAAAGCCATCGATGCCTACGAGAAGGGCAACAGCAAGGCTACACGCGCCGGCATAGAGAAGGGCGTGCTCCTGCTGAAGCTCGGCGACATCTATTGGGCGAAAGAAAAATACAGCGACGCACAACGCTGCTACGGCGAAGCCATTGGCCTGCTCGACAAGGAACGCCCCGACTATGAACAGCTATCGCAGCGCTCAAAGGTGCTCGATGAGCTGGTGCCTTACACCGATGCCGTGCATCTGCAAGACTCGCTGCAATGGCTTGCCAAAGCCGACGAGAAGACGCGCAACGAGGCGATAGACCGCGTCATTGAAGCTCTGAAAAAGAAGGAGAAAGAGGAGCAACGCAAACAGGCTGAAAAGAACGCTGAGGAGACAATAGCACAGAACGGCGGCACAGGCAACAACAACGCCCACCGCAAGAACAACACGCAGCAGAACAACGCTTCGCAACAAGGCAAGGGGCTGTGGTATTTCTATAACCAGATGACCGTGAACCAAGGAAAGCAAGACTTCCAGAAGCGGTGGGGAAAACGTGAAAACGTCGACAACTGGCAACGCATAAACAAGACGGTGGTGGCCATTGGCAGCCCTGACACGCAACCGCAGCTCACAGAGCAGCAAGCCGACTCTATTGCCCGGGCAGAGGCTCTTGCCGACTCGCTCGAACAGGTCAAGGACAGCGCACAGAACGACCCGCACAAACGCGAGTATTATCTTGCGCAGATTCCTTTCACCGAAGAGCAGATAGAAACCAGCAACCAGACAATCATGGACGGACTGTTCAACGCGGGCGTGATCTTCAAGGACAAACTCGACAACCTGGCGCTCAGCGAGAAGGCGCTGCGTCGTCTGGAGACACAATATCCCGACTACAACAACATGGCAGATGCCTTCTACCATCTGTTCCTGCTCTACTCGCGCAAGGGCGACACGGCAACAGCGCAGCAGTATGTAAACTTGCTGAAAGACAAATATCCCGACAACGAGTGGACAACGCTCGTCACCGACCCGTTCTTCAAGGAGAACGCTGCGCTCGGCGTTCATCATGAAGACTCGCTCTACGCCGTGACATACGATGCCTTCAAGGCAGCAAAATATGACGTGGTGAGCAACAACGCCAAGATGTCGGCACAACGGTTCCCCTTAGGTGCCAACCGCGACAAGTTCATGTTCATCGGCGCTCTGACAAAGCTCAACGAGGGCCGTGCCGACTCGTGCGTGGCAGACCTGAAGAAGATGCTGGAGAAATATCCGCAGAGCGGCCTGGCAGAGATGGCAGGCATGATTGTGCGCGGTGTGGGCGAAGGCCGACAGCTGCACGGTGGACAGTTTGACATCGGCAACGTTTGGGAGCGCCGCACCATGACGCTCAACGACAACGACACGACAGCAACACGACAACTGTCAGCAGAACGCAACACCAACTTCGTGTTTATGATCGCCTACCAGCCCGACTCGCTCGACGCCAACCGCCTGCTGTTTGAGATGGCGCGTTACAACTTCACCAGTTATCTTGTGCGCAACTTCGACATCAGCACAGAGGGCGACGGCGCATTGCAACGCATGACGGTGAGCGGATTCCGCAACTATGACGAGGCGTTACAATATGCCCGCAACCTGTACGCTCAGAAGGCAGTCATGCAACAGGCTCGCAAGGGCCGCTGCATCATCGTAAGCGAGGAGAACCTGCCATTGCTCGGACGACAGTTTAGCTTCGACGATTACGACCGCTTCTACGACAAACATTTCGCACCGCTGAAGACGGCAGCCACACCTCTGTTCGAGGATGTCGAGATTCTCAATCCTGACGATGTGCCGAGCAAGGCTCCAAGCAACGACGAGGAACAGACGATAGACAACAACGGCTCAACAATAATACCGTTTGACGAGCCGAAGAATGCGGCACCTGAGGAGAACGGAGCTACCGTCATACCGATGGAGGAGCCGAAGAAGGAGGAGCCTGTGGAGAACGGAGCTACCGTCATTCCGATGGAAGAACCGAAGAAGGAGGAGCCTGTGGAGAACGGTGCTACCGTCATTCCGATGGAAGAACCGAAGAAGGAGGAGCCTGTGGAGAACGGTGCTACCGTCATTCCGATGGAAGAACCGAAGAAGGAGGAGCCTGTGGTGAACGGAGGCGAGACCATCGTAACATTGGAGGAGCCTAAAGCTCAAGACCAGCCGAAGGTTCAAGAGCGGCCAAAAGCTGAGGAAAAGACGAAGGTTCAGCAGCATGCCAAGCCGCGTGAGGACGATATCTATTTTGACGACACCCCAACGTCAAACAAACAGGACAAGAACAAAGAGAACAAGATAGACCTTGAGGACGAATATTACGACCTCGACGGTTTTTAACAAACAAGAACATCATAAAAAGCAATATGAGCAACGGATTGTTACTTTGGGTAGATGACGAGATTGAGCTGCTGAAAGCCCACATCATCTTCCTACAGAAAAAAGGCTATGAGGTGGACACCGTGAGCAACGGCACCGACGCCATTGACAAGTGTGCCAACACCACCTACGACCTCATCTTGCTCGACGAGATGATGCCGGGTCTTACGGGGTTGGAGACGCTTCAGAAGATAAAGGAGATTCAGCCGGCCACGCCCATCGTGATGGTGACAAAGAGCGAGGAGGAAAACATCATGGACCAGGCCATCGGTTCAAAGATTGCCGACTACCTCATCAAGCCTGTTAACCCCGTGCAGATTCTGCTCTCGCTGAAGAAGAACATTCACCAACGACAGATCGTGAGCGAGGTGACGCAGACGGGTTATCAGCAAAACTTCCAAGACATAGCGGCACAGATCGACTCGTGCCGCACCATAGACGACTGGAAAGACACCTACCGACGGATCGTTCACTGGGAGATGGAGCTGAGCGGAACAGACAGTCCGATGACGGAGATGCTACAAATGCAGAAGGAGGAGGCCAACAACGCCTTCGCCAAATATATACGCAAGAACTATCTCGACTGGGTAGACACGCCAGCACCCGCGGACCGTCCGCTCATGAGCACAGACATCTTTAAGAAGAAGGTGTTTCCGTTGCTCAACGAGGGACATAAGGTGTTCCTCATCGTGGTCGACAATTTCAGATATGACCAGTGGCGCATGGTGTCGTCTGAGATAGCACCGCTCTTCGACATCGACGACGACATCTACACCAGCATACTGCCCACCGCCACACAATATGCACGCAATGCTATCTTCAGCGGACTGATGCCCAACAAGATAGCAGAGATGTTTCCTGACCTGTGGGTCGATGAGGACGAGGAGGAGGGCAAGAACCTCAACGAGGAGCCGCTGGTGAAGACGCAGATTGAACGGTTCCGACGCCACGACACGTTCAGCTATCACAAGATCAACGACTCTATGGCTGGCGAGAAGATGCTCGAACATTTCAACGACATGTTGAAGAACGACCTTAACGTCATCGTCGTCAACTTCATCGACATGCTGTCGCACGCACGAACAGAGTCGAAGATGGTGCGTGAGCTGGCAAACAACGAGTCGGCATACCGCAGTCTGACGCTCAGCTGGTTCCGCCACTCGGTGATGGCAGACCTGTTGCGCACGCTCGCCAACCACGATTGTCGCGTGATCATAACCACCGACCACGGCAGCATACGCTGCTCTAAGCCTGTGAAGATTGTGGGCGACCGCAACACGAACACGAACCTGCGCTACAAGCTCGGCAAGAACCTCAACTACTCGTCGCGCGACGTCTACGTCATAAAAGAGCCGCGCAAGGCACAGCTTCCCTCGCCAAACCTCAGCACCAGTTATGTGTTTGCTACGGGCGAAGATTTCTTCGCATACCCCAACAACTATAACTATTATGTGTCTTATTATAAAGACACTTTCCAGCATGGAGGCATCTCAATGGAAGAGATGCTCATACCGCTCATAACGCTGACACCTAAGGGAAAAGGGAAAAGAGAAAAGTGAAAAGTGAAAAGTGAAAAGTGAGAAGTGAAAAATGAAAAGTGAAAAATGAAAAGTGAAAAATGAAATATCCTGTTTTAAAGGAAAAGGGTAAATAAAGACTATGGAAATAAAAATTGAATCATTAGACACCATTCGTGATGCCGCAAAACAATTTGTTGCCGCAATGGGCGACAGTAGAGTGTTTGCTTTCTACGGAAAGATGGGCGCAGGCAAGACAACATTCATCAAGGCTCTGTGCACCGAACTGGGCGTTGAGGATGTCATCACATCGCCCACCTTTGCCATCGTTAACGAATATACCGATGGCCAGGGCGACCCCATCTACCACTTCGACTTCTATCGCATAAAGAAACTCGAAGAGGTTTATGACATGGGCTACGAAGACTATTTCTATAACGGCGGACTGTGCCTCATAGAATGGCCTGAGCTCATCGAGCAACTGCTGCCCGAGGATGCCGTCAAGGTGAGCATCAGCGAACAACCCGACGGCTCACGACTTATCGAGTTTTAAAAGACAACAGAGCTTAAAGACAAAAGGCTTTAAGACAAAAGGCTTTAAGACAAAACGCTTAAAGACGGAAGGCTTTAAGACAGAAGGCTTTAAGACAGAAGGCTTTAAGACAAAACGCTTTAAGACGGAAGGCTTAAAGACGGAAGGGTTTAAAGACAATAGAGACAATAGAGACAATTTCTTAGACCAAAAACATATGATCAAGAAATTGTCTCTATTGTCTCTATTTTTTTGCTGCTTTGAAGCTCTTGTCTCTATTTTTTTGCTGCTTTGCAGCTCAAAAGTCTTTTCAAAAGCTTCTTAAAGCAAGCTCTCGAACAGTTCCTTCAGCTTGTTTTTAGGCAGGGCACCCACCTTCTTCTCTACCGGCTCACCGTTCTTGAAGAACAGCAGTGTGGGCACAGACATCACACCATAGGCAGCGGCTATGTCGTCATTCTCCTCAACGTCACACTTGCCTACAACGATCTTGCCGTCATACTCTTTTGCAAGCTCTGACACTACAGGACCCAACGCACGGCAGGGACCACACCATGTAGCCCAGAAGTCAACGACCAAGGGCAACTCACCATTTTTCAAACTCTCAAAGTTCTCTGCTGTAATTGTTACTTCCATTTTTTCTTATTTTTATTGTTTTTTTTTACTAAACTTTTGCAAGTGCATTATAAACAAATTTTCAAACGACAATTATCTTGAGCAAGAGTCATTGCCGATAACTTTCATTCATCTACGAGCAAATGTCATACCACAAACGAAAGCGTGGCATATTGGCAGACCTCTGCCGCCCTACGCTCTGCCACCTACTCGCCCTACGCTCTGCCACCTACTCATTGATGACATAGCTCAGCGCCTCCTCCTCTTCAAGAAGCATCACGAGGTCGTTGACGATGTTCACGCCCTTGGTCTTGGCATGCAAGCCCATGTAGCCGCGACCGTCGGGCTGCTTCACTCTAAAGAGCAGTTCGGTGTTGCCGGGGTTTTCGTTTATAAGCGTTGTCAGGTTCTCTACAGTGACCTCCGACAGCGCTGTAGGGTCGATGTTTATCGTTATGCTACGCAGGTTTTTCTCCTTCACATCATTAAGATACGACACCTTGTCTACGACAAAGTCGATGTAGCTGCTGCCCTGATATCTCTGCGACAGCAATATCTCAACAAAGACCGAGCTTCCAATCAAGAACTTGCTGTTAACCTTACCCCAGTCGTCACCAAAGATAGCGAGCTCACCAGGGCCTTCATAATCTTCAATGGTTACAATGCCATAAGCGTTGCCGTTCTTTGAGAAGCCGCTACGCACGCCTGTCACAACGCCACCCACGGTCACACGGCCACCTTTCTTGAACAGCTCCTGCTTGTCGCCCAGCTCCTTGCAATGGGTGTTGCAGAGATTTGCGAGCACAATGCGGTAATCGTCGAGCGGATGTCCCGAGATGTAGATGCCCACGAGGTCACGCTCCTTGTTCAGACGCTCAATGGCGCTCCACCCTTCAGCCTGAGGCACAGGCGGCGTGGACACGATGACAGAATCGAGATCGCCGAAGAGCGAATTGCGAGCCTCCGCCTGCTCTGCCTGGTAGAGCTGTCCGTAGCGTATCAGCGTGTCGAGGAACACGTCGCCCTTGCTGTTGACACCAAAATATTGCTCGCGCTTTATGCCGAAGTTGTCGAAACCTCCGCTGAGCGCCAAGCTCTCAAACGCCTTACGGTTGACGGCTGACAGGTTGACACGCTGGGCAAACTCGAAGATGGTCTTGTAAGGGCCGTTCTTCTCTCGCTCGTTGATGATGGCCTGTGCCGCAGCGTCGCCCATGCCCTTGATGGCAGCGAGTCCGAAGCGCACCTCACCCTTCTTGTTGGCACTAAACTTCTGCCAACTCTCGTTCACGTCAGGACCAAGACATTTTATGCCCATGTTCTTACACTCGCTCATGAGCTTCGTGATCTTGCCGATGTCGTTAAGGCATCGGCTCATGTTGCCAGCCATAAACTCGGCAGGATAATGGGCCTTTAGATAAGCGGTCTGGTAAGACACCCACGAATAGCAGGTGGCGTGCGACTTGTTGAAGGCATAAGATGCAAACTTCTCCCAATCGGCCCATATCTTCGACAGCACCTTCGGGTCATGGCCGTTGGCCTGTCCGCCCGCAATAAACTTAGGCTTCATGGCATCAACGATGTCTTTCTTCTTCTTACCCATGGCCTTACGCAAGGCATCGCTCTCGCCACGGGTGAAGTTGGCAAGCTGTCGCGACAAGAGCATCACCTGCTCCTGATAGACGGTGATGCCGTAGGTGTCCTTCAGATATTTCTCCATGCAGGGGATGTCATATTTAATTTCCTCCTTGCCGTTCTTACGCGCAATAAACTGCGGGATATAGTCCATTGGTCCCGGACGGTAGAGGGCGTTCATGGCAATGAGATCCTCGAAGACCGTGGGGTGCAGCTCACGCAGATATTTCTGCATGCCCGCCGACTCAAACTGGAACGTTCCCACCGTCCGTCCCTCCTGATAGAGCTTGAACGTCATCTCGTCATCTATAGGTATGGTGTCGAGGTCAAGGGTGAAGCCATGCGTTATCTTGATGTTCTCCACCGTCTCCTTCATGATAGAGAGCGTTGAGAGACCGAGAAAGTCCATCTTGATAAGGCCCGTCTCCTCGATGACGTGTCCGTCATATTGTGTAGCGAGCAGCTTGTGACCGGGGTCACTCTTGTCGTCGGCTGTCGACACCGGCACCCAGTCGCTGATGGCATCGCGGCAGATGATGGTACCGCAGGCGTGTATGCCCGTTCCGCGCACCGTGCCCTCAAGCATCTTGGCATATTTTATGGTGTTGGCGAGCTTTTCTTCACTGCTTGCCTCGGCGTCACGCAGCTCAGGCACACACTTTATGGCGTTGGGCAGGTTCATCTTCAAGCCATCGGGCAGCTTGTCGGGGATGGCCTTGCAGAGAGCGTTGGAGATAGACAGTTCAAGCTTCTCCACACGCGCCACATCCTTTATCGAGTTTTTCGTCGCCATGGTGCCATAGGTGATGATGTGCGCCACCTTATCGTGACCATACTTGTCCTCCACCCATTCGAGCACACGTCCGCGACCATCGTCGTCAAAGTCGGTGTCGATATCAGGGAGCGAGATACGGTCGGGGTTAAGGAAACGTTCGAACAGCAGGTCATATTTCATCGGGTCGATCTTCGTGATGCCCAGACAGTAGGCCACCACCGAGCCGGCGGCAGAACCACGTCCCGGACCCACCATCACGCCCAGCTCATCCCGTGCCGAGTTGATAAAGTCTTGCACGATAAGGAAGTAGCCGGGGAAACCCATGGTCTTCATGATGTGCAGCTCAAACTTAACGCGGTCAGCCACATCTTGGGGTATGGGGTCGCCATAAAGCCTCTTGGCGCCGTCATAGGCAAGCTTAGCCAGATAGTCGGCCTCAAACTTTATGCGGTACAGCTTGTCGATGCCACCCAGGTGCTTGATCTTTTTGTCTGCCTCCTCCTTGGGCAGCGGGTTCTCGCCGTTCTCATCGGTCGTAAACTCGCGGTAGAGATCCTCTGGCGAGTGGGTGCGGCGGGTGTCTTCCTCCGTTCCAAACTCAGCAGGGATGGGGAAGAACGGCATTATTGGCGGGTGGTCAATGCTGTAGGTCTCCACCTTGTTCAAGACGTCGAGCGTGTTGCTAAGCGCCTCAGGCACATCGGCAAACACCTCGTTCATCTCCTGACGCGTCTTGAACCACTCCTGCTTTGAGTAGAGCATACGCGTGGGGTCGTCAAGGTCCTTGCCCGTGGCAAGACACAACAGGTGGTCGTGGGCCTCGGCGTTATCCTTGTCCACGAAGTGGGAGTCGTTCGTACACACCAGCTTGATGCCATACTCCTTCGCCAGCTCAATGAGCACCTTGTTGGCCTTCTGTTGCAGAGGGAACGTCTCGCGGTTGGCACGCAGCGTGGGGTCCTTCACCTCATGTCGCTGAAGCTCAAGATAATAGTCGTCGCCAAACACGCGGTGGTACCACTCTATCGCCTCGCGCGCACCCTCAATGTCGCCGTTGAGAATCTTCTTGGGCACCTCACCCGCTATGCAGGCAGAGCACACAATGAGATCCTCATGATATTTCTCCAGGTCCTCACGATCCGTACGAGGACGCATGTAATAGCCGTCGACCCACGCACGCGACACCAGTTTTATAAGGTTCTTATAGCCATGATAGTTTTTGGCGAGCACAATGAGGTGGTAGCCACCCATGTCGCCATGCTCCTTCACCTTATCCTCCTTGCGGTGGTGAGCCACATACATCTCGCAGCCAAATATAGGTTTGAACGGCTCCTTACCCTCTTTCTTGAGTTTGCCGTTCACCTTATTGCAATAATTGAAAAACTCTTTTATGCCGAACATGTTGCCATGATCGGTTATGGCCATGCCTTTCATGCCGTCGGCAATGGCCTTGTCGACGAGTTTCTGCACACTCGACTGTCCGTCCAGTAACGAGTAGTAGGTGTGCACATGCAAATGAACAAAATCTTCCATTAAATGAAAAGTGTAATAAAAAAAAGTGCGTTTGGGCTTTCAAAGTTATACTTTATATTCGATATATGCAAAAGAAGCCATGCTTTTTTTTGCGAGATAAGCAAAAAACCTTTACCTTTGCAAAAGAATAATCCTAACCGACTACTATGATTAAAAATATAAAGAAATTTAAGAAAATACGCCTACATCGTGAAGGAACCGACACACTTGTCTACGGCTTCATTGTCATAGCAGCCATTGCTCTGCTTCTTTGGCGTTTCATCGACAACAAAGTGCCTTTCTGGTGTTTCATGGCTGTGATGGGCACGGTGTACGCCATTGTTATCAACTTCTTCCGCTGTCCTGTGCGCTATTTCCCGCAAGAGGACACCGACAAGATTGTCGTGGCGCCCGCCGACGGACGCGTGGTTGTGATAGAAGAGGTGGAGGAGAACGAATATTTCCACGACAAGCGTCTGATGGTAAGTATTTTCATGAGCCTGTTCAACGTTCATGCCAACTGGTTCCCTGTTGACGGCAAGGTAAAGTTTGTGCATCACAAGAACGGCAATTTCCATAAGGCATGGCTGCCCAAGGCCAGCGAGGAGAACGAGCATGCCGACGTAATGATCACCACGCCCGATGGTGTCGACATCCTGTGCCGACAGATTGCAGGAGCTGTGGCACGTCGCATCGTGACCTACGCCAAGGACGGCGAAGACTGTTACATTGACGAGCACCTGGGCTTCATCAAGTTTGGCTCACGCGTCGATGTGTACCTGCCTCTCGACACAGAGGTGTGCGTGAAGATGGGCCAGGCCACAACAGGCGACCAGACGGTCATTGCCAAACTGAAGTAAAAAATAAAGAAAAAAATGTTCAACGCAATTAAGAAAATTATTCCCAACACCCTAACATGTCTAAACCTCATGTCGGGGTGCGTGGCCACCTATTTCGCTTTCCAAGGCGAAGCACAAATGGCCTTGCTGTGGATTATCGTAGGTGCAGCGTTCGACTTCTTCGACGGCATGAGCGCACGCCTGCTTAAGGTGTCGTCGCCCATAGGCAAGGAGCTCGACTCGCTTGCTGACGATGTGACCTTCGGCGTGGCACCTGCAACAATAATCTTTGCCCAGTTGAGCGTCATGGAATATCCCGCAGCCATAGAGTGTCTGCGCCCTATCCTACCATTCTTCGCCTATGTCGTGGCAGCATTCTCTGCCTTGCGACTGGCAAAGTTTAACCTCGATGAACGCCAGACGACCTCGTTCATAGGCTTGCCGACACCTGCCAACGCCCTCTTCTGGGGATCACTGCTTGCCACACATAACGACTGGTTTGAAGGCTCAGCTTACATGCTGCCCGTCATGCTCGTCATGATTGTGCTGTCGAGCTGGCTCTTGATCTGCGAGCTGCCGATGTTTGCCCTCAAGTTCAAACACTGGGGATGGAAAGGCAATGAGGTGAAGTATAGCTTCGCCATCGCTTCTGTTCTTGCCATCATCGTCTTCGGACCGCTCACCTGCTTCTGGGGCATCATCTTGGCTTATATCGTGGTGTCGGGAGTTTTAAAGGTAAAAAAGTAAAAAGGTAAAAAGGTAAAAAAAGGCTTCGCTGAGATGGAGGCTTTGCTGAGATAGAGGCTTTGCTGAGATAGAGGCTTTGCCGAGATGGAGGCTTTGCTGAGATAAAACGGAAAAGGCTTCGCCATTACCTAAGAGATCTTTGTTTGTAAAACTTGCTGTGTGAGAATAATATGATAAAAATTTTTCTATTGTTTGTGTTGATGATCTTCGGCATCGTCTTTCTGCTTGGAGGCTTGACCGTCTTCAAGGTGTTGAGAAGAATACAGGACATCAAACAACAGTTTAACAACGCCGGAAGACAAGGGCAACAACGCCATAGAAAGACTAACGGCAACAATGCTTACGGCAATAACGCTTACGACAACAGCTCTTATAACGCTGAAGGCATAAGCGACTCACGGTCACACGCTGACCGCAACAAGAAAATTATCCCTAAAGACGAAGGCGAATATGTCGACTTTGTTGAGGAGAAATAAAATCATTTAAACAAAACACCCACAAACCTATAGCGCAACCATACTACAAAAAAAAATTGTCAGTCGGGTTGCGCTATTTTGGTTTTAATAATAATGTATAAAAACAAAACGTTTGAAAGAACGGTTGTTTGAAAAAACGCTTGTTTGAAAGAACGGTTGTTTGAAAAAACGCTTGTTTGAAAAAAAAGAAAGGAGAAAAATGGCAGCACATAATGAGCTTGGAAAATGGGGCGAGGAAACCGCTACTCAACTGCTTCGCGATAAGGGTTACACCATCGTAGACCGCGACTGGCGCAGCGGACATCGCGACATCGACATCATAGCACGCACACCCGATGGCGCCACTCTCGTGTTTGTGGAGGTTAAAACCCGCACAAAGGACGATGTGACACGCCCCACCGATGCCGTGGATATGAAAAAGATAAAAAACATTGCTCATGCCGCCAACCATTATGTAAAGAAAAACAATATCGACGACTGGCTCCGCTTCGATGTGGTGTCCATCGTGGGCAACCCCGAAAAGCTTAAGTCGATAGAACATATCGAAGACGCCTTCAGGCCTCTGCTCGCCTTTAGATAAAAACCTTCTACATAAAACAAGGAGGAAAAATTATAGAGGAAATGATTAGATAATCAACTTTCGCAAGTGCATAATATCCACATTTTCAAACGACTATTATCGCAAGCGAGCGTCGCCGAAGGCGGCGAATATCCATAACCGCTGGTGAAGAGAGCGA
>ERZ1031449.129-NODE-129-length-18853-cov-5.045537_pt1 | contig 18853 bp, 28 predicted proteins | sample MGYA00516705_ERZ1031449 | MGnify/ENA primary metagenome ERZ1031449 (study PRJEB33719, sample SAMN04261152) | wastewater metagenome | biome: rural village; feature: human; material: feces | host: Homo sapiens | place: El Salvador | collected 2013-01-14 ... | reverse complement strand
AAGCCCATTGGCAGAATTAAGTATGCACTAAATTAATTCCGCCAACAGGTTATATTACAAAAGTCCTTGTTTTCTCGCCGCTTTTTTAATGTTGTTTTGCAGGTCATTGAAAAGATTAGCCTCTACCTCACCCGTAGCCTGCTGTTCCGTTTTCGCCAAAAAAGCGTAACGTTTCATCTGACCGCGGTTAGCGCCGCCTCTGAGATACTGTCTGACTTTCTTGCCTGTAAACCTACTCTTGCCAAAAAATGAAGAAATCCGTCGTCCTGCCTTACGGTAACGTGTTCCATCCTCAGCCCACATCAGCACAGGCTTCTCTTTGCCTTGACGGTTGAGATGAATACCCTTACGTCGCCCATGGGGCTTAACACTCACCATAAATCCCATGCCGTAGCGATCAGGATATGTTCGCACATAAATGCCGCTTGACAGGCTTCGCTTCGTTCCCTGGCCAATGTCGCTTGACCGCAGATTGTCCACAGCAGCCTTTTTTAAGCGGTTGCACTCTCTACGCATGGCACTCTTCATGGCCTTACGTTGTGTTTTGAGATCAAGTGCCTTGTATACATCGGCAAAAGGCCTTTTAATGTCAGTAACAGTCTCTCCCATTCGTTTGCAGCGATTAAACAACGTTATTCGTTAACACGTTCACAAACTAAAGTTTTCATTCCCTTATCGAGGTTAGGAATAATGTTTGTCACAGAGTAAAGGTAGCCGCCGAGCTGTTGCACTCGCCAGTTTTCCTTCACTCTATGCGCATCCCTAATGTTAAATTCAGCACGATAGTCAGGGAAATGCTCGCCCACCTCGTTGCTTCGGCTTCCGCTTTGCTTTACCCGTTCAGCCCATATCACAGCCAACGGTTCATAGGTAGTCGCCTCTTCACCAAAATCGTTGGTGCTTGCTTTAGGTTGCATCAACAACAAGCGATATTTCATAGCCCCGGCTCTCATACTAACTTACGATAAGGTTTTATTAGACTTTGCAGCGAGTCGGGCACCGAATGCATCTGCACGCTGCTCACGCTTTCGCGCTGATTGTACCAATGTGCTCCAAGCATCATTATAGCATGCTTGATGGGCAGAGGCACATCACCGCCTCCCATCTGCTCTAATTCAGCCCTGGTTCTATTGGTTGCCGTGATCACAGCTTCTTCTGCACTCTCGAGAATAAACATCAGATAATCATCGTCATCGGCAAAATCATCCGCACGGACATGCTTCTTAAAAAGTGACAGACTCACCACATTCATATCTTTAAAACTTTAGGTTGATTATATAATCTTATGCCTTTCCGCCTACCTTGCCAAGCTTGAATGCCTCGGGACGAAGAGTCTTAGTGGCATAGTCGGCGTTGAGAACAAAGTCTACACAGTCTTTACGAGCCTTGCTGTAAGGATCTACGATAAAACGCAGAGAGCCAAACAGGCCCATGGGCTGATAGCGCCAATCGCCAAGGCCAATATACTCGGTTCCTTCAACAACCTTTGCATAATCGCCTGAAGCCATGCCTTTAAGGTCAGCCACAGCAGCCGTGCTTGTCACGGTAAACTTGGCTGTGTTCTTCTTTGGGTCAAAATCTTCTGCTTTGGCCCAAGCAGTGCCGTTATACTTTTGATAAGAGATCTTAGCGTCACGGATCACGTTAGACGTATAGACGGGCAAGCCACATAGCATGCCGTTCTGCACCATGGGCAAGAACACACCCTTCTCGTTGATGGGAGTTCCTTCAAGAATGGCCTCCATGCTCTTTGTCATCACCCAGCAGAGGTTGGTGCCGTCAATGCCCGTCTCAAGCACAGCAGCCTTCATCTCAGCGTTCAGCTCCTTGAAGGTAGGCACAGCTGAAAGCAGTACAGGGTTACTCTTCAAGCCAACAAATGGACCCACGAGGTTGGTAGCGTTGTTCACCTTGTTTACACCACACACGATTTTGTTAAGCAACAGGCGGATAGCCAACGGCATCACTTCCTGCACAATTGTTGCAAGCAGACCCTGCGACTGGTTGAGCGACTGATTAGATACAGGAATGGCGATACCCATACGCTCAGGAGCTGCTGTCATTTTGCTAAACGGAATCTTCGTGTCGCTAAGCTCCGCACCTTCACCGGCCAGCTCAGCCTCTACCATCTCGTACATCGGCCACACAAAGTCACCGGCCAAACCCGTAGGCATTGGAAGACCGACCTTATCCAAGATAAAGCCTTCCTGTAGAGGCTTCAGTATATCCTGAATGTTAAGAGGCACGATGGCACCTTTGGCAACATCCTGCACCATCATCATGTCGCGCAGGAACATGATCTCTGTACGCTGTCCGCTTGCAGCGTTCTCGCGGATGATCTTGATGGCATCATCCTGTGCACTTGGGTTCTCACGCAGATGCTCAGCTGTCGCGGCCTGCATCTTCATCTGGAGCACTTGGTTCTCGTGGGTAAGAGCCTCAAACTCGGTGTTCTCGGCTTCGTTGCGCTCACGCTGCTCCTTCTCGCATGCGTCCGCTATTGCTGTGATACGATCACAGTTCTGCTGGAACTTGTCTATCAGATCGCGAACTTGCAGTTTTCCTTTTTCTTTCTTCATTCTCTTTGAAATTAAATATTAAACATCTTAAGTTTGGCAGCGTGACGCATTTCACGCAACTGCCGCATCACTCTTTCTTTCTCTTCTACAGTCGGCTCTGTAGCAGACTGTTGCTCACGCTTTAGCTCAGCCGTTAGTTCACGCACCTCTACGCTTGTGTCTGGATAGTAAGGATTTGCAGCCAGCGTAAAGTCATAAATGCCTGTAACGGCTTTCACTCTATACGTTATATTGTTCACACCGTTGGCCGCTACCTTACTTTGACGCTCAACGAAATCGCTGTCAAAGTAGTGGGTTGTAAACGCAAAGCTGCACCCGCTTATATCGCCACGCCGCACCAGCTCGAGAGCCTTGTCACCGTCAACGGTATTGGGGGCAGTAAATTCAAACATCACGCCCTTGTCGTCAACAGTATACGATAAAGTGCCGCCACCCTTGTTGCTTCGGGCAAGTAACGAATGACTGTCATGGAACATTGTCATCTTGATGTCCTGACCATCCAAAAACTCTTTTGTGACTGCTTCAGGGGCTATCACCTCCCTGGCCTCACTGTCCTCGTCGCTCCACAACGGGGCAGACGGCACGTTAAACAATATGGCATATCCTGTAATTGTGCGGCTGGGAGCCTCGCCATCTGCCGCCTCTCGTATGTGTAGTTCTGTAGGCGTACACACACATCTTCTTATCACTTTATTCTTCGTTTCCATCTTCTTTTTCCTCCTTCTTTTCTTCCTTTTTTGTTGTTGCCGCTACGGCGTTGTTGTCGTTGATGTCACGCAGATTGGCCGACACAAGAATCTTGTCGCCCCCTTTTATCGGGGGTCTGTTTTCTATCTGTCGCCAATCGTTGACGGTGTAGATGCCAGCAGCTATTGTCGCCGTCTGATATTTCACCTTGCTGTCAAGGTCACTCGAATAGAGAGCACGTCTGTCGAATTCAAATTTCCGCTTGCAGCAGAGAGATGGAGCTATAAGCTTTCGCAGAAACTCGTTCTCTATGTTTCTCAACAGCGGGTTAAGGGTATTGCTAAGAAAAGCGACATTGGCCATTTCGGCGCTCTTGTAGTTATTGCTTGTGTCGTCAAACACGAACGAGGGATGAACGCCAAAAAAGCGACAAATGTCACGCACCGTAAATTTGCGGCTTTCCAAGAACTGCATGTCTGTTGAAGACAAAGAGATCTGCTTGAAATCAACCTGTCCGGGCAGGCTAACGATTCGCTCTCCGCGCTGAAAGCGGCTGTCTACATCTTCTGCCGTCTTGTCAAGCTCATCGTCTTGATACTCACCAAAGCCTGTTACCGTCTTGTCGTTGCTTATGATACCTCTTACGTTGCCGCCATTGGAAAATCGCTTCAAAGTTTCTCGATCACCCGTTATGGCAATGTCTATGGTCTGTCGTGCATACTCCAACACGCTCACACCCTGTTTGCCGTTTTTCGTATGGCCTTTGATGTGTATGATGTTCGCCTCGTCATACACATCGTTCACTCCGTTCACCGTGTCGCATACGGTATAGGTGTCGTCGTAGATGTTATGTGTCACCGTGTGGCGGCCACAAAGCACCAAGCGGTCAACCTCCATCGTCACTACGCTGTATATCGGCACAATATAAGCATTGCCGTCAAGCAGGACGTTCTCCACAACCTCCTTCCAAAAATCGAAGGCCGATTTTGTGTAGTCGGGCTGCACATTCAACAGGTAATGAAGTCGGCTGCTTTTGTCTTCCACATAAATGTCATCCTTGAGACGCATATATTGCAACGGCAAGTTAGCCACACTCTCACTAAGCAGCTGCACGCATCTGTAAACAGTTGCTACAGACAAAGCAGAATGACCAGAACCAAAGTAGCTGAAAAATTGGGTATAATCGCCCGTTCGCGGCCCCGTTGAAGAAGACGCTTCCGTTGTGCTGTCAGTCTCGTTGCTGCGCTTAAAAAGATTTATTATGTTTTGCCAAAATCCCATCGACTATACTTTTTAGCATAAAGTTAGCTATTTTGAAAGGTGCGTTAAAATTTAATATGGCACATTATGGCGCATCATGGCGCATCATGGCGCAATTATTATTTTTTTAACATTTCATTTTCTTCAGTTAGCGCTCAAACGTGTACAACAGTCCTAACGTCATGAGCATCGTGATAGTGCCGTCTATTTTTCGATATTGTGACAATTTCAGCGGTTTTTTGTTCTCCAAGTTGTCACTGTCGATAACACAATTTTCCAAGCAGAAGATGTTGATAGGATTGTCGTTCATCATAATCTTTGGCGGATCGCTCCACGCCAACATTTCAAAGCTTTCAACGGGAAGGTTGAAATTGCCGTAGGTCTGACTAAAAGGAGTCAACACGTTTCTTGCACCCACCGACTTTAAGATGCTCGTCAGCTCTTGTGCCTTGTATGCGTCATAGCCTATACGCACGATGTTTACAAGTTTTGAACGCCTTATGATGTCTTCCGTTATTAATGCCGTGTCTATCTTTTTACCTTTGCAGAAGTTCAGATAACCTTTTTCGTTCCACAATCTATAAAGCTGCTCATTAGGATGTCCTTTAAGAGAACCTTCGGGAAAATAGTAGTCGGTATGCGTATAGAAACTCTTTGTGCTTGAGAGGTAAATGGTGTAAGACACGGCGCTAAAGTCGTCATGCACCGACAAGTCAAAGGCCACGGCGCAGTCTGGCCGTCCTTGCACGTTGTCAATTGAGAAATTTCCTACAAGTTCTTGCGCCTTTTCATGACTAAACCATGTCTTCTCATCGTTGATGGTGAAGACGTTGAGCAGTTTGGTACGAAAGGCCAACATGTTTTCTGCTGACAGCTGTGCGCTCTGCCACTCGTTTTCATAGTAGTCGCTCTGCACCGTTATGCCCAGATGCGGCTGTACCTTAGCCCATGTTTTCGGATCATCTTCTTTATCGTCAACGTCCGGCATGAAGAGCGAGGCAAACATGGTGTCACTCTCTGCCTCGCCACGCAGCACCGCCATTACGCCCTCCAGTTCATGGGCAAAAGGGCCGTCTACCACCTCGCTTGCCGTAGTGATCACGATGGTCAACGGCTCCCTTCTGGGTCCCATCGAGGTTGTGAGCACGTTCTTCAGGTCTGCACCGTTACGCCCTGCCGTATTTCGTGCCTGGGCATATTCGTCCATGATGACAAGCGAAGCAAAGAGGCCGTCTTTCGTCTTGGCGTTGGCTGTCAAACATTGAATCAAGCTGTCACGGCCATGGTCTTTAAACGTGATCTTTTCGCGGTTAACCTTAAAATGTTTTTCGCGAGGATCGATATCAAACATGATATTTCGTATCTCGTCAAAGCATATCTTTGCCTGATCGTAGCTGTTTGCGCCGACATAAGCCTGTGCGTTGTTGTCGCCAAAAAGCATGTCGTACACCGCCATGGCAGCACATGAGGTTGTCTTGCTGAACTTGCGCGGAACGAAGAGGTAAGCTGTCCTTATCAGTCGGCGACCGTCAGATCTGGCGAAACCATAGATATTTGCAAACTGATAAGCCTGTACAGGAGTCAGCTTATAACGTGTCCTTCCTCTTAAACCGCTAAATCTTATCGTCTCATAGAATTTAAAGAAATGGCGCACCCTCTTTGCTTTCCACTCATATTTGTCGAGCATCCGCAAGAAACGGCGCACACCCAATATCTCGTAAAGATTGTGAGCTTCAGGATTGTCAATGACGCTAAACACATAATCGCCGATGCGCTTGTCGGTCTCGACGAGCACATCGTAAAATTTCGTGGCGTATACACTGCTGTTCCTTTGCAGTTCTTCCACAACATTCCCTTTGTATTCCCTCCATTGTTTTCTCTCTTCCTCTGTCATTCAGCATCCTCCTTCATAGCCGCCCAAAATTCATTAAAGTTGTCATTGTCCGTTTTTCTTTCCTTGCTTTCCGTGTTCATACCCAATGCCCTTAGAGCCTTCTGTGCCTTTTCAGACACATCAAGGTAGAGTTTCTCCTTTGGGTTTATCGTTGCCCGCTCGTTACCCTCTCGGCTGTATTCTATGTTGACTGCCTTATGACCCTCAGACAAAATTTCGTCATAAAGCATATCCGCACGCACCAACAGCCTTGCCGTTATCTCCACTTGGTAAGTGAGCTCTGCTGTGTATTTCCCTTGTGCCTTTAACAACTTGACGATATAATCTTTCTTGTTCTTCACCTTACGTTCAACAATCTTTCGGCCTTTTCCTGTCTTGTTGCCGTCTTGTAGCTGTAACGATGTGCCCGATGGCGACGGATCGGGAACCGTCTGCTGAGCCTTGTCACTATAGCCGCGGTTCTTTCCCTTTGTTTTAAGATAAAAAATAACAGAAGACGCATCGCTATTTTCAATCATTTGCATCAACTTGCTTTCAACAAAATCAATTTGTGTTTCTGCTATTTCGTCTGCTTTCTCTCTAAATTCCTTGTCTCCATGGTACCAGCGATAATAGGTATAACGAGATATGCCTACGGCATTACATGCAGGTGCAATGATGCCGTAGGCTTTAGACAATGCTTTCAGGAATTTCGTCTTTTTTACGTCCATTCCGCGTCTTTTTTTATAGTGTCACATGTGTCACATTTTTGCCCTCATTTTTTTGCCCCAAAATCCCCCACGGCCCAAAAAATTACCCGCGTGTGGAAAAGGGAGGTGGCGAGGTTTAGCATGGGGTACCCCCGATTAAAAAAAACCACCCCCGGGGTGTCATGATGTCAAGTCATAAATTTTTCGACGAATCTTAAGAGGTGGTTCTTCGCCCTGCTTTTCGCTTGTTCCTTTCCGCAGCGTCCCATCTCTGTGTGCGTCTTCACATGACAGTCATGGCACAGCGCCTTCAGGTTGGTATAGTCATACATCAGACGCTCCTTCTCTTGCCGTGTCAGTCCGTTCTCCACAGGTATGATGTGGTGTACCTCTGTTGCAGCCGTCACTCTTCCCTCTCGTTCACAACGTTCACACAGCGGGAAGTCGCTTAGCTTGTCACGTCTTAGCCTCAACCACCGTGTTGTGTGTATCAGCTTTTTGTAGTCCTTGTCCTTTGCCATATTATATCCTGCTTTTAAATGTCAATGATAACCCTGAATAAACCCAAGCTAAAAGCACCGCGTCTCTCTGGTCTTGCGACATGCGTGGCAACTTGTTCTTGTCTCCGACAACACATTGCAGTTCTTTCTGTGTAATCTTGCCATCGGGACCTCGCCAATATTTCCTTAAAGGAGGAACGACATAGTGTTTCAAGCCCATAGCCTCGCACATCTCGGTCAGCAATATGCCTGTCTGGTGGTTCATCCCGACAGATCGGCCTATGGCTGCTGCCTTGCGTGCTGTCATTCGTGACGTTGTGTGCCAGTTGCTTGTTGTCAGCCAGCCTCCTTCAATCACCACGCCAAAGCGTGTGCCGGTCTCTTGTTCGTCCTTTAGCAAGGACAGCAGCTCACTAAACGTTGCTGTTTGTGTCTGCACTTCTGCTGTGGCCTTGTACACGATTCCGACACCACTCTTCGCATTATCGGGATCGATGCCTATCACCACATCAACATTTGTCATGTCTACAATCATATTTGTCTACAAGTTGTTTTGTGAGTTCCATTATGTTTTCTTCTTCTGCCTTCTCTTCCGGTCCCGCAATGTCCATCCCAACCTCCAGACGCATGCGGTCTTCTTTGTCAAGAAGATGCCACACGTCACGGTTTTGGTGCAACGCATAGTTTCCTGCATCGTTCAAGATGTTATAATCTTGCGTTTTCTTTATCAAGATGTCAACAGCAAGCACAATGTTTGGATCTTTGTTAAGGTTGATGTCGGCAATGCCTGGCGCACTCAGCAGCGGCTTTGTTGCTCTGTTCCACCACGCCAAGATGTCTGCAAAGTCACCGCCTGCAAACATGCGTGAGAGGTCAAACCCTAAGATCTTTCTGAAATAAGCGAAGAGACTCACAAAGGTTTCGTGAGCTATGTCGGCCATTATACGCGCCGTTTCCATCTTTGCAATGGCATGATGATTCGGCGCACCATATTTCAGCAGATACGAGTCTATTGCCATGTAAAGCTTAAAGACATGAGGTTGAAAGATCTCGTCGGCACGGTCTGTTGTGTCGAGCCACAGCTGAAACTTGTTACCTAACACGCTTTCGATCTTTTTGTTTAGCACCTCATATTGACGCAATGCCTGTCTTATGCATCGCTTTGTTTCGTGTCTGAACAATGGTGTCTTCGCGATAGCTTCTCGCGCGTCCACCATTGCCGTCTGCACGGTGTTATAGTTTGAGCCCATCATCAGATAGTAGAGAGAACAGCAGCGGTCTATCCGCTTCATCTGCTTTTCTTTCTGTTCAAGGCTGTAAATAAGTGGTCTGTTCATTTTGTCTTCTTTTTTTATTGTACTTCTTGCACAAAGCGTTTAACAGCTTTGCTCACCCTTTTACCATGGCTGTTTAGGCAGACCTTTCCATAGCTGTGAATGGAACCGATATATTCAATCCCGCAAGCCTCAGCTATCTGTTCCTCTACAAAACAGCCTGCCGAGCCAACGCTGTCAAGAGCCTGGATGTAATAGTCAGAACAGAGCAGCTTTCTAAGAGACGCTTTCATGTGCGTTGCATGTTTCGCTGTAGATGGAGCACCGTTCTTCATCGGGTTAACAGGAAAAAATCCTAAATCTTTCAGGTTCTGCTCCACTTGTCTAAAGAATCGTTCCCTCTCTTCTCGGTCACGGCCTGTCACGGGCGCCGATATGAAAACTTTTGGCTGTACCATATGTTATCAGTTTAAATTTTACCTGTTCTCAGTCCAAGCTCCTTGGCTATTGCAAGAAACTCGTTTAGCTTGTCTGGCGACACCTTTGTGTCGCGGCCTCGACATTGAACGCTGCCATCCACAACGTTAAAGTAGACGCTGCCAAACGTCACGTCGAGGAAATATGTCTCACATACATTTTCCATTCTTACACTGCTTTTTTTATAATGTCCATATTTTTCTCTACAAGTTTTATTATCTCATCGTGGTATGGAGTGTAGCTGTTTTGCAGCCCATGGCTCTGCACCACCTTAAACGATCTCAACGACACCTCCACCGTCTCTATCCGTGCACCGTCGGTTACGCTTCTTGCCGAGAGGATGAGGCTGTATGGCTTTTTGTAATAGTCCATGGTAAACACGCAATGATGCATCTTGTCACCTTCTTCCTCCATCTCGGCCACAGATTGTATAACCTTGACAACCACATTGTCGTCAGCGAAACATAGACCAAAGAACCGTTCCTTTTCCTTCCGGTACAGAACCTCCCATTGCGCTATTTCTTTGCGTTTCTGTTCTATCAGACGTTGTCTCACTACGCGATGTTTGCGTCTTAGCAGGATGTCATGCTCTTGCTTAAGATTTGCAGGGCATACATAATGGGCGTTGTGCGTGTCAAGATGAAAGTATGACAGCAGCTCGAGATAGTCGTACCACATAGACGCATCCTTGACGATATACTTGTTTCTGATAGCCACCCGCACACTGTGGGCATAAGGCATGCTGAACTCTTTGTACAAACGCTTTCTTTTATATTCCAACAGCGCGTATTGCCTGTTTTTGATTAGCATCTCGGCCTCCCTGTCAGTCAACACAAGCTTCATGACCTCATTTGGCGACAGCGCATTGAAGCGCATTGTAAAGCCGTTGCGCCGAAGGACAGGCAACACTCTTCGATAAGGATAGACAAACGCTGTGTTTATGTCATATTTGTCAGGAGCAGAATAAGACGGGAACATGTCCTTACGTTTTATGCTCATATCTCGTTCAAAGTCCCATTTGTCGTAGTAGTAAGGGTTTTGCATACAAGGGCGTGCCATGATGCATTCTGTCCCGTCTTCAAAGATCCAGTTCTGTACAGCCTCATCGATGCTGTATTCAGGTGCATGGTCAACGTTGATGTTGCTGTTTGTTTTCCACGCCTTTTTTTCGATGATGAAATGTCGGCACACCTGAACCCCCTGGCAAGTCGTCAGAACCGTAAAATAGCAGCGTTCCAAAATTTTACATTTGTTGCTGTTTTTCAGCTTGAGCTTTGTCCCGCAATGTGGGCAGACAAGCTCTCCATTGTCCGTTGCATTACTGAATTCGCCAGACGTCATGTCATGAACCGTGCCACACTGTGAGCACCACATCTCTTTCTTCGTGACATAGCCAATCTTGTCAAAGCAAGCGTTGATGGCCCATTGTCTTTGCTTAGGCGTTACATCAGGCAGCGAAGCGCTCAGCGCTACCACCTGCCGCTCTTGTTTGTTTCTCGGTCTCATACGGCTATCCGAATAATGATCCGACATAACCGCTTTGTTCCTGAGCCATGGCGTTTTGTTTGGCTTCCCGGCGTTTCTTCTCACGTTTCTTGACGGCAGCTGCTTCCGCTTCCATACACTGTTGCCTGTAAGCCTCAACAGCCTCTTTCTTTATATTGGCCTTTTCCTCATCGGTCAGTTCCGCAGGATCATCAACGGTCGTCGCCGTTGCCTTCACAGAAGAAGGCTGTTTCGAAACCTTAATACCGTCTTCCTCGTAATAGTGTGCCGCCATGCCAAAAACCTCCTGGTCAGACATGTACACAGTCCTTCCTCTCTTTCTCGCTTCGCTCAAGATATAGTCCATGCACTCGTCTATGTTTTTGTCGGAGTTGGCATATCTCTCGGCGAAACATGCGTCTTTCTGTGCCATCGCGTCAAGATGAGCCTTTATGACCTCCTTGACTTTATCCACCATCTTGCTCATATTGTTGTCTTTCAGAAATTGTATTTGTAAAATTATTTTAGTAATCCTTTGAACGCTTTTTGAATACCTGCACGTTTCACATCATCTGATGGGTGACAATAGGTATCCATCGTTATCTCTACCCCAGAATGGCCGAGTATTGACGACACTGTCTTCACATCTACGCCCTTCTCAATCATCTGTGTGGCAAATGTGTGACGCAAGCAATGATAGTTAAGATATGGCACGTTGGCTTTTTTGAGCAGGTCCTTATACCATTCTCTTAACGTTCTTGTATTGTTAGGCCTATCTGTCAATGTAGATACAAAATAATCAGCAGGATAGATTCGCGCATAGTTCTGAAGTATCTTTCTCAGCTTAGGTACAATCGGAATATATCGGTCTGATGTAGCGCTCTTCGGGGCTTGCAGACAGCAAGACGTTTTATATTCCTCGTCTGGATGTAATATTTTCTGAACCTCCTTTGTAATCGTAACACATGTTCTCTGAACGTGTATAACGCCATCATCAAAGTCGATGTCAGAGAATTTCAAACCACACGCCTCACCAATGCGTATTCCCGTAAACATTGTTACAATAACAGCAAGCCCGGCTGGAGAAGGATTGTTTTCAAACGTCTTTATTATACGCTCGTATTCATCGATTGTAAATCTCTTGACGCGTTGCCTTGTAGAGTCCTTGCTGTTACGTTTTACAAAGTTTTTCACTCGCCAGTCAATAGACGGAAGATTGCCTATGCCTAAATTCTTGGCAGCGTAGCGCATCACCATACGAAATACCATCAGCCGATCTGACCTATAACGACTACCCATATTAAGCTCTCGGAACCTCTCGGTAACCTCTCTCATCTTGGCCTCGTCAAGACTGCATATATCGGCATCTTCATCGATAACTTTTGCAAACGTTTTGCGAGCATACCTGTAGGCAACGAATGTTGTCTGTTTTACCTCTGCCTTATGTTCATCAAGCCAAAGGTCATAAACCTCAAAAAAAGTCATATCTTACCTCCTTTGTTTTCTTTTATTGTTCAACAATATGATCGCCAGGGCGAGCAATGATAACATCGCTAAAACCGAGAGCATCGTCTTCTCTGTTAAGCAAGATGTACCGTGCTTTAACCGTGCGTTCAAGCACGTCACCATGATAGACATAGCCCATTATACCACGAATACTGAGGTTAAGCAGCAGCAAAGGAATAGCCCTGTCAGACAGCTCCCAAACTGTTATCATGTGCTGTGAGGGGAAATACTCCCACGGAATGACCCGTTGGCATTGCTCCCACCATGCGCTTATTATAAGGCCCCCTGTACCCGCTGTGGGCTCATGTATGGTGCCAACAGTAGGCAATGCAATCTTTGCCACAAGCTCACACACCTCAACGGGTGTGAAATCTTGCTTTTGCTTCTTGCGCTGAGCAAATTCTTCCTCGTACAGCTGACGGAACCAGTCGAAGCTCATGTCATGGTGGTTCACTGAGAGCAGCTCTTTGTAAACCGTGTTTCGCTGTTTTCTGTCGCCCATCACAACATCCATGACCGTCTGAGGAAGATCCATTATATCATCAATGCAGAATATTCTGCAACAATCCTCTTTGTTCATCTTTTGTCTGTATTTGTTCTGTTTCTTGCTTAAAGCTGTCACACGTTTGTGCTGTGACGTGGTGCACATAACGGCGCAACGCTAAGCAGTAACGTCCGTTTATGCAGTTGCGTGCGTTTTGGCACGTTTCACAAAGCGACGGTGTTTTCTTCATGTCGTTCATACAGTTTTAGGATTCCATTCTATGCCCAGCCTCTCAAGCGTGCCGTTCTTCTGCATCATCCTGAGCAGACCGTTAAGCCTTTCGTTCGGCTCACGCTCCACCCTTTCGATGTATGACAGCGCGAGCTTCCGCTGCTTGTCTTCTGGCGTTTCTTCTTTAGCCTCAACAGCCTCCTTGATAGCTTCGTCAAGTGAAGGGTCTGTGTTGCAGCTTTTGGCGTTGCTTGTCTGCGGCTTTTTGTTTTCGTCGTTATACACACCTTCAAGCACGTTGGCAAAGTTGTCCTGCTTCATCATCCAGTCGAAGTTGGCCACCCAGCCGCTGCCTTTCCTTCCGTTAAGCACGTCGCTCTTCATGGCGTTGTCTATCGCCCGGTAAACCACAGCAGCATCGCCCCCATGCTCTTTCACCCGTTGCATGATCAGGAGCTGTCTGTTCTTCGTCACTATCGTCAGGCGACGCATGGCGCTGCCGCTCTCCTTACACTTGTCGTTCCAATGCTGCTGTATGTCTACAAACATCGGATCCAAAGGTTCACGCTTTTCTTCATCAGGACAATCAGAACAGCTTGCCGCCGCTGCCGCTGAAAAAGGCTTGCCCTTTTTCTTAGAAGCTTTAGCTTCTTCTTTTATTATATCATCATCATCATCATTATCATTATGCATCGACTTGCATCCGTTTGCATGCTTTTGCATCGTTTGCATGCTTTTGCATACATTTGCATAGTTTGCATTGTTTGCATCGTCTTCTGCTTCTTTTTCTTTGCCCCATCTCTTGTTTGCGCTTTCCCTTCTTCGTTCGCATGTCTCCTTGTATTTCAAGCGGTTAGCATCCATGTCACGTTTTATGAAAGAGAATGCCATCTGTATGTCTGGAGGCAGTCTTTCAACCTCTTCTTCGCGGTTGTAAAGAAACAAAGCACGCAACAATTTTCCTAATTTTTCATCATTCAGACCTGATAGAATGTCATAATATGATGCGTAGAGAATGAAAGATTTTTCCATAATTCTTGCGGTTTTAAGTTCTTTTTCTTATCCGTTTTCAAGTCTATCCAAAAGCATGCAAAAGCATTTTGTGTTTGCATTTGCAAACGTTTGATGCAATTGCATGCTAAAGAAAGCAGATGTATTCAATTGCATACAAGCGCGTCCTGTTGCATGTCGATGACGCAAGGCGTTGTTGATTATTTTCCCCATATTGTTTGTTGTTTTGCTATTCTTTAAGCCCAAGGGCTTTGTTTATTCCATCTACGCGCTTTCTGACACGTTTCTCTCTTAGTTCAAGATGTACGTCGAGGTCGCACTTCATTATGAGACGTGATATTTCGGGGCGTGTGTCCCCGCTCTCCAAAACACATTCTCGGAAGTCGGCTACTCCATGGTTGAAGAAGATCTCGTAGTAGTGGTCTCCTACATGAGGATAGTGATAGAAGAGTCCGTCGTCCTCCCATGTTATACGATGGTCGCGAAGAGCCTTACGGTAGTCGATAAAATCCTTGGCTGTTGCGAGACGGAAGTGATAATTGCCCTTTCCACCGCCCGGAAGATTGTATGTTATATCGCCGCCTGATGTGAATGAACAAAACTCTGAATCGTGAAAATCGTCATAAGGCGAATAAGCTTCCCAATGGGCAAATAACATGTTGTCTTTTGGATTTATGCCATGCCAGAAGAAGATCGTGCGTCCTACACATCCGTCAATAGTCTTTACTACAAGATCGTTATGCTCGAACCACGGGCCACGGTAGATGGACAGTTTTCCTCCCGAGAATCGTGTGCTGCCGTCCTTTTGGTTGGCGTAGAAGGCGCTGCCATCATCCTTTCCGAGAAATTTGCTGAAGCTTTCTACTAACGCCTGGTCATGGTTGACCCCACAGTCGAAAGTCTTGACTTCGCAAAGGCGGCCACTTCCGCAAACTACATGGAAGGGTATGCCTTTAGCCTTGTATGTCTCGTATCGTTTCTTGGAGAAACGTTCAATAACGATGGTGTCGTTTTCACACTGTTTGTTGCTTGAGTTAGCCTCAACACTTTTCTTTCCCATATTGTTTGATGTTTAAATGAATAATTGGCGAGAGAGCCGTTTCAAAGCCGTCTGCCGTGTCTTTTCTTTCTGCTGCAGACCGACTGGTCCTCTTGTCGTTATAAAGGGCCGTATGGCCGTTTGTGGGGATGCGTGGAGTCGAACCACGCTTCTGAAAAACCAGCTCCTGAGCTTCGCTAAGCTCTCGTTTGCGCTCTATCCGTGCCGCGCCCGGCATCCCCCGTTTGTCAAGGCCACCTTCACAGGCAGCCTCAACGTTTTAGCAAAATTAATTCACATATTTACTTATATGAGTTTTATCTTCAAAGGAGCAGCTGCCTTCACAGGTAGCTGCTGCTATACAACTAAAAACCTTAATCATTGCCCACGCCTGGGCTTCTTTAAAAATAAATAAATAAGCAATTTATCGAGGGGATGCATGGAGTCGAACCATGCTTGGGCCAAACGTTGTGCGCTCTATCCGTGCCGCGCCCGGCATCCCCGTTTGGCGAGACGATCTTCACAGACAGCCTCAACCTCTCAATCTTCAATCTAAAAAAACACTATCTGAAAACCGTTTACGGAAGTGGGGATGCGTGGAGTCGAACCACGCTTGCCCTAATTTCCTACGCTTTTTGCGCTCTATCCGTGCCGCGCCCGGCATCCCCGTTTGTCAAGGCGACCTTCACAGGCAGCCTCAACATTCTTTCAAACACTAATATGGTTAAAGTTAAAGATGAAAAAAATCTTTCCTTTCCCACGCTTGGGATCTTCGTGTTCTTTCAAAACTAAACAAAAAATATATGTAATCATAATTCTATATCCGTCATTCCTCGACAAGCAGTATGTCGTCGATCTGCCGGTGTCTGGCAAACCACACAAACAGGCGCACATCAATGTGCAACAGCACCAAGGCTGCAACCTTTGAGCCGATGAAGATCAGCCAGAAATGCTCTTCTCTCGGCGATGGCAGAGCTATGATGTTAAGCGCAGCCAGCAGGGCGATGGCTCCCATGAGCCAATAACGCCAGTTCTTTACTATCTTTTCCATACTGTTTTCCTTTTTATTGGCGTAACACGCCGTTTTATTGATGATAAATCATTTTCCAACACTTGATAATCTCGGCTCCCGTCGTCACACGCACCCGTCCGAGCTTTCGTCTTTTAAAATGGATGTATCCCTGGGCTGCATACCTTGCCACGGTGTGCCTGTCTACATGCAGCGCCCTGGCAGTCTGTGACAGGTTGTAGAAGCCCTCGGGGTTCACGTCAGGTTTAGCTATTATCATTGTCTTTCTTTTTAAGCTCCACAACGAGCCATGCCTTCTTTATCTCTGTAAGCGAATACCACACGGCGGCGTTGCGGGCCTTTCCCTTCTTTATGGGCGTAACCAAGCCAGCCTCAACCCATCGTTTCAGCGCTGTCGCCTGATAGCCCCTTTCCACGAGAAACCTCTTTGCCTCGCTCTGCTTTATGCGGTCAGTCTGCGGCTCCCTGCTTTTCAGGAAGCCTTGTATGCCAGCGTCAACGGCTATCGTCACCAATCGCTGAAAGTCTGTTAGGCTGATGTTCATGTTCTACACGTTGTTAGCTATTCTTACTTTACCCAGAAGGGTGTCCACTGATACTCTGTATTTTTGGTAGCCGGCCTCCGCGTTAAGGCTGCCGGCTATCGTTCTTAGCGACGACACGTTGGTGTCCTTTATGGCGAGGGTCTTTATGTCGCCCTCTGCTATGCCGCGGAACATTGCCTTCAGACAGTTTTTCCGCGGCTTGTAACGTCCTCTTTTCTTTGCCATCATATTATTCGTTTTCTCTTTCTCTGTCGAGACCTTCAATTTTACCTGTTTTTCTGTATTCTGCAATTTGCCCTTTCATAACTGTTATCTCATCACAAAAGCGCAATCTTTCTTCACGTCCCATGCTAAAACCTTCTCTTAGTTTAATCTTCCACACGTTGGATTGACCTATCAAGGTGACAGCTGCCTTATTCGCAAGAGCAACAATGTTGTCACTTGGAAATTCATGTGCTACTCTCAATATGTCTTCAGACGCATTAGTTGCCGACAGCCAAAGTTCTTTAAATTTTTTTTCAGTATTGTCTCGATAATCCTTCATTTCGTCACGCTCTCTCTTCAGCCTGCTGGTGCTGAACAGCAGGTTGTGATACAACGCGTTGACGAGGGTCATGTCTTTGCAGCTCTTGTAAGCAGCGCAAAAGCTTTGCTTGTCCATCTCGGCACCTGTTAGCATGTACAGGTCATGGATTTTGTCAAACTCTTCTTCTGTCGGGTTGATGCCCGTGAGCTCCGTAAATTCCTGTTTTGTCATATCTTCAATCTTTTTTTGTTATGTTCTTGGCTGCTGCCTTGGCTTTTTCCAGCAATAATCTTCTGTCGTCGAGGCTTAGCTTATAATCACGTTCCAACATGCGTTGAATCACCAAATTTTCACGTTCAAAGCTTTTGAAGGAGTCGTCACTCCTGTCTGGTAATAAAGTAAACAAGTACATGTAGATAATTTCTACAATGAAACCAAAGTTTCTATCTTCACCCTTGCCGTATATCATACAAACTTCTCCTTCGGTTATAGGTGTATAGTCTTCCATGCCCAGCTTCTTACAGTCCTCTTTATTAACAATCTTAGAAAAGGCTTTTGACAATTCTGTAAATACCGTACACAGCCCGTTGATGATTTCAAACTCTTCGTCTGTCGGTTTCAAACCCGTGAGCTTCGTAAATCCTTCTTTTGTCATATATTGTTCGTTTTTTTATTTTATATTCTACTTGCCAAATCAAAAACATTTTGTATATTTGCAAATGTATTAATGATTTCGATTGCAAAGATAAGACACATTTGTATTACAACAAAATTATATAAGACATTTGTGTATTATATTAACACTAATTAAGACTTATATGTATTATGATGCAAGAAAGCGTAAAACATAAGTGTATTACAAAGGCTTATGAGCATCTTAGATCTATTGGTAAGGTGCATACAAAAACAGATGTTGCAAACATAATGCACGCATCTCGTCCTAATGTAACAGCTGCACTTAACGGTGATAGCAAGTTCTTAACAGATAATTTTCTAGAAAGATTCAACGTAGCCTTTGACAACATGTTCAATATTAAGTGGCTAATGACAGGCGAAGGCGACATGCTGAAAGCCTCATCAAGTGTTGACTCTCAACCATCGGTTAAGAATGAACGTGTGACAGACGATGAGGCTTATAAAGTGCCTTTAGTTCCTATCTCGGCTCTTGGTGGTTCATTAAACGACTTCAACCTTGCCGTAAAGCGCGACGACTGCGAAACGGTGATATCGCCGATAAAAGACATCGACATGGCCATAAAGATATCTGGCGACAGCATGGAACCCGAATATCCTTCAGACAGCCAGGTGTTCGTCAAGAAGATCAATGAACGGGCGTTCCTTGAATGGGGACGCGTCTATGTGCTCAACACCTGCAACGGCATCGTCATCAAGCGCCTCATGCCCACCAACGACCCTAACACGGTGCTCTGCGAAAGCATCAACCCCAAATATCCACCCTTTGAGGTGAACCTTGAAAACGTCAACGGCGTTTATAGAGTTATAATGTGCATGAGCTTCAAGTAAAAACTGTTACATTTGCATAAAATTTTAATAAACAAATAAGATGGGAACATTAGAAGCTTTTTTGGTAATCATGGCTGTTATAAGTGGTGGTCTTGTCGTTTGGTCATACACC